>Ga0182030_10014410_pt1 | contig 15608 bp, 17 predicted proteins | sample 812S3MmetaG_FD_121299 | JGI IMG/M metagenome (GOLD analysis project Ga0182030, IMG submission 121299) | Permafrost microbial communities from Stordalen Mire, Sweden - 812S3M metaG (Illumina Assembly) | ecosystem: Environmental > Terrestrial > Soil > Wetlands > Permafrost | place: Sweden...
AAAGTTGGCGTTATTAATATCAGAGTAGAGCCAGCTTTTACCCCACAGTTGGCCGGCGCCCCCCCAAGTAAGCCATGCTAGGCCAGTGCTAGGCCAAAACTGGTTAGCATTAGGCAGGCTAGATGTATTGGTAGAGCCCCCGTTGTAGTTGAGCTTCATGCCCTGATTCACGCCGAAGTTATCTATAGCTTGAGCACCGCCCGAGGTTGAGACTTTGGCTTCCAATTTTATACCGGTGACGACGGCATACGATGGAAGGTTAAAGCCGAAACCGGTAACTATAAGCTGATTAGGATAACCGCCGCCACCGCCGGGTCCGACTGGAGCCGACGTGGCCACTGCGCCGTCTTCTACTAGGGCATTGCTAAGACTAGTCCAGCTAACGTTGCTACCGGACTGTGAAGTGGCGCTGCCATAAAGTGGTCCTGTGGGTCCCATATAATCAGCCCTACATGTACATCTTGGTATAAACCATTGTTATATTAAAAGTCCGTGAGCTAAAACCGTCGGCATACGACAGAGATGCCGCGCCGGGAGCCATTTCAGGAAACGCACCGACAAACGATACCGGTAATCCATTTACGGTTACTGGGCTTCCATTGAACGCCAACTGGGTGACATCTATAACCAATACATCGCCGGTCGTCCATGTGCGGGTAACGCTTATCCCTTGGCCATTGGCATTATTGGCAAAGGTCACTGTCGAGGCGGCTGGCGATCCGCCGATAGCGGTATAAGTAATAGTTATTACTGGCCATTGATATGGCGCGGTCCCGGCAAAGGTTGGAGTCCAAGTTTGGCTGTTAACAGTTATACCGGTCGTATTTATAAGTGAGGTGGTGGTCGTATCCATGCCGAATGGAATTGTACAAAGGAAGTCTACCTCGAAGTCGGCATGTAAAAGACCGATCGGGCGATCGATAGATATCTTATTCGGTTGAGCGATATACTTCCGGTTTAAGCTACCTCCGTTATAGTCGACTAGGAACGGCTGGCCGTTTGTATTAAAGATAGCTTTAAAAGCATCGACGTCGGCATCGACGTTCGGAATGGTCGAGTCTACAATCTGACCCTTAATAGATAGTGGCCGCTGTGGATAACTGACAAAAGGAATTGCGCTGGCGTTTTGATGAGCTAGAGCATAGATTTGTGCGGCAAAGTCCGGTGCTGTTTCGTGCGATATATCCTGCGTAAGTATTGTCGTAGTTTGCAGTGCGTTGCCAGCGTATGAAGCGTTAGTAGCCATTAGATACTACTCCCGATAGGTGTTAAGCCTTTACCGGTCATTAAAGAGTTTTGGTTTAAGATCTGCAGGAGTTGTTGAGTACCCTGTCCGCCTATTAGGTTTAGGTTATTAATACTAGTTGAGCTCGAGGAGTTATTGGAGTTGATATTACTTAGGGCGCTTTGAGAGCTGCTAATACTAGTTTGAGCAAGGCTAGCGCTGGCTTGAGCGGCCGGCGACTGCATGCTGGTAATACCGTTAATCAAACCCTGCCCAACGTTTACACCGATATCCATGAACACTCGTGACGGCGAGAACACTCCGAGGATCTTCTTGGCCACGTCTTTAATGCCGTTTGTGATATCGGTTATCTTTTGAGTTACGGCACTACCCATCGACTCGACACCTTTTATAAGGCCGTCGATTATATTTTTACCAACGTCGTATAACAGATTACCAACGTCGCCGATCCAGCCGAGTATGTCGTGTGGCAAGCCGGCAAAGAACGTTTTAATAGCTCCCCAGTGTTGGATGATCATCGTAACGGCTATACCGAATGGTCCGAATAGAATATCAACAAGCAAAGCCCAGTGGCTCTTGATCCAATCTATTACGCCCGAGAAGAAGCTCATTATATCGCCCCAGTGGCTTATGATCTCTGTTACCGCAACGCCAAATGGTCCGAACAAGATATCGACCAGTAGTTTCCAGTGATCGGTTATCCAGCTTATAAAATCGCTAAACCATTGCTTGACGGTGTTCCAGTGGGTCACAACGAGGATTGCTATAGCCGCCACGGCCATAATAGCCAGCAATACCGGGTTCATATCCATTACAGCGTCGAAAGCTTCCTGAACGGCCGTAAACGCCTTTGTGGCTAGCTCCCAGACCTTCAGGGCGGCGACTACTAGTAATATGCCTCCAGCGAGTGGTCCGACAACTTCGACGATCTCTTTTATTAGTTGACGGTGCTTTTCAAACCAAGTAAAGGAATCCATAAGCGCCCCAATCAGATGTTGGCCAATTGATATCTTAAGATCCTCAACCCTGTTTTTAAGCTGTGCCATTTGACCAGAGAAGGTGCTGGCGGCAGCAACAGCCGAGCCACCCATCTTTTGATTAAGCTGGTCTAACAGTAAGCCTTGAGCGCCGGCGGTGTTGCCGGCAGCCTCCATAGTTTTAATCTGGGTAACAAGGGCTGGGTTCAATACACCGATATAGCGGGATAAGGTAGTCGTACCCTTTGCTGGATCCTCGAGGGCTCGGCCAAGTAGTTTAGCGGCATTAGGCAAAGCTACACCGAAACGAGTGGATAAGTTCTCGGCAGCCGTCATGGTACTCGGGAATACGTTTTTACCGATGTTGGTATAGGTAAGCATAACCTGTTCGGCTTGCTCGGTATCGAGCTTACTAAAGGTTGTGGTCTTTTGAGTTTGCTCTGCTAGATCCTGCAGACCCTGCAAGCTCATGCCAGAGGCATCTTTCGTACCCTTCAGGGCGTTGTTTAACTGAGCGGTAACGTTCTGCTGCTGCTCTGCTAGTTGTACGCTCTCTGTTAGCTGGCCTTTTAAGTCAGAGAAAGCATTAGTTGCGGCGTTGGCCACGATATTACCAAGAGCGAACTGACCAACCATACCGCCAAAGGCACTGCCGGCTTTTTTGGTAGCGTCGTCGACGTCCTCGGTTTTAGTTTGAACACCTTGCAGGGCATCTTTGGCCTCGGCCGCACCGGCCGTGTTCGCGGAGGTCGTGATTTTAATCTGGTATTCGTCGGATGTTAAGCTTGGCATTTTTGTTTATTCTTTATAGTTGACTTGTACTATGCCTTATTATACCCGGTTGTATGCCGCCACTACTATTTAAATCATCGGCGGTAATACTCTTCGGACCCCATTTATTCTCGAGCCCCATCATTTCAATATCTTTCATGACGACACTGAAAGGGGTTTGCATAGCAGTTCGCCAATCGACACTCATTTCTCGTCGCCATACAAAATAGATATATGACAGAGGTGCTGGCGGCGCGGTATGATCCGGGGTTTTATTTTTTACGTTGTCGCGGACGCCGGAGAGGTGTCCGATGAGCTTTTTTTTTCCTGAGAACTTAATCCCTCGACCGTCCCTTCCATCAGCTCGGACAGTTGCAGGAAAGCTGCTTGTCGAAGTTTCTTAACCATTTCAATCGACACCGGAGCGATGACTTCGTCGCCGGTCGCAGCATCTTTAACTGTTAGGTTCCAGCTTTTAATGCGGTTTGCTAGGATGGCACGAATGGCGGCTAGGCCGTCGGTAGCACTATCAACAGTGTCGACTTCGTCGCCCACCATAGGCTGGGTATCAATCTCGACCCATGCTGGATCGTCGGCGCTGTAGCCGTTAAGGTTAATCTTTTCGATTACTGGTTCGTTTGAAAGTGATGGCATTTGATCCCCTTATTAAGTAGCTAGTGCGTTAATGACTTTGAGATCCATACCTTGTCCATCGCCAGAGCTATAGTTGCCCAAGAACTCGATTTCCTCGTATATGACTTGTTCGCTTTCTGTTTGCTGTTGCAAGGTCTTAATTCGGAGGTCGTTCATGGTAAAGCGGAACTCGTAAGTGTTGGCGCCGACATATTGGTACATGCGAAGTACGCAGGCAGACTTGCTGGTATCTTGCCACTGGTCAAGTTCCTGTGCGGTATCAAAGTACTTCTTAATCTTAAAGGTGTAATCGGCAGTAGTACGAATTAGAGAAGCTGGATCGAAGCCACCTGATCTCGGGCTACCGGTATCCTTCTCAAAGTTATAGATGATTTCAATTGTCGGACCCGGTTCGAGCCTAGTTTGAGTGGCCGATAGTGCTGCGGCAGCAGTGGCGCCGAAGCAGAACTGAGTGTTTGGCCATACGAAAGGCGGCAATAAGGTTAGCGAAGGAGTTAACGGTGCTAGAGATACCCAGTTGCCGGCTACAAGTGTGCTGACGTTTGTCGTGGTAGTAATCGACTGGCCGTTTGGAATAGTTGCAACAGTAAAGCTAGGAATAGTCTGTGGAGCGGCAGTTGTACCACCCTGCAGCGTATCGCCGACGACAAGGCCGTTGGTGGGGTTTGGATCGTAAGTAGTAGCGAAGTTAATCGTATATGGTCCGGAACCGGTTACAGAGGCAACCTCGCGGCCGAACCATGAACCTAGCGCGGATATGGTTGGGGTAATACGAGCTTCGTCTTTGTTGAAAGTTATCCCCAGCTTGCTAGCCTGAACGCCAAAGAAGCGGACGGACTGGCTTACTAGAGAGATATCCATTGTAAAGCTAGAGGAGTTACCGGCAACGGTATAGGGGTGAGTATAGGGGTTTGAACCGGTTACAGAGCCCGGAGTCAAAAGCATGGCCGCAAAGTACTCGGCCGTGTTTGGCTCAAATAACATTTCCAGCGTACCCTTGTGGTTTCGCTGACCCATAACTGATTCTAATCGAGTAAAGGCATTACCGAATACTGGCTTGATCTCTGTTAGCGAGATATCGGTAAACATTGAGTTCTTATAATAAGGGATAAATACACCCGGGGTTACGGCTGTGCCGGGAGTTGTTTCTTTTCCAACTGCTAGATAACCGAGGGCTGCTGATCGCTCTGCCATTACTTAGCTCCTTCTTGGCCGACAGGATTAACTACCGAGCCGTCATTAACGGGCTGGGCATTTATAACAGCATTAGGTTGGGGCGCTTCCGTTCCAACTATACTGCCGGGCGTATCGCCAGCATCTAGATTTACTAATTTGATTTGAGGATGAACAACAGGGTTGAGGGCTGTGAATTCGGCGCCTTCTTTAACTGTGCCGATTCCGACTAGGTCTATATCTGAGCCTTCGTTTTTATATTTGTATGTTTGTGGCATAAACGTATTATCCTTGTTCTCTATTATTTTATCAAGTTCGGGTCGGAATGACCATTAATTCTTCGACGGTTATCATGATATGCGCTTCAGCGGTTGCAACGCCATCGACTTCTTCGCGCTCGTTTACTCCCCAAGTTACCTTGCCAGAGTTGCCGATTGCATAGTTGCCCATCGTAAAGTTTGGCCGCAATACTCCCATGACTGAATTAGGCAGATAGTTGTTTGTCGTTGGATCGCGGCCGAGTACTATCCAGCGCATTTTCCTAGAGGTCAAATCAACTTGTGGATCAGAAAGAGCGGCGCCGAAGTCGTCCTTCTTATTAAACATAATCTTAATAAGCAAGGTGTGGGTATTGCGGTCGGTTTGAGTAGCTCCAACATCGAAAGCCATGTCGGTTTCAGTTACCGATATACATGGCAGGACTGATTTGCCTACCGGATCCGGATCGCCATCATAGAAGCCTTTGAAAGTTCCGTCGGCTTGGAAGGCTGCTTTTAATAAGTCGCGGATGCGAATAACTGCATCCGGGTAAAAGTTCTCTTCGTTCCATTGTGCTTGTGGGTTCATAGGCCGTTAATCCTCGATTGCAAATATGATTGGATCTTATTAGCTATACCGCGCTTCAGGGGATCGCTAAAGCCTACCGTTGGACGAGCCGGCATCTTGCGAGTACCAAACTGCAGATATGGCCAGTAGTCAGTATTGTTGCCGACTTCAACTTCGCGGTCGGTAGCATTCCAAGCAAAGCTTTTGCTCATCTTCCCTGTTAAGATCAAGTATTGATTACCAAAGCCTTTTTTGCCGCGCCATGTTTGATAGGCGTCGCTCCACGGAGCCCATGTCTTTCCGATAGCCTCACCCTTCGATGCCAGTACTGGTCCGGCCGCATACTGTGCAGTTAGCTTACCAACATCATCCATGACCGTTTTCATGTCAGAGGTAGAGGATATAATACGGTTCAACTTATCGAGAGCGCTGGCGCCTGATACTTTGATATTAATAGTTAGTGCATCGTCGGAACTTGCCATTAGAACCTCGTGTTCATTTGTACGATATGGCCATAGTCATAACCGGGTTGAATAGCCACCTGATTATCGTACTGGCCACCATTTCCTGTGCCGGGTGAATCTGTATATACCTGAGTTGAGTTGTTTGGCCAGCTCGAAACACCGGCAGCGCTTTCGTTTACCATAGGCTGATGATCGGCATCGAGCAGTACTAGTTCGCGGTCGTCGATATCGACTAGATCGTTGCGGGCATCTTTTAGAATGGCATCTCCATCTTTAGAGCTACCGGTTGAGCTCGTACCGTAGTCTTTAACAAGGATGCGGCCGGCAGTTAACCTTGTGGCAATATCCTGCACAAAGTAAGGCACAGGCGTTGCAAACGGAACCGTATACATCGTATAGAGCCTTGCGTCTATTTCGGCTTGAGCCTTTGCTCTTTCGATTGCAATCATGCCGTCAGTTATCCACACGTTATTCTCGAGGCCGGCTTGGCCTCGAACATCATCTATCGTGCAGTATTCGTTGGCATCGGCGCCAAGTACAACTCGTTCGTTCTGATTAAAGTTGGTCTCGGCATTCGTTGTACTGTTTAAATAAGTCCAGCAATACCAAGTCGCAGCGCTACCGCTTGGATCGACGTAATCGGTATATAACTGATCAGGGGTTATTACTAATGTCTGATAAAGTGTAAAGCTTCCCGGAGCTGGTATATAACCGTTCGTGTTTGGTGCGGTATAAATCTTAATCTTGTCATACTTTATCGCCACGACATCTTCAAATTCGCTATGAGCGAACTGCAGTGCCGGTACTGTTATAGAGCTTATGCTACCCGGATTGGCCGCTAGAACAACCTCTTCGCAGTTCTGAGCGCCTAGTTTGCCCACTAAAACGTGGTCGCCGCTAGCAAACGAGGTGCTATTTTGTACCAGTAAGTTGGTAGCACCTACTGCAGAACCGCCAGTATTATCAATAAGAGTACGAGCTTTTATTTGCTCTACTGGGAAGTTGTCGATTCTGATAGGTGTAATCATATTTGTTTTACCTTATACCACTATTTTACAGCGATAGCGATATTACACCTATTTAACTATCGGGTGTTACATCGGTGCCGTTTTCGCTCGGATCCGTAGTTGTTGGAGTTAAAGTTTGCTGAAAGATAGTTTGATACCCAGCGCCACTACCCGTTGGCATTGATGTCGTTGATTGTTGGATATCGACTGCGCCAGTAGTTAAGTTGGCCTCTATGATCCAAAAGATACTGCCCGATCCCGGAGGAGTTGGTGCAGTAAGCGATGTCGGACTCATAGCCACATCTGTTTGGCCATCTAATCCACTAGGGTTACATGAGCCAGCAAGGGAAACGGTTGTGCCACTATCTGGTAAACCAATACTAGCTAGCCAAGTATTATCGCCGGCTGCAGAAGATATAGTTAAAGGCATTTCATTTACTCCTATTGCTCGAATCCATAAATGTTATACCAGACCTGTTGTATTGCTCCGGTTTGGGGCAAGTTCAAAGTTACCGCTTGTGCGGTACTAGCAAAGGGCTGTGTTTCCATGCCGGGCGATTCAACAGGGGCGGTTGTCGATGTGCCGAACCTATATATCGGAGTGCCGGCGGCGTTAATAGAACCGTCGATCGCGGTAGCTGAATCTGTGAATACAGCAATGTCGGTTATATAAAAGGTTTTGCCGGTCGTAACCGTTTCAAGGGCAACCGAAGTTGTCGTTGAGGTTGAAGTAGCTTGTTTACCTGTGTACTGTTTGGCGGTTTGGCCATTAGCCATAAAGCCAGCCGATACTCGTTGCACGTTTGAGTTGCCACCACCAGTAGACTCGACTTTAATAGCACCGTTGGCGGCATCAAAAGAACCACCGAGTGCTTGATCGGCGTTGTACCATGCCATTAGGAAGTAACCTCAACTTGTGAATCGTCGGCCGGTTTATTCTCGGGTTCAGATGAAGGCTTGGCAGTTAACTTATCGTACTCGTCGATGTCTGTTTTAATCTCGTTGACTAGTTTCTGTGCATCGGCTAAACCTTGCTCGGCTTTAACTAGGCCGTCCTCTAAAACTTTGCGACTAGCAATCACCTGCACAACGGGTTGCAGATGAGTATTTATGATTCGGCCGAGTTCGTCTTTGGTTAAACCCATAGGGAGTTACTCCTCCCTATTAAGCGCCAACCACATCAACTTGTTGGTCGTTGTTGGTTGGAGGTTGATTACCTTCGTTTAGTTGAGGATCGTTCTTAATCTCGGGTTCGCTCGGTTGCCCTGTAACTACTCCAGCGCCAGTAACTTCTGTATATGTAGGATTGCCGTCTTTATCTTGGCCGAGTTTAACTAGCTTTTCGTTGCCAGTCTTTTCGTCAACAACTGCATCGTACTGACCGTTATCGCTATCAGTAAGGTTGTTCTCTCGTGCTAGGTTAAGCAAGTCTTTCAAGTTAAGGTCGGCTGGTAAATCTTGGCCGGGCTGAATTAGATCTGGCACACTGTTTTGTCCAGTGTATCCGAGAGTAAATGTGTGTGGTCCTTTTACTTTATATGCCATATCAATCTCCTTATGCTACCGCAGCAGTTATTAAGTAACCGGCTTCGACTGCCATCAGGAATCTTGTGTAGTAGTCGTTACATCGGACAATAGTAGTCTTGATAGGTTGCTCGTACCAGCTATCTACATATCGCTCAGAAGGTCGGTATAGGTGGTAACCAAGAGATACGGTTTCAAGAGCAGGAAGAGGTGCGATGTAGCAAGCTAATGCATACTTACCCCAAATGAATCCTAGTACATCTGTGTTACCCGGTGAAGCAGAGTTGTAGATTGCCTCGCCCATGATGACGTTTTGGAAGCCAAACAAGTCACCAAGTGCATTTGCGATCGTAGCCTGATCAGCGCGAGCAGTATATTTGATACGGTCAGTAACGTTCGGGTGGTTTACAAGCTGATCCCATACCTGTCGTCCGAGGACTAGAGTATTAGGGTTCTTACCACTGTTTTGCTTAATAGTGGTTCGAGCTAACTGTAAATCGCCGAATGGGTTTGAAGAAGCGTAAGTGCTCCACTGAGTACCACCAGAAAGCGTGGTTCCCTGAGTAATGTTGCTGGAGCTAAATACGAAGTTAGCTAGCAAGTATTCTTTTTCAATAAGGATCTGTTCAGTAACGGTGTTAGTAGCGGCAACCATAGGTACTAGAGGTGCGTCATAGTTATCCATGACCGCATTAGTAATACCGATTTCAAGTGAAGCCTCTACCAAAGGTGGAGTGCTGATCTGTGTTAGGCCATAGTCGATTCGGTTCGCACGAGCAAAGCCGTCACGAGCCGTTGAGGCTGGCTTACGAAGGTTGGTTTTATCAAACTTGAAAACCTTATCGATGTCTTTTGTAACAGGCAAATCAGGAAAGACTACTGGAGCAATAAAGCTATCGTTGGTGTAGCGGATCGAAACGTCTGTTAAAAGAGGTTGTACATAGGTTGCATTTGGAGCTGGCATTTTTTATATTCCTCTCTTAATAGTGTATGAAACTGCCTGCGGGCAAGTATTCGATTATTTGACCAACGGCGGTAGCGACTTCCAGTGAATATCCAATGACATACTGACCGGTGGCTGTCCACGGAGTGGCTTGGCCGGAGGCGCTGGAAATTAACGGAGTACCAATAGCGATGGAAGTTGAGCCAGCGATAACGTTGCTGGTTCCTTGTGCGGAAGTCAGGCGAACCATACCGGCTTGGCCGGCGCTAGGAGCGTCGAGCAAAGTACCAATAGGAACCTGAGTTGTTGGGGAGCTAGTAAGTGTTAATACGGAACCGGCTGCTAGATAAACGATATAGAACTGGTAGCCAGTACCGGATCCACCGTTTGAAAAGTCGAATGTTCCTGCGTTATAGGACTTCTGTCCTTGTGCTTCAAAGTGCATATTAGCGCCTTACCTCTCTCTGGCGAGTGTCAGTTGGAACCAACTCGCTTTCATAAGCCTTTGCAAGGTCAGGGTTTTCAGTAGCAACCTTAACGACTGCTTCGGCGTATGTGATGCCTTGCTCTTTGACCATTTCGTTGGCCTTAACTCGGATTTGTGCAGTTGCAGAGTTTCCGGTTTGTGCAGGGTCGGCACCAGTGCCTGTGTCATTAAACTGTAGGCGATCCACGATAGGTTGTACCCCTTCCATTAATTTGTCAAAGGCTTCTCGTTGCTTATCGTTCAATGATAGATAATGGCTGACTGCTTCGTCGCGAAGTTCAGGCTTTAGTTTTACACCGCTATCGTTAAATAGTTGTGCATCGATATGTTCGCTTGCAGTCTTTCGCTCGAGTTGAGCATGAGCAACAGCACCCTTTTCGGCGCTGGCTTTTAGTGATGCGAGTTCGCTAGCAGAAATAGTTACGCTACCTTCGCTTGCTGCGACTGGAGCTGCTGGTTCTGGTGTAGTTGTTGCTGCGGGTTGATTCACTGGTTCGTTTGTTTCTGTATTTGTGTTTTCATTATTCTCATTAGCATTATCAGGATTTGCGGGTGCTTCGTCAAGACCGAATTTTGCAACTTCGTCTGCAGACAGTTCTGACTTGTGGTCAGCTAAGAACTTCTTCTCGTCTTCGGATAGAGTTGCAGTTTCTTTTTTTGTGATTTCAGCTAGTTCCATTTGGGGATTATCTCCTGCGTTAGCTTTTTTGATTTTTATGAAAAGCTTACCAGTATTGTCATTCATGCTTTTGCTATTGTCAAATGTTTTCTGTGTGCCATCGTGAGCAGTCACTGGTTGCAAACCTTTTAATAAAGGTCGGTTTGTTAAGCCAGCACCGATTAGAACATTGTCTAAATCGTCAAGTACGCCCTCCGGATCCATGTAACCTTCAGGACAAAATTCAGGGGATATAAACTTATACTCGCCGTCGATAATTGCTTGTGCTCCGTTTGGAGTCCATTCGACACTTGCCCACAAACTAGTAATACCGCTTGCTGCTAAAGTCGGGTCGCTTGCTGGGCCGACTGATAGTCCCATGATCCAACCGGCAGCACCACCGTCGGCATCGTGCTCATAGTCGATTGGTAAACCTTGAGTGCTACTACTCGCGCGAACATCGGCATTAAAGTTATCGCAGTACTGTTGTAAATCTTGCGGGGTAATCATAAATACACCGTGAAACGGTGCATCCCACATACCGGTTGAAAGCAGCTCTATTTGAACTGGAGCATTACCGGAATCGTCGGCCTTAATAGTTAACAGCGGCTTCATACTATCGACGCCGCGTAATCGTTCGAGCTTCTTATTCGTTGGCTTGTTCAGAGTTGCGTGTGGCATTTTTTCTTTTAGATTCCTATTGGTTAATTAAACATTAGACTAAGGGTTTACACAAGTACTATACTCCTGAGTCGCTATCGTCGTCATCGTCCGTATCGTCATCATCACCATTGAAAGTTGAGTCGTTACTATAGTGCAGTTGCAGTCCGCAGTTACAGTTTGGATGCCCGGGTGGTCCGTCGATATCATTGCCGGACACATCTTGGAAGCTATCGCCAATGTCGATCGGACTATTATCCTCGTTGCCGAGGCAAGTGTCGTCTTTAGCGCCGGCTGTGTACCACGACTTTTGATCAGCACCCGATTGATCGCCATAAACCATAAGGCCGCTAGTATAGGCGTTAACGCCTTCAGTGGCGGCTATCGTTTGCGCTCTGTTGTAGTCACCCACAATGCCCTGCAAACGATCAGTCGCCTGATCTACATTCTCGTTTAAGCCAAGACTAGTTGCAATCGATTGTTGTATTTGAGCGCGGGTTGTATCGGTAACACTCATACCGGCTTTTGAGTTATCGACGACAGTTCCGTCTTTCGTAACCTTCTTGCCTACCAATGCCGCAACTCTACTTTGTGCAGCTTCTTGTATCGCTTGCGAGCTCGCAGACAAACCTAAACTTGTGCCGTATATATTCTCGCCGGCTTTTGCCCCGATCGCGATGCCGGCCAAAACTGTATCGTGAATTGTTTGGCTAAACAAATCGTCTTCGTCGTCTATATCACCGTCAGGATCAAATATTGTAACGTCGACATTTGCAGCCGCCAAGATCGTATGAGCTTTTTTGGCTTGCTGTTGTTTTAATATCTGCATTGAATAAGCCGACCAGTTTATGTAGGTGTTAACTCGCGACTTTAATCCTCGTTGATATCCGCGAAGTGCCGATTCCATTTTGGCCATGTTCTTAATCAAGGCTCCATGAGTTTCAGGATCCTTCGCATAGCTTGGCGCCCAATCTTCGGCCGCTTTAATGGCTACCGATAATCGCTCGACCTCACTTTCGAGTTGTACGGTTGTCGGCATAATGTAAATCCAATACTCTTAACAAGTTATCCTTTGCTCGCTTCGCATTGTTCATGGCTTCGGTTGCTGTAACCTCTGTTTTATTGTTTGCAGAGTTATCGTCAGTTGATTCGGGGTCGTCAGTTGGTGGCGGATTCGGCGAATCGCTATCGAGCGGATCGTCGTCCTCGTCACTAGTTTGATCGTCGCTATCACTTGTTGCAGGAGGCGCTGTTGTTGGAGCAGCGCTAGGTTTGACCATAGGACGATTAGCGTAATCCTCTTTATATTCTTGTGGCAAATCAGGAGCATGTGCAACCGAGCGAATCCACTGCTCAAGGTTTGGATCCATAGTCATACCGCCGGCAGTAACAAGCGCTGCGAAGCCGGTCGCTATGTCTGCAAACTTGTCGTCGGCAATCTTGCCATGTTCGATCGTAGGATAGTTGCCGTTTAAGCCGGCGAAGTTCATGTCGCACAAAGGTTGAATAATGTAATGCTGGATAGTTGCCGCGATATTCTTAGCGACTGCTTCTAATGACTTCTCAAACAAATCAGAGTGATCAGTTGATAGCGCTTTACTACCACCGCTTTTTGCGTTCTCTGTCAATTGCAAGAACTGCGCTAATACAGCGCCGTATATTTTACCGTCGTGATGAGTAATAGAAGGCCAAGTATCGACAGTTGTATTTGCCTTCATATCCATATACTGCATAAGCCAACCGGGAGGATGTTTGAAATAACCCATCTCGTTTGCTCGAAGTTGTTGTGCGGCTTCGATTGCATCGTCGACCATTTCCTCATCAGCACCTTCTGGCGGTTCGATCTCAAGAATACCAAGCGATTGTTTCTCGATCTTTATAGCATCGATCAAATACATCTTGTCTTTCATGTACCAATGCTTATAGGCAGCACGAAGTACCGAAATGCCCTCGAAGTTATCGCCTTCTCTTTCGTGAGTAAAGATAACTAGCTTATCCCAAGGGATATCGTAGTTTGCGCCCGGCAAGATTTGGTGAATACCGGGGGTTCCGTCGTTCTGTTCCCATTTGAATATCGAACGTTGTTTTCTTGAGCCTAATTTAGCTAAACCGATTAGCTTCATGCTTATGTCGGCCGGTTGTATAGGTTCTGGTGGTATCTCTTTGCCGTCTGGTCCGAGTACTGGTTCTTTGGTTGGATCAGGCTCGACAGGTATCGGTGCTGGCGAGTGTGTAAAGCTAGTCCACTCTAATACCTTTTCAAATACGCTGAAGCCGAAAGGCAGCATTAGTAAAGCCTCACGAATGAAGTCGCCAAAGACTACTCGCCGTTGGAATAGTTCTCGGCGGATAAAGTTGGCAACCATAACATCGTGATCGTCATCGCTAGCAGATTGAATAGACCAATCAGTACCTTGTATCGGTAACATCATTGCAAGCAAAGCGGCCTTTACTGTTGAGTCGCTTCGTCGCATAACGTCGTAGCTCCACAAGGCTTGGAAACGAGTTAGATCGGCGTTGTACTCTTCTTGAGTAATAATACCCGAGAAGATATAAGTACCGGACTTACCTATTTCGCCAGTTTGCACATCTGCATTTGTGGGCGAGTTTACAACTTCAAGATCAGGAGTTGTAGTAAAAGGCGCTGTTAGGTTAAGCGGGTTTATTTGAGCGAAGTTATTACCGGCAGCATTTATATCTGCAGGAGTTGGTGGTAATGGTGCGTTTTGGTTTGGTTGCATAATGGCTTGTTTGTATTAAAACACTTTCTTGTTGCCGCCGGGAGACATAAGGCCTTTGAATATTGTCGTCGATCTATCGTTCTCGGTAGTAAAGAACGGTTTGTCCTCTGGCTTTATATTATCAGTTTTATCGAAAGTACCGAACGATGACTTTGCGAATGCTATGGCAAGTGAGTCGGCTTTATCTGGCGATCGTCCTGTTCGCTTTTTGATTTCGTCTTTTGCCTCGATCTTGATTTGCTGTTTTGTCGTGTACTCATATCTAATAGAAGATAACTCATTTATAAGCTCGAGATCGTTCGGAATAGTAATGCGGTGATTCATAAACCGTTCGCGAAGGTTCCAAAACATCTCTGCACGAAGATTATAAAACTTTTCAGGCGAGCTAGATCCTGCGCCGGCATTGATCGCCATAACCTGATATCGCCACGGTGGATCGTCAGGATGAGTACGATTGAACTGATTACGTTTTGCATTCAAAGCGTCGGTAACTCCGCCACCTAAACCTGTATCGTCAATTCGCAAACGAGTATTTACCATAGTTGGGTCTATTGAGTTGATAAGCCTCGTTGCAGTAACATCGGTATCTTGCTTTGTGTAAGTAATAAGAGGATCTACATAATCGCCTCGTACTGGAGTAAGTACGGTACGGTCGGATCCAAAGCGAGCAATATCCGCGCCATAGCAAAGTGGTCCGTCTTGCAACATCCAGTTTTGCTCTTTGACGAAGTCCTTATCGGCCGCTTGTTGAATAAGGTTGAGTGGAATCAAAGTGTTTTCTGCTTGAGTCGGAAACTCACCCATGATCAGCGATTGCCACATTGGCGAATCTGTACCCCATTCGATATAGCGCTCATAAACTACTGTTGGCGATATCAAGGCAGGATAAGGCAGTTTGAATTTCGGGTTGTGATCTATTGCCGCAACTCCTTCTGGCGGAGTCATAAGCTGGATTAAATGATCGAGGTCTTTTATATCGTTGGCTAAAAGGTTCGGCGAGTCGAAAGCAGAGATAGTATGTTGCTTAACTCGTGGGTTGGTAAATGCGTTTTTGAATGTACCGTCACCTGATGTCGGGTTACCGATATACAATATATGCGCGTTTTCGTTAGGGGTAATAGCGCGAACACCACGAAATATATCCTCTTCAACTCCAGCGGCCTCATCGACGATAACCAATACATAGTCGGCGTGATAACCAAAAAACTTTTCTGGGTCATTTGTCGAAAGTCCAATCGCATACCAATCCTTATCAAACTCTAAACCTGTTTGTGTTAATCTTCCGCCAAGTGGGAATCTACTTAGTTTATATGCGGCGCCAAGTTCTCGCCAGAATATATCCTTTACCTGTCGCCAAGTTGGTGCAGTTGTTACAACAAGACTTCCTGTAATCAGTAATAAGAAAGCAAGGCCAGTTCGTGCGGCAACATACGATTTGCCAACAGCGTTGCAAGTCTTCACTGCCGTTTCGCGGTATT
>Ga0182030_10014411_pt1 | contig 15608 bp, 12 predicted proteins | sample 812S3MmetaG_FD_121299 | JGI IMG/M metagenome (GOLD analysis project Ga0182030, IMG submission 121299) | Permafrost microbial communities from Stordalen Mire, Sweden - 812S3M metaG (Illumina Assembly) | ecosystem: Environmental > Terrestrial > Soil > Wetlands > Permafrost | place: Sweden...
ACCGCGCTCGTTGACGGCCGAGATGCGCTGGCCGACCTCCTGAGCCGACAATCCGGCGTAGGTCCACACGATACTGATCACGGGAATGTTGATCTCTGGAAAGATGTCGGTCGACATCCTCAGGAGCACGAGCGGCGTTGCGAGCAGAATCAGCAGCGCCATCACCAGGAACGTGTATGGGCGCCGCAACGCAACTTGAACAATCCACATTAACTGATCAACGAAGCGTCAAGGATGACGCGACCCAGCGGCGGCGGTTGCGTAACGCAGTAGAGCAGAGCCGCCAGCTGCGAAGTGATTCTGTTTCATGCCGCGCTCGTTCTCGCTTTTCTCGATGATTGCATAAGGAATCGGCTTTGATAATGGCGCTCGCCAGTTATACATTAGGGCATGCCTGGCGAGCCGTCTATCGAGAATGTGACCTCGAGTTGTGTGCGTACGTTGCGCCTGAAGGTCAAGCCAGAATCCTATTCGTGGCTCAATGCTGCAGCGATCGAAACTGCGCTGGCGCATCAGCCGAGGCCCTAGAGGTGGTCGGACTGGACTTGGGGTTAAGAGAGACCGTGGCAACGAGCGATGGGGATAAACTTCACGCGGGACAGTTCTACCGTCCGTACCGGTTAGCGCCTGTCCAAACGTTAGAATATGGGCGGCAAATACGACGTTCGCGATGAGCAAAAGGCAGCGCGCCATATGACGATTGGTTCACGACACTTGCAAATCATTGGAAACAAAGCAAACTATGCGGTGTCTGCAACGAGACACCGGAACCGGGCTAAGTGTTTTGTTAGTCCCATGAGGTTCGGTTCCGGTTCCCGCTAGGCCACGCCTCCACATGACATTCACGGCCATACTCGTTGTCTGCGCCCTCTTCGGCTTACTGTTCCTGATCGCGGCCGGGCGCCGCATTCGGCGGCGCCATGTCTTGAGCGGCATTGCGCACGGCGCTACCGCAGCCATCATCGTGTTAGGCGTAGTGTGCGCGGCGCTCATCGGGCTCAACCTGCGCACTTACCAGCGTCTGAGCTTCGAGCAGCCGGCAGCAGAGTTGCAGCTCAGCCGCACCGGCGAGCGTCAGTACAACGGCGTTTTGGCCTACCCCAGCGGCGAGCGTGCCACTTTCGCGTTGCGCGGCGATGAATGGCAGGTCGATGCCAGGATGCTCAAGTGGACTGCCTTTGCCAACCTGGTCGGCTTCGATGCAGCCTATCGCCTCGAGCGCATCAGTGGGCGCTATGCGAACATTGACGACGAACGCTCGCAACCTCGTACGGTCTACGAATTGGCGAGCCCCGGCCGCATCGATCCTTGGGAATTGGTGCATCGCTATCGCAGCTGGCTGCCCTGGATCGATGCGATGTACGGCAGCGCCACCTACCTACCTATGAGCGACGGCGCGCTGTACGAGATCAAGGTCTCTCAGAGCGGATTAGTCGCCCGCCCTCTGAACCAGGCCGCGCGAGAGGCGGTTTCTAGCTGGCACTAGCCGGCGGCCCCTAGCCATTCGAGTCGACCATGAGTTTCATACAGAAAATCTCCGCCGCCGTGTTGGCGTTACTGCTAATCGTCGCTGCTGCGGCTTGGATACAGACCGCCCCTCCCACTGCGCGCGCTACCAAGAAAAGTGTGGCGCTCGCCGCGGCCAACGAACTGGTCGACGAATCGACGTATGCGACTGCCCTGCGCCTCTCGCAGTTGCCGGCCGCCCCCAATGAACAGGATCTCGCTCAGTCGGTGCTGCGGGTCGCCGACCACGCCCTAGACCTCGCCTTTACCTCCGCGCTGAGCGATATCGATGCACACCCGCCGCCTCTCAATTCCGAGGCGGCAAAAGTACAAGACCGCATCCATAGGTCTCAGGCCCTGCTCGACGCCGATCAGCAACGGGTGAACGACCTGACGAGTCAGCTCGCGCAGGCAAAGATCTCGCAAAAGGATTCGCTGCAAGACGAATTGGATTTGGCGCAATCGCAGTTAGGCCTCGACAAAGACGAACTGGACGAAGCCAATCAAGATTTGGTCGATGCCGGCGGCAATCCACGGCAGCGCATCGAAACACTGGTGCAGGAACACGCCGCTCAGGCGAAGGCACAGACTCATCCTGCTGGTTCCGTCATTGCCCCGTCCTCGCCCAACGGTTCCGTCGGCGAACTGCGGGACTGGCTCCGGATTAGGGGGAAACGCCAGGAGCTGGAGGACGCACAGGCGGTCGCGCTGCAAAAGGTGGCTGACCTTGGCAAACACCGTGCCCTGCTCGCCGACAGCCTCGACACCATCAAGGGCGGCATCGCGGAACTGGCCCAACACACCAAGAGCGCGAAGAGCGGCGACACTTCGGCGCCGCCTGTGCAGGCCGCGCCTGTGCAGGCCGCGCCTGTGCAGCACAGCCACGGCGATGCCACGAACCTTCTTACGCAGACCAAATCGATTGCCGCTGATCAAAAGGTGCTCACGCTGCTCGATCGGCGCATCAGCGATCAGCGTCAGCTCGCCACTATCTACGGTCAATGGGCAGCGCTCGTCGCTGTGCAGGCTCAGGCTCTTGCGCACGAGCTGCTGCTGAATGCGGCGAGCGTCATACTCATCTTGCTGGTGGTATTGCTGCTGGATCGTTGGGCGCAACATTTGCTCAATAATCCGAAACTCGATCGCCGCCAAGTCGAAACACTGCGCAGCATCACCCGCGTTTCGCTGCGCGTTGTCGCCTTCATCATCATCTTGTTGATCGCCATCGGCCTGCCAAGTCAGTTCGGCACCATGATCGGCATCGTCGGCGCCGGTCTGACGGTGGCCTTGAAGGACTTCATCGTCGCGTTCTTCGGCTGGTTGATGCTGATGGGGCGCAACGGCATCCGTCTCGGCGATTGGGTCGAGATCAACGGCGTCAGTGGCGAGGTAACCGAACTGGGTATGTTTCACACCGTGCTCCTCGAGACCGGCAATTGGAGTGATTCGGGGCGCCCCACCGGGCGACGCGTGACCTTCACCAACAGCTTTGCCATCGAAGGCCACTACTTTAATTTCTCAACCTCGGGTCAATGGCTGTGGGATGAACTGCAGGTGGTGGTGCCGGCGGGTCAGGATCCGTATCCCATTGTCGATGCCCTTACCAAGCAGGTGACCGAGGTGACGGCAGAGAGTGCGCAGCAGGCCGAACAGGAGTGGCAGCGCGCCGTACCGGCAACTCGCGGCAAAGTATTCGCGGGTACACCCGGCGTGAACGTCAAGCCGGTCGTGGGCGGTGTGGAAATCGCCATCCGCTACATCACACGCGCGAACGAACGCTTCCAACTGCGCGCCAAGCTGTATCAGGCCGCGGTTGATTTATTGGGCAAGAAGCCGGCGGTCGCCGCGACGAGCGCATCGGCAACTGCCGCGAAGACGCGCGAGAATATGTAACTGTCGGCGTATATTGAAGATCCATGGCCGAATCTCTGCAAGTTCAGTGCTGCATCGCTGGTGGCGGACCGGCCGGCATGATGCTGGGCTATCTTCTAGGACGGGCCGGAGTGAACACGGTCGTTCTGGAGAAGCACGCGGATTTCCTGCGCGATTTCCGTGGCGACACCGTGCACCCTTCGACGTTGATGATCATGCAGGAGCTGGGGTTGCTGGAAGAATTCTTGAAACTTCCTCATTCCGAAATCCGCGCGTTCTCCATCGAGATCGGCGGAATCAGTCTCAAGGTCGCTGATTTCTCGCGTATACCCGCTCCGTGTAAGTTCATCGGTTTGATGCCGCAATGGGATTTCCTGAATTTTCTCGCCGCCAACGCCCGGCGCTTTCCCGCCTTGAAGGTCATCATGTCGGCACAGGTCACCAGTTTGATCGAGATCGGCGGCCGGATAATGGGCATACGCGCGACTACGTCGGGAGGCCCGCTCGAGGTGCGTGCCGAGCTCGTGGTTGGGTGCGACGGGCGCGCATCGACGGTGCGGGAGGCGTCGGGTCTGGTGGTGCAAGATCTAGGCTCGCCGATCGATGTGCTGTGGTTCCGACTCTCGAAGAAGGCCGGCGATCCGGACCAGGTGCTGGGGCGCCTGGGAGCCGACAAGATGATCGTCACCATCGATCGCACCGACTATTGGCAGTGTGCCTACGTGATCGGCAAGGGCGGTATCGGCCGCATCCAGGCCCAAGGGCTCGAGGCGTTCAAGGCCGCTGTCGCGGACGCCGCACTATTTCTGTCCGACCGGGTAGACGAATTGAAATCCTTCGATGACATCAAGCTATTGAGCGTCACGGTGGATCGGCTGACGAAGTGGTCCAAACCGGGATTGCTTTGTATCGGCGACGCGGCGCACGCCATGTCTCCCGTGGGCGGAGTGGGCATCAATCTGGCGATTCAGGACGCAGTGGCGACCGCGAATCTACTCGCGGTAAAGCTCAAAGCCGGCACCTTGCGGGACGGTGATCTTGATGCAGTCAGGCAGCGCCGGCTGTTTCCCGCGAAAGTGATTCAGGGGTTCCAAGTGGCGGTTCACAATCGTTTACTGAAGCCGGTGGTATCGGGCGCGCACCGCCCGCCAAAGGTGCCATGGCCGTTGAAGGTCTTGAACGCCGTTCCGTGGTTGCGGCGCTGGCCCGCTCAGGTCCTGGGTCTCGGCGTCCGACCGGAACACGTGCGCTCGCCGGTCGCTCCCTGACTTATCGGGGCTCAGTGCCATATAGATCATGCACTGGAGGCTCAATGGTGCCCCCACACGGAATCGAACCATGCTCTGTAGTTTACAAAACTACTGCATCACCACAATGCTTTGGGGGCTTCTGGGGTCGGCATTATAGCGTTGATGTCCTGCGCCCCATAGTGTTGGATCACCTGCACCGAACTCCAGTCGATGGCGATGGCCAATGTCCGCGGAGTCAGAAAGCGACCACCTCGCTGCAGCGGGAATTACGCCGACTGGCGTGGCCTGCGTAATAGGCTCCGGTGGGTGACATTGGCCCCATCAACGTGGACTGGTACATTAGGCGCCATTGGAAGAGGGGGACGACTATGGGCCGTAAGCACCAAATTCGGATTTCGGGTTCGACCCTCATGTGCGTCTTTCTCTTGGCGCTGTCGGCGTGCGATATCTCGAGTGACGACGGCGACGAATCGCACAAGGTCAACGGCTCCATTCATGTGCCCGCAGGCCGTGCGGCCACCGATGTGAAAACGGTCAACGGTTCCATCAGCGTCGAGGACAACGGCGCCATCGTGTCCGCCGGTACCGTGAACGGCGGCATCAAATTGGGCTCGCATGCCACCGCAACCACGCTGAGCACCGTGAACGGCGGCATCACATTGGCCGACGCCGCGCACGCAACCGAGGCCCACACCGTCAACGGCGACATATCACTCGCTGATGGCGCGGAACTGACCGGGCCGCTCATCAATACCAATGGAAAAATCACCGTGACTGCCGCACACGTCGGGGGCGGCATCAAAACCGCGAATGGTGACATCAGCATCATGGGCGCCTCGCATGTCGAGGGCGGCATCGAGGTGCAGGAAGTATCGAGCGGATTCTCCCTGGGCGTCCGAGATCCGACCATCATCATCGGACCCGGCGCCACCGTTCAGGGCGATTTGGTGTTCAAGCGCAAAGTGCTTCTGCTCGTCAGCGACCGCGCTACCATCGGAACCGTCACCGGGGCCACTGCGGTCGCCTTCACCGGCGATACACCGCCGCCGTGATTCGACGTCCGACCTACGAAAAAAGGACATGCATGCAAAATGTACGCGTTTGCCGAGCGGCCCGCGCCGCAGTGCTAATGGCCGCTCTCAGCATGCTTGCCACCACGGCTGCCCTGGCCGCGGCCACCGATAGCGCCTTGCAGAGCGCGGTATCGAGTTCCGCAAGAAGCCCGGCCGCGGTTGCTCGAGACAAGGCGCGTCATCCCGTCGAGGAGCTGACCTTTTTCGGCCTGAAGCCGAACATGACGGTGGTCGAATTGTGGCCGGGCGGCGGTTACTGGACCGACATTCTCGCGCCGTATCTTGCGCCGCAGGGGCATTACTATGTGGCGCTGGAGGCGACGGCAAATCCGGAAGAGGATGCCGACGCCAAATTCAAAGCGCACCTAGCGTCGGACAAGGCGCGCTTCGGTGCCATTCAAATCACCGCGCTCGGCGCCGGCCATTTCGATATCGCGCCTCCCGGTTCAGCCGATCTGGTGCTGACCTTCCGCAACGTGCACAACTGGATGGACGAAGGCTATGTCGATCAGGCGTTACAGGCCTGCTTCACCGCGCTCAAGCCGGGCGGAATTCTGGGCGTGGAGGGACATCGCGGCGATGCACATGTGCCACAGGACCCGAAAGCCGAAAATGGCTACGTGCGACAGGACTACATGATCGCGCTGGCAAAAAAGGCCGGCTTCGTGCTCGATGCTTCGTCGGAAATCGACGCGAACCCCCGCGATACCAAGGACTATCCGAAAGGTGTCTGGACTTTGCCTCCCTCATTCGCGGAAGGCGATAAAGACCGCGCCAAGTACCAGGCGATCGGCGAGGCCGACAATTTCGTGCTCAAATTTCGCAAACCGCGCTGAGCGCGCGCCGCTGGTCGCGCCCCCGCTGATCAGGCAGTTTTCTCTTCGTTCAGGCCCAGCTCATTTTTCATGTGTTCGCGCATGAGGAATTTTTGCACCTTGCCCGTGATGGTCATGGGAAATTCACTGACGAAGCGAACGTAGCGAGGGATCTTGTAGTGCGCGATGTGGTCGCGGCAGAACTCACGCATCTCCTCCTCAGTGGCCGCCGCACCTGCCTTCAATTGGATCCACGCACACAGCTCCTCGCCGAACCTCACGTCGGGTATGCCGAACACCTGCACGGCCTGCACCCGAGGGTGCTCGTATAGAAACTCCTCGATCTCTCGCGGGTAGATATTCTCACCGCCGCGGATTACGAGATCCTTGATCCTTCCGGTGATGTTGCAATAGCCCTCATCGTCGATGACTCCCAAATCTCCGGTGTGCAGCCATCCGGCATCGTCGAGCACCTCCCGGGTCTTGTCTTCATCCTGCCAATAGCCTTTCATCACGGAGTATCCTCGCGTGCACAGTTCGCCCTGAACGCCCCGCGCCACGCAGCGTCCCTCACCGTCGATCACTTTCACTTGCAAGTGCGGATGAACTCGCCCGACGCTGGCCACGCGTCGCTCAAAAGAGTCATCCGTGGCAGTTTGAAAACTCACCGGGCTGGTTTCCGTCATGCCGTAGCAGTTGGTGATTTGCGTCAGGTGCATCTGGGCAATCACACGCTTCATCACTTCCACCGGACATGGAGATCCGGCCATGATGCCGGTGCGCAGACTGGACAAGTCATAGGACGCGAATTCCGGACGCTCCAACTCCGCGATGAACATGGTCGGCACGCCGTATAGCGCGGTGGCGCGATATTTTTCGACGGCTGCCAAGCAACGCGGCGCATCGAAACTCTCCGACGGATAAATCATCGCGGCGCCATGCGTGATGGCGGCGAGATTTCCCATCACCATGCCGAAGCAATGATACAGCGGCACGGGAATGCAAATGCGATCGTGCTCGCTCAATCGTATGCCGCGGCCGACGAAGTAACCATTGTTCAAGATGTTGTAGTGACTCAAGGTCGCGCCCTTGGGCGATCCCGTCGTGCCGCTGGTGAATTGAATGTTGATCGCATCATCCGGCTGCAGATCCGCGCCTATCTCCGCAAGCTGCTCGTATTCGGCGGCCGCGCCTTGGCGCATAACCGACTCGAAATTCACGCATCCCGCGCTGGCGGCGAGACCCAGGCGTATCACCAATTTTAGATGCGGCAGTCGCGCGCTCATCAAGGCGTTCGCCGCGCACCGGTCCAGTTCCGGCGCCACTGTGCGCAACATCGCCAGGTAGTCGCTGCTCTTGAGTCCTGCGGCGGTCACCAGAGCTCGACAGCCCACCTTTTTGAGGCAAAACTCCAGTTCCGACAGTCGGTAAGCCGGGTTGATGTTGACCAATATCAGGCCCGTCGCGGCACTGGCAAACTGCGTTATGGCCCATTCGGCGCAGTTGGGCGCCCATATCCCGATGCGATCGCCTCGATTCAAACCCAGTTCGAGCAAACCACGCGCCAGCGCATCGACCCGCTGCTTGAGCTGCGCATAGCTCCAATGTACGTCCTGATGCGGCACGATCAGCGCATCGCGCGCCGCAAAGCGGCGCGCCGTCTCGTCGAAAACGCGGCCGATGGTTTCGTAACGCAGCGGCACATCGCCATTTCCCTGAACGAAGCTCAAGTTCAACGCACCACCCCCTTGAACCCTCATTGTAATGCCCCAACTTCAAAACTTTCGACCCACATCTAAGTGAGCTTCTGCCCCAAGTGACCGTGCGCCGTATCTTCCTGACTCCCGCTTGGCTGGTGTTCTCGCTTCCGGGATATATCGGGTGGCGCCTGCTGTCTGCGTTCGACCTCACGCCCTGGGGTGTTTCCCTCGGAGTTGCAGTGTTGATCGCGGCCTGCGTGCTCGTCCCCATGTCGCTGCGTACACGGGCGATTCGCGATCGCGTCCTGGCGGACCGCCTGTCGTGGGTGGGGTTGACCGCCATGGGATTCTTCTCATCCCTGTTCGTGATCGTGATATTGCGCGACCTGCTGTTGCTCACGGTGTATCTATTCGACGGTTCACAAGTGCGCGAGTGGACGATGCCGAGCGCCGTAGGCGTCCTGCTGGCGACCGTCCTCATGACCGTGATCGGGTTGATCATTGCGCGCCGACGGCCGCGCATCGTCAAGGTCGATATTCCCGTCACCAACTTGCCGGAAGGCCTGCGTGGCTTCTCCATCGCGCAAATCAGCGACGTGCACGTCGGGCCAACGATCAAGCGCCCTTTCGTCGAGAGCATCGTGCGTCGGGTCAATGCGCTCGGTGCCGACATGATCGCTATAACCGGAGACTTGGTGGATGGCTCGGTGGCGCAGTTGGCGGCGCACACCGCACCGCTCGCCGATCTGGCCGCGCGACATGGCGCCTTCTTCGTCACCGGCAATCACGAGTACTACTCCGGAGAGCGCGATTGGACCCGCGAGTTGCGCCGCCTCGGACTACGCGTGCTCAAGAACGAGCACGTCGTATTGCAACACAACGGTTCTGCGCTGGTGCTGGCCGGTGTCACCGATTTCACGGCGCATCATTTCGATGCGGCTCAGAAGAGCGATCCGGTTGCCGCGCTTTACGGCGCCCCGGTCACTGCGGGCGCACGCATTCTGCTCGCACATCAACCCAGTTCCGCCGCAGCGGCCGCCAATGCCGGGTTCGATGTGCAACTCTCCGGGCATACTCACGGCGGACAATTCTGGCCGTGGAATCTGTTCGTGCGCCTGTACCAGCCCTTCACCGGCGGTCTGCATCGCTTGCGCGGCCTGATGGTTTACGTCAGCCGCGGCACCGGATACTGGGGTCCGCCAAACCGATTCGGCGTGCCCTCCGAAATCACGCATATTCGTCTCGTCCCCGCGGCACCCTAGCCCGGGGCGCATAGCCGGCAGCGCCTTGCTGGGGGGCCCCAGCCTGGGCGTCCCAGCCCGGGCGCCCCTGGCCGGGCGCCCCTGGCCGGGCGCCCCTGGCCAGACAATCAAGCGCTGACCGGGGTAATATTGGATTTACTCAGGAGGGTTTGTATATGACCGGATCTACCGAAAGGGCCGTTCTCGCAGGCGGTTGTTTCTGGGGCGTCCAGGACCTAGTGCGTCGCACGGCGGGCGTCATTTCCACACGCGTCGGCTACTCCGGCGGCGATGTGAAGAATGCGACCTACCGCAATCATGGTACCCACGCCGAAGCGATAGAGATCATCTTCGACCCGAAGGTGCTTAACTTTCGTCAATTGCTCGAGTTTTTCTTCCAAATTCACGATCCGAGCACCAAGAATCGCCAGGGGAACGACCGCGGCACAAGCTATCGCTCCGCGATTTACTACACCAGCGAGGCGCAAAAGGAAGTGGCGGAAGATACGATCGCCGATGTCGATGCGTCGGGAATCTGGCCGGGAAAAGTGGTTACGGAGCTTGCTCCGGCCGGCGACTTCTGGGAGGCGGAGCCCGAGCATCAGGATTACCTGGAAAGGTACCCGGACGGGTACACCTGCCACTTCGTTCGGCCCCATTGGAAATTGCCGGCTCGGGCCCAAGCCCAGGCACAGGCCCAGGTCCGCCGGGCCTGACAACGGAACCTGGCGGCGCCGGCGCGTTCGAAAGGTCTTCGGGGCCCTCTCGAACACACCGATAATCAGCAGCTGTCGACGAGCCCTGCTCGGCCGCATGTGCCGGGCTATTTCTAATGAAGGATCTGCCGGAAAATGAGTCAAAAAGCTGCGCCGCCCGCCGGCGAGCAAAATCTTGCCACCAGGTATCAGCCCGCCCCCGCCGCCGTCCAGGAAGCGCGCCCGTCCCGGGCGATTGGGGCTGAATCGCGGGCCTCACGCGAAACCGTCGCCGCCAACTCGGCCTGGATTCGCCCGTTGCAGGAAGAGATAGCGCGCGTAATCGTGGGCCAGAGACACCTGCTCGATCGCCTGCTGATCGCCCTTTTGACCAACGGCCACGTCTTGCTGGAAGGTGTGCCGGGCCTTGCCAAAACCTTGGCCCTGAAGACCCTCGCCAGTTGCATCGCCTTGCGCTTCAAGCGTCTGCAATTCACGCCCGACATGCTGCCCGCCGACATCGTCGGCACGATGATTTACAGCCCCCAGGACGGCGCCTTCCGCACCAAACACGGCCCGATTTTCAGCAATCTAATTCTCGCGGACGAGATCAATCGCGCGCCCGCCAAGGTGCAAAGCGCGCTGCTCGAGGCCATGCAGGAACGTCAGGTCACACTCGGCGACGAGACCTACCTGCTGCCCTCCCCGTTTTTGGTGCTCGCGACCCAAAATCCCCTCGAGCAGGAAGGCACTTATCCGCTCCCCGAGGCGCAGATCGATCGATTCATGATGAAGGTCATCGTCGATTATCCCAGCCGCGTGGAAGAGCGGGCCATCTTGGACTCCATGGCGACCACCGAAGCCATGGTCGAGCCGCGCGCGGTCGTGAGCGCCGGGCAAATCGTCGAGGCGCGTCATGTGGTCAACATGGTGTTCGTCGATGACAAGGTGCGCGATTACATCGTCGACATCGTGCTTGCGACGCGGCCTCCCATTGCCCCCGCGCTGGGGTTGAACGGCTTCATTCAGAACGGGGCCTCGCCGCGTGCCACGATCGCGCTGACGCTGGCCGCACGCGCCATGGCGTTTCTCAATGGCCGGCATTTCGTCGTCCCCCAAGACGTCAAGACGGTTGCCATGGATGTGCTGCGGCATCGCGTGTCGGTCACCTATGAGGCGGAAGCCGAAAACGTCTCCCCTGAAAACGTGATCGAGAAAATCCTCAACACGCTGCCAGTGCCTTAAGGAGGCTGTTTGAGTATTCCGGACGCGCCCAAGTCGACCAAGGCGATGCTGAGCGGCATGCGTCAGCTCGAGATTCGAACTCGACGCATGGTGAACGACAGCATGTCAGGCGCCTATCACTCGGTGTTCAAGGGCCGCGGCATGGATTTCGACGAGGTCCGGGAATACAGCCCCGGCGACGAAGTCCGCACCATCGACTGGAACGTCACGGCACGCGCCGGCCGCCCCTTCGTCAAGAAATTCACCGAAGAGCGCGAGCTCACCATATTCCTGGTGGTCGATATCAGCGCCTCGGGCAACTTTGGTTCAGGCGCTATATCCAAGCGCGACTTGGCTGCCGAACTCGCGAGCGTGCTAGCGTTCTCCGCCATACGGAACAGCGACAAGGTCGGTTTGTTGCTGTACACCGACCGCATCGAGCGCTATCTGCCGCCCAAGAAAGGCCGACGCCATGTGCTGCGCGTCGTGCGCGACATTCTCTATCACGAACCCCAAGGCACCGGCACCGACAGCGTCAAGATTCTCGATGTCGTGAATCACGTATTGCATCGACGCGCAGTGGTGTTCTTGATTTCGGATTTCGAGACCGCAGACGAACCTGTAGCGGCCCGTGCACAACTGCGCCGTGCTGCACGACAAACCAATCGGCGCCATGACTTGATTGCCGTTCACATCGAAGACCCGCGCGAAAAGGAGCTCCCGAATGTCGGCATCGTCGCGCTGGAAGATGCGGAAACCGGCGAGATCGTCGAACTGGACACCGGCCGCGCCTCGGTGCGTAAACGTTTCAAGGAGATCTCCTTGGAGCGAGGCCAGCGGCTGAAGAGCGATTTTCGCGCCGAAGGAATCGACACGCTGCAGCTGCAAACCAACTCACCCTATATTCCGGCGCTGCAACGCTTCTTCAAGACGCGAGGCCGTGCGCGCGTATGAACGCTCTCGCCCAGAACGTCCTCGCCCGGAGCATTCCCGCCAGCGCGCCGCCCGCGGCCGTCGATGCCGAAGACATTCGCGACATACGCGGACCGAAGGCCGTGCCGGGTTCCTGGCTGCTGGCCGCGCTGCTTGGCGGGGCGTTGCTGCTGGCGGTAGCCGTGATAGTCATTTGGCGTTTGCGCCGTCGCGTCCACCGAGCGCGTACGTTGAGCCTTGCCGAACAGACGTTGCAGCGCCTCGAGGCGATCAGGCCCTTGATGCTGCCCGCCAGCGCGCGCGAATTCGGTATTGCTGCCTCGGAGATCGTGCGAACCTATATCGAAAAGAGATTCGCGGTCGTCGCCACGCAACGGACCACGGAAGAGTTTTTGCAAAGCCTGCTGCAAAATTCGCATGACTCGCTCACCAGTCATCGCCCGCTGCTGGCGGACTTTTTGCAGCGGTGCGACTTCGTGAAATTCGCGGGGGTTTCCCTCACCTCGCAAGACATGGAATCGCTTTTTAAAAGCGCGCGTAAATTCGTGCTGGAGACCAGCCAGCCTCAAACCGCATGATCCGCTTCCTTCAGCCCGAATGGTTCTGGGTGTGCGCTTTGCTGCCGCTGGTGCTTCTATGGCGCGGGCGCCGCGGCCCGGTCGCCGCCATCCAGTATCCCGACATCACCCTCGCACGCGAACTGGCGCGCCGCAGCCGCAGCCGCATCGGCGGCCTCAGATGGCTCTGGCCGATTCTCGCCGCGATACTGATGATCGTCGGGCTGGCACGCCCGCAGCGCATGCACAGCAACACCCAGGTGACCGCCAACGGAATCGATATCGTGCTGCTGTTGGACGTATCCGGTTCGATGCAGGCGCTGGATTTCGCCCTCGAAGGTCATCGGCTCAACCGCATCGCGGTGGTCAAGTCGGTGGTTTCCAAATTCATCGATGAACGCCCGAACGATCGCATCGGCATCATCGCGTTCGCGGCTTCTCCCTATCTCGTCAGCCCGCTCACGCTCGATCACGATTGGCTGCAGCAAAACCTGGAACGGGTCAATGTAGGCGTCGGCGATGACGGCACCGCGATCGGTTCGGCCATCGCTGCCGGCGTGAATCGCCTGCGTGCGACCACCGCGAAATCCAAGGTCGTCATTCTGCTCACCGACGGCGTCAACAACACCGGCAAGATCGCGCCGCTCTCTGCGGCCGAAGCCGCCAAGGCCCTCGGAGTCAAGGTTTACACCATCGGCGTCGGCGTACGCGGCAAGGCGCCGATCCCGGTCCGAGACGAAGCCGGCCGCATGCACGTGATCATGGCCACCGTAGACGTCGATGAAAAGACTTTGCATCAGGTCGCAGAAGAGACCGGCGGCCAGTTCTATCGAGCCACCGATACCGATTCCTTGCAACGGATTTATGATCAGATCAATCGATTCGAGACGTCGGCGCAGACGATACAAAAATTCGATCACGTCGATGAGCTCTACCGCTGGATGCTGTACCCGGCGCTTGGCATTTTAGGTCTCGGCTTTTTGCTGCAACAAACTCGCTTTCGCAGGTTGCCGTGAAATTCAACGATCCCTATTGGCTGCTCGTTGGTCTGCTCGTGTGCATCACGCTCATTTGGGTGTGGCAGCGCCACGATGCCCGGCAACAGACCGCGCTCGCGCGTTTTGTGGCACCGCACTTGCGGCGCCGGCTGACCGGCTCGGTATCCAGGCTGGGCCGAATCATGCAGCGAGGCTTGTTTTTGGCCGCGATCGCCAGTCTCTTCGTCGCGCTCGCCGGACCGCTGCTCGGCTTCCATTGGGAGCAGATCAGCCGCCGCGGCAACGAAGTCGTGTTCGCGATCGACACCTCGCGCAGCATGGAAACTCCCGACGTGAAGCCCAATCGCCTGACGCGCGCAAAACTAGCCATCGATGACATGGCGCGGCAACTGGATGGCGACGCCATCGGCATCGTCGCTTTCGCGGGTAGCGCTTTCCTGGTTTGCCCACTCACCCTCGACTACGGCGCCTTTCACGAATCGCTGGACGCCGTCGATGTGCATACCATCCCGCGCGGCGGCACCAACATCTCGAGTGCGATACAGGAAGCGCAGTCCGCGCTGCGCCGGCATCCCGAGAGCGACAAAACTTTGATCCTGCTGACCGACGGCGAGGACCTCGAAGGCAGCGCAGTGACCGCTGCGGCCGCCGCAGCCAAGCAAGACGGCCTAAAAATCTACACGATCGGGGTAGGATCGGCGGCCGGCGACCTCATCCCCGTGCCTGCCGATCAAGGCGGCGGTTTCGTGAAGGACGAGAACGGCGCATTCGTGAAATCGCGTCTCGATGAGAAGGCGTTGCAGGCGATCGCAGCAGCGACGGGCGGTATATATGCACCTCTCGGAGCACAAGGCGAAGGGCTCGAGGAGATTCTGTTCAAGGCCTTCGGCAGCCTCGAAAAACACGATCTGGCGTTTCGGCAGCAACGCGTATACAACGAACGCTATCAATGGCCACTGGCGGCATCGCTGTTTTTTTTATTGAGCAGTTTGTTGGTCGGCACCCGCCGCTGGAATTGGCGCCGCAGGCACGCGGTCTCGAACGCCGCGGTCGCATCCAGTCTGCTGTTGATACTCTTGATGCCGATTCGCTCGAAGGGCGCCGATCAGACTACGCCGTCCGCACCGCTCGTTGCACCTTTGCTTGAATACAACGCAGGCACCTCTGCCTACCGCGCCGGACAGTTCCCGCAAGCCACACAATCCTTCGAGAAATCCATTCAGCTAGCACCCGCGAGCGATGCCAAGCGCCTCGCCGATCAAGAAGACGCCTATTATAACCTCGGCAATTCGCTGTATCGCGCCGGGCAGCAGTCCGAAAAGTCCGCACCCCAGGACGCAATCAAGAAGTGGACGGATGCCGTCAAAGCCTATGAGACCGCCTTGCAGTTGCGCCCTGATGACATGGATAGCAAGTACAACCGCGACTTGGTGAAGCGCAAAATCGATGCGCTCAAGCAGCCACCCCAAGACGGCGGCGGCGGCGGCGGCGGCGGTGGTGGCGGCGGCGGCGGCGGTGGCGGCGGCGGCGGCAGCCAAGGTAAAGGCCAGGGCCAACCTCCTCCACAAGGCCAAGGGCAACAACCCCCGCCTCAGGGACAAGGCCAAGGTCAGCCTCCCCCGCAACAACCTCCGCCTCAAGGACAAGGCCAAGGTCAGCCTCCCCCGCAAGGGCCAGGGCAGCAGCCGCCGCCGAGTGCGGGCCAACCACCTAGCCAGCCTCCGCAAAACGCAGGCGCAGGCGC
>Ga0182030_10014412_pt1 | contig 15607 bp, 12 predicted proteins | sample 812S3MmetaG_FD_121299 | JGI IMG/M metagenome (GOLD analysis project Ga0182030, IMG submission 121299) | Permafrost microbial communities from Stordalen Mire, Sweden - 812S3M metaG (Illumina Assembly) | ecosystem: Environmental > Terrestrial > Soil > Wetlands > Permafrost | place: Sweden...
CGGGCTCGACCCGAGGATCTCTCGACCCCGCCAAGGACGCTAAAAGTCGGGCAAGGTGTCTGGGCCGGCCGATCCTCGGGTCGAGCCCGAGGATGACGATGAGGGGGCCGAGGATGACGTTCGGGGGAAGGTTTTCCCTTAGCCAGCCTTATCTTGATGCCTATGGGGTCAGGCCCTGGCATGGCGGACGGGTGGCCGGTAGGTCATTTCTTTCGCCGGTTGCTATAACCCGGCATGGAGACGCATCGCGAGACATGATCGGATCCCCCATGAAGCGGATTTTCCTGGTCACCGGCGGCGCCAGCGGCATCGGGGCCGCGATCTGCCGGGCGGTGGCCGCGCCGGAGACCGGCGTGCTGATCCATACGCGACGCAATCGATCGGGCGCGGAGCGGGTCGCCGATGAGGTCCGCGCCGCGGGAGCCGAGGCGGCGGTGATGCTCGCCGATCTCGTCATGCCGGATGCCGCCGCTTCGGTGGTCCAGGAAGCCATGAGCCGGTTCGGCCGCCTGGACGTGCTGATTTCCAACGCCGGGTTCGCCGATCGGACGCCGTTCGAGACCCTGTCCGACGCCGCGATGACGGCGTCGGTGGAGGGCATCCAAGGGGCGTTTTTCCGCCTGGCGCGTACCGCGATCCCGCATCTGCGCGAGTCGGCCTATCCCCGGATCATCGCTGTTTCCAGTTTTGTCGCGCACAGCTTTCGCACGGATGTCGCGACATTCCCCGCCTCGGCCGCCGCCAAAGCCGGCCTGGAGGCTTTGGTCCGCGCGCTCGCGGTCGAACTGGGACAGGCAGGCGTGACAGTGAACGCGGTGGTGCCGGGGTTCATCCGGAAGGATGCCGGCGCGCACCGGGCGATCGATCCCGCCGCGCTGGCGGCACAGACCGCGCGGATCCCGTTGGGACGGATCGGGCTGCCCGACGACGTCGCCGCGGCGGTGGCGTTTCTGGCATCTCCGGCGGCGGGCTACATCACCGGACAAAGCTTGCATGTGGATGGCGGGTTGGTCATCTGACGCTGCTCCGCCAGCCTGGAAAAATCCGCGCGATCCGCTCCGCCGCTTACCGTGCCGCGGCGGCGAGGGCCTGAATTTGACCGCCGATTTCCGGGTGCGCCTCCAGCAGGTCGGACAACCGGTGTTCCAGATCCTGCTTCTTCCGCATGTCGATTTTGGCCCAATCGGCGACGGGCGTGATCGCGACGACGACCGGAGCATCGGCACCGCCGAACACGCTGGTCCGCGCCATCCCGAGCCGCATGGTCATTCCGGGTGTGGCCGGCTTGCCATCGACCCACAGGCCGGCGACGGCGACATAGGCCGGCTCGTTGGCGCGGATCAGCCGCCATGGCGGCAACGCGCCGCCAGTTCGCGTGGTCAACGGCACCTCGGACACGTCGTCCGCTTCCTTGGGCCGGGTCAGGCGGCGCCGTTCCGCGTTGATCGGCGCGGCGGTGGATCTGGGCGAGAAGACCTCGATCTGGACGATCATCTCGGTGCCGCCGCAATTCATGCGTTGCACGACCGTGCGTCCCGGCGTGCCTTCCAGCGCGGCTGGCACCGGGGTGGTTGGGGCGCCGAGATTGACGCAGGCCGGCGACAGATCGAGCGGTTTCATCGCGATGTTCGGCGTGGCGGATGCCTGGTTGAGCCCCAGCACGACCGCCGGACCCAGGCATGCCAACAGGGCCACCGCGAGACCGGCCAACAGACCCTGGCGCGCCGAGCCTGGCTCGCTGTGGTCCGAAAGGGGACGCTGTTTATCGGGCTGATCGTCCTCACGGAACGGCAAGCCGAGTACGATCAGCATCAGGATCACCAGCGAGAAGAAGATCCATCCGTAGAGGATATGGTCCGCCGCCGCGGCCTCGGCGCTGCCGAGGATATGGCCGAGTTCGACAATGCCCAGTGCGCGGAAACCGTTGGCGATGATCGGGACGACGATGGAAACGGCGATGAAGATGACGCGCCGCCAGGGGCTGCGATACATCAGCAACGCGTAGAGCACGCCGAACGCGATCGAGGCGATCAGGAAGCGCAATCCCGCGCAGGCTTCCGCGACGAAGAACGAGCCTTCCGGAATATCGATGATATAGCCGTCGATATAGGCTGGAATCCCCAGGATATCGAGGACGTGGCGGATGAACCAGGTGGTGATGTCCTGTAGCTTCGGCGTCAGGAACTCGCCGAATGGCACCAGGAAGTACAGATACAGCAGCGGCCCGAGCAGCGCGAGCCACAGGCGCCGGCCGAGCATCGCGAGGAACAGCACCTCGACCATGCTGACGGCGACCAGTTGGCGGCCTTCCATGATGCCCAGACGTTCGGCGGCCAGCCAGGCGATGCCGAGCGGGATCGCCAGCAGCGCCGCGAGCGGCAAAGGCTCGGCGGCGAGGCCGGCCAGGGTCGAGCGGCGGTCCCAGATCAGGAAGATGACGATTGGGATGATGAGGAAGCAGTGATTGTACGCGGTCGAATCGATCCAGGTGTGGACCGCGACGATCATCTCGGTGTGAAACAGGACGCCGATGGCGAGCAGGCCGATCGCCAGGCCGACGATCGCACCGCGCAGGCCGTTCAGGATGTGCGTCAGGGGTTCGTCGCCGAGGGTCGCGGCTGGCTGGCTCATGATGCGGCTCCGGCCAGAACGGGTGCGAGGCTTCGCCTGGCCGGCGACGGGCGCATCAGCGGATCGAAACCGCTGAGGCAGGCGTCCCAGTCGTAGCGTTCCAGGATCAGGCGGCGCGCGGCCTGACCGAGCGTCGCGCGCTCCTCGGTCGCGCCGATCAGGCGGATCGCGGCGCTGGCGAAGCTGATGGCGTCGTCGGCCAGGATGAGATCCCGCCCAGGAATGGCGTCGATGCCTTCGAGGGCGCCGGACGTGACGATGACAGGTTTTCCCATGGCCATCGCCTCCAAGACCTTGTTCTGAATGCCGCGCGCGATCCGCATGGGGCCGACCGAGGCGGTGGCGTGATGAATATAGGGCCGGACGTCCGGAACGCGGCCGGTCACGGTGATGCCGTCGCGCGTCGCGAGGCGTCTTACCGCGTCGGCCGGGTTGCTGCCAACGATAAAGAACCGCGCGGCGGGTGACGCTTTTTGGATCAGTGGCAGAACCGCGTCGGCGAACCAGACCACGGCATCGATGTTGGGCAGGTAATCCATGTTGCCGGTGAACACGAACGACGGGCCGGCGGCGGGATCGAACAGGGGTTCATATTCGTGCGCGGGATCGAAATACCGGTGATCGACGCCGCAACTGATGCCGACGATCTTATCCGCCGCCTCGGGCACTTCGCGGCGGAACAACGCGGCCTCGGGTTCGGTGACCAGAACGGAATAATCGCATTCCAGCGCGACCCGGCGTTCGAGTTGTTTCACGAGGCGCCATTCGCGCTGGTAGATCTGACGCATCGGCATGCTCGCGGTCTCGGCATAGGAGCGGAATTTTTCGGAATCGACATCGCCGAGTTCGACGACTCGCTTGCCGGTGCGCGGCAGGTCGAGAATGTAGGGGGCCATATTCGATGAATTGACGAAGATCATTTCAGGTTTCACGCGGGCCGCGACATCATCGACCCATCTTTGCAGGCCGCGGTCGCGGAAGAACGTGACGCTCAACGGTTCGCCGGTCAGCAGGCCGGTGACACAGGTCAGTTTGGCACGTTTTTTGTTCAGTGGCGCGGTGAACATGTCCTTGCACAGCGCGCGCACGGTCTCGATGTGCTGGACATCCGCCGGGTCGTCGATCAGGCAGCCGAAATGCACGTCGTACCATTTGAGTAAATAGTTGAGAATTTTGAAGTTGCGCGTTTTCTCGCCCTTGATCAGCGGGTAGGGCAGGCGTTGCATGAGGAACAGCAGGTTTGGTTTCGCCATCAGCCCAGTCCGCGCACGATGGAGGGACCGATGACGTTGGCGACGGCCAAGGGAAGCCGTTTCCAACCGGCGATGAACAAACGGTACTTAGGGTTCAACGGGTTGTGGTCCGGGATCGAAGCGCCCGGCGCGAGCTTATAGCGGTAATTCAAATTCTCCGGCGTGAAGCCCCAGTTCTTCTTGAAGTCGTGGGAGCCGGTGCCGATTTTGCTGCGGCCGAAATCGTACAGCTTGCTGCCTCGATCGGCGGCGCGGCGCATCACTTCCCAGTACATGAAATCGTTGGCGGCGCGTTGGCGGGCGGCGGAAGTTCCACCACCGTAATAAGGCAACACTTCATCGCGGAAATAAAAATTCATCACCGAGGCGATGGCGGTATCGCCGTCCATGACGGTGACGACGTCGCAGTCCTCGCCGAACACATCGGCGAGCAGGGTGAAGTAGCGGCGGGAGAACACCGGGGTGCCGAGATTACGCACGCTCTCCGCGTAGATACCGTGCAGCAAGGCGGCGTCGCGGTTGGCGACCGAGGTCAGGCCGTTCTGGATGCCTTTGCGTACCATCGCTCGCTGTTTACGCGGAATGGCTTTCATATTCTTGTCGTGGTCGGCTTCGATCGTTTTTCGAAATGTCACGTAAAGGTCGGGGCGCTGTTGCCACTCGGTTTCGTCGCACTCGACATGGTCCCGGTGACGAAATTCGATGGCGCTCGCGCCGGTTTGCTTCAGTAGGTCCGTGGCGTGACGCGACAGCGCGGCGGCGCTTTCGGGGTTGGACGCCAGCGGGCCGCCGTAAACACAAAACGGCACCGAAATCAGCGTGTCGCCGAACAGGACTGTCTTGACCCGCGCCAGCGGCAGTACCCCTGTGATGGCGCCGTCTTGTTCGGCGACGACGTAATGCGTGCGGTGACCGAAGGCCTTTTGGATGATGCCCGACCAGGCGGCGCGATGGAAAAAGGTGCCGCCGGGATGCGCATTGACGTACGCATCCCAGGCGGGGGCGCCGGCGTCATCCAGGGTTCGGATCGAGACAGCCATTTCGCGTGAGGATCAGACAGCCGCGGACTGGCGGGCGGCGGTGGGCTGGCGCGTGGGCGTCTCGGGCTGTCGCGCCGGGAGCAAATCGGCGTAGACGCGGTCCATGCGATCCCATGCGAAGACGCGCAGAATCTGGTCGATGTCCGCCGCCATGCGCGACAGGTTCGTGTAGTGCCGCAGCCGCGACTTCCATCCCGCGCCCTCGATCCTGGGCTGGCCGGGATCGACTTCGCAGGGATGGAAATAGAAGATGCCGGGCCGGCCCTCGGCGTTGTTCACGCGCGTCAGGCCCAGACGGTACAACACGCTCGGCAGCAGGCGGAAATAGCCGCCGCCGGAGCAGGGCCAGTTGCGGCCGAAAGCCCGGACGGTGGTCATGGGCAGTTCCCAGAAGCCGTCGTTGTCCGGTTGAAACGGCACGCGAGGAGCGTCCGGCATGCCATACAAATCGTGCGCGATCGGGTTGATGCTGGAGCTGTAGCGATAGCCTTCCTCGCGCAGGACGCCGAACGCCCACAGATTGCGGGCACCGATGGAGAACGTGGCGGCGCGGTAGCCGGTGACCGGAACGCCGCCGATATCCTCCAGCACGGCGCGGGCGCGGCGTATGTCCTGGCGGAAGACGTCTGGCGTCTGCTGATCGGCGCGGGTGTGATCCCAGCCATGGCTGGCGAGTTCATGGCCGGCGGCGACGATGCGGCGGACCATCGCGGGGTGGCGCTCGGCGATCCAGCCCAGGGTAAAGAACGTGCCATGCACGTCGGCGCGCGCGAACTGGGCCAGGATGCGATCGACATTGGCCTCGACGCGGCTGGGGTAGGTATCCCAGGCGGTGCGATCGACGTCGCGGGCGAAGGCCTGGACCTGGAAGTAGTCCTCCACATCGACGGTCATGGCGTTGCGGATGGTCACGGGCGGCAATGCACGGTTGTTGGCTGGACGGCGACGTAGGGGCGCATCGACATGACGGCGCGGCCTGACCGAGCCAGTGTCGCCAACACGCCGTTGAGAGCGATGGCCCGGTCGAGCCGGGCCATGACGAAGAGAACCGCCTGGGTCATGGGCGGGACCGGGCCGCGGTGGGTGATGGCGTGGGGCGAGCGGGCCAATGGCGCCAACACGACGTTGAGAGCGATGGCCCGGTCGAGCCGAATAAGCATCCCGATAAGCCACTGAAGATGTCCGCCTCTTCCCGTCATCCTCGGGCTTGACCCGAGGATCTCTCGACGCGCCGAGGAATTCAAAAGTCGGACAAGGTGTCTGGGCTGGCCGATCCTCGGGTCGAGCCCGAGGATGACGATGGAGGGGCCGAGGATGACGATGGAGGGGCCGAGGATGACGATGGAGGGGCCGAGGGTGACGTTCGGGGGAAAGTTTTCCGCCCTCGCCCCAACGCGGTCGAGCCGGGCCACGCCGGATAACGAGCCACGGGCCATGACGGATTGAGCCGCGGGTATCATGGACTTCTCTCCACCGCCGAGGTGAGGAGTTTCAGGATCTTCTGGAACACGCGGTCCTGCCGGGCGGTGATTTCTTCCAGAGCCTCGATGCGGTGCAGCAGATCGATGGGTTCTCCACCCGTGCCTGACGCCAGGGAGGTGTATCCGTTCCGTCTGCTCGCGACGGGGCGGGTGTCAGCGGCGCCGTGCGTCGCGCCATTGACAGCGGCCGGCTCGCCCTCATTCAGGCCCTCGGCCATTTCTTCGGCGACTTCATCGACCATCGCGGCGGAGATCGCGGTCTGTTCATCCAGCGCGCCGAACTGCAGCAGCCGCGAGCAGAGCGTGTTGATCCGTCTGGGCGTGCCGCCGGTGTGACGATACACGGCGGCGAACGCGTCCGCCTCCCAGGCCGGATTGGCGGTCCAGCCGACGGTTTTCATCCGGTGCTCGATGTAAAGGCGGGTCTCCGCCTCGGACAGCGGGCCGAGGTGGAACGACGCCAGAACGCGCTGACGCAGTTGCTCGGCGTCGCGGCTGGCCAGGATCGGGCGAAACTGCGGCTGGCCGAGCAGGATGGTCTGCACCGAGGCTTTGCCGTCGATGGTGATGTTGGAGAGCATGCGAAGCTCCTCCAACGCGGCGAAGGACAGGTTCTGCACTTCATCGACCACCAGCACGCAGCGGCGGCCGGCGGCGCGCTGTTCGCGGACCATCGCCTCGAACCGGCGCAGCAGGATGGATTTCTCGGTTCCGGGGACGACGTTCATGCCGAAGCCGTCCATCACCAGGCGCAGCAGATCGTCGCCGGAGACCTGCGTGGTGACGACCTTGGACACCGCGTAGGTGGCGCGGTTCAACTGGAGCCACAGTTGCTCCACCAGCATGGTTTTGCCGGCGCCGACCTCACCGGTGATGACGATGAAGCCTTCCCGCTGGTCCAGGCCGTACACCAGGTGCGTGATCGCGCGCTTATGATTGCTGGAACTGAAGAAGAACCGCGGATCCGGCGTGAGCAGAAAGGGAGGGCCGTCCAGGCCATAGAATTTTTCGTACACGTTGCCTTCAGGAGTGTTGGGGCCTTCAGCAGTGTTGGGGCCTTCAGAAGTGTTTCGGCCTTCAGAACTGTTTGGTGAGGCCAAGGAGGAGGAGGTTTTCGTAGAGACTATAGCCTGGTATCTTCGAAACGCGGTCGAAAAAAGAATACCGCGCGCTGAGCGTGGTGGTGGGCGACAGCAGGTACTGCAGGCCGACGGCCGTCGACAGCGAACCGTCATTCAGGCCGCCGGAGCGGTGGATGACGGAGTACGAGGCGCTGGAACTGAGCGTCAGGTCCTCCGACAGCAGATGGATCCAGGATACACCGCCGGTCCAGGCGTCACTGGCTGGTCCGTTGGTGGAAATGATGATCGGGATGCCGTTGGAATCGACGCCGACCGTCGATGTGGTGACGGGGGAATTGGAGGTGGAGACCGCGGGATTGACAGACGTTTGCTCCGACCAGGTCAGGGACAGCGAAAGTGTGTCGCGGCTGAACTGGGTCGAAAACGACGAGGTGAACGTGTTGAAGCGGTAGACGCCGGTCTGCACGCCGAGAGCGTTGATCCCGGTCAGCGCCTGGCCGCCGGATTGCGCGTTGGTCAGCCCTCCTTGCCCATTTGTGATGGCGTTATTGAGCTGGTTTTGCAGGTTCTCCAACTGGGTGCCGACCGTATTGGAGTAGTTGAAGGTGATCTGCGACCGCCCGCCGACCGCGATGAAGCCGTTGGCCTGGATGGAGTTGGTGCCGTTCAGATGGCCGTAGGTCAGGGTGATGGAACTGTCGGGGTTTGGCACGTAGGTGAAGCCGACATTCCAGATCAGGCCGCTGATCGTTTGAGCCTGGCCGCCACTGTATTGGATATGTTGCTCGCCGATCGCGCCCAGAAGGGTCAGGTTACGGTTCAGCGCGTAGCTCAGTTGGTTGTTGAAGGTTTGCCGTTCCGAGGTGAACGACGTCCCTGGAGTCGTGGCGGTCGTGGTGCCCACGGTTACGGGGGTGGCGCCGGTGTCGGTGTGCGATTGCTGCAGGTCGATGTCGAGGGCGTATTGCAGCTTGTTGAGGAACTGGCCGCTCGAGTAATGCGCGATCTGTTCGGTGGTCAGGAGGCTGGAACTGTTCGTGCCACCGCCGGTGGGGAACGGGGACGCGGCGAACCCGCTGATCGTGCTGTAGCTCGCGGCGTTGACCGAGGCGCCAAGCTTGACCGAACCATAGTCGCCGAGTTGCCTCAGCAAATAAGGGGAGATGCCGAAACTGCTGGTTTGCACCTCATTGTTTCGGTTGAGGCCCTCGCCGGTGCCGTATCCCGCGGCGTTGGCCGCCGTGGCGGCGCCGGCGCCGGCGCCGGCCGCGCCGAGCGTACCGGCGCCGGTCAGCGCGCCAAGGCGGGATTGAACGCCGCTGAGGGCGGTGACATCGACATAGGCGAAGTCCGGCACGACGGTGATCAGGCCGGTCGCGTTCAACTGCTGAGTCATCGAGTTCAGCGGCCCGTTGATCGCGTGCAGCAGCAAATTCGGCTGATAGTCCAGACTAAGTTGCAGGCGTGTCGTGTCGGCCAGGATCTTGATGCCCGGAGCGAGCACGGTCACCGCGTCGGCCGAGCGTGGCGACGTCACTTCATAGGCGTTGTCGGTGAACAGTTGCTGGATGGTCAGCCGGGGAATGATGGTCCAGGCGCTTGGATTGCCAGGCGCGCCAGGGTTGACCAGCCGCAGCTGATTGCGCAGCCCGGCGACGTCGGCCTCGGGCAGATCGGTGCCGAGCGGCGCGGCGCCGGGGACGTTATCCGCGTTGGTGGGATCGAAGAACGGGAACGCCAGCGCGACCCCGGCCCGCCCCATGAGCACGGCCATGAAGCCGCCGATGAGACAGCTGATCGTTCTGGGTGCGATCCGCTCGCCGTGCGTGCCCAGGGCTCCGGTTCCCGCGCTTCAGGAGGAATAGTAGGACGAATAGGCCCCGAATGTGTAACGCGAGGATATTTGCTGCTTGTTCAGCACCAGCGTGATGTTCGGGCAGGCCTGAATCAGGTCGAGCGAGGCCTCCACTTCGTCGCGCTGGGTCCGGTCGGCCTCGACCACGAACAGGATCTGCCCGACGACGGGGGCCAGAACGGCGGGGTCGGAGGTCGACAGGCAAGGCGGCGCGTCGAGCACCAGCAAGCGGTCGGCGTAGCGGCGGCCCAGACTTTGGATCAGGCGGGTCATCTCCTTGGTGGAAAACAGCTCCGCGCTGCGTTCGCGCTCACGGCCGACCGGCAGGATCGAAAGCCGGTCGATCGGGGTCTTCACGATCAACGGCGAGGGATCGAGTTTCGGGTTCGCCACGAGATCGAGCAGGCCGCGCATTTCGGCGAGACCCAGGGCGTAGCAGAACGAATCGCGCTTGGAGTCGGCGTCGACCAGCAGCACATGGTGGTCGCCCTGGCGGGCGATACTGCCGGCGAGGTTGACGGAGGTGAAGCTTTTGCCTTCGCCGGGGCGGGCGCTGGTCACCATCAGCAGGTTGGAGAAGCCAGGCTCCGCTCCTGGTCCGAACGCGGCGCGCAGGATCTGGCGCTGCACGAGGCGGAATTCCTCGGAAATGCGGCTGCGGGTGCGCGACCAATCGACCATGCCGCCACGCTCCAGGGCAACCGCGTCGATGGTTGGCGGGCCTTGCACCAGATCGGGCCGCTCATTTTCCGGCGCCGTGCCGGTTTGCGAAACGATCGGCGGCGCCGCCATCCGCGCCGGAGTTTGTGCCGCGCCCTGGGCTGGCCGCTGGGCAGACGTAAGACTCGGCTCGGGATGTGGCGCCGCGATCGTGGGTTGGCCGGACACCGGCAGCGCGGTGGCGGGCGGCGGAACCAGCGCGGATGGCGCGAGGCCGGATAGCGGGAACGATGTCGCGGGGGCCGGTGGGGGCGCCGGCGCGACGATCGGCCGTAACTCCAGCGCCATCGGGGCGGCGGGATCTCCGTAAGGATTGTCGCGGAACGCATCGCCGGTGAACTGGTCGAGCGGCGGTTCGGTCACCAGGGCCTGGGTCGTCAGCAGAGATTGCGTCATCGAGGCGCGGATCGGAGATGCCTGGATGCCTCCGGAGTTGATGGCGCCGTTGTCCGGCCCCTGAAGATCGAAGCTCGTGGGTTTTACGCTCAGGCCGTCGATTGGGTCCGGATGCTGGCGGTTCGGTTGCGGGCCGGCATCGCCATGCACGGTACGGTCGGGCGCCGTGCCGCCGGGCGCGCCATCGCCCAATTGGAGCAACTGCGCGGCCGACGCTTCCAGATCGCCGGAGCGCAGGCGATCCTGCACCAGGCGCTCGACGAGGGAGGATTTAGGAGGACTGGACATTCAGATCAGGGCCGCCGTCCGCAAAATGTGAACCATGAGGCCGCCGTATACTACCATCAGGACCGCGACGGCGGCGCCAAATCGCACCGCGGTCATCAGCCGCTGGCGGAACGGCGCCATGCCGAGCACCGAAATACCGCCAAGCACGGGCAGTCCCAGAGTACGCAACTCATCGACCGAGGAGAACGACCGATCGAGTTGGCCGAACAGCACCGTCATGCCAAGGCCGATGGAGAAGCCACCGAGAAGCACGCCGGTCACCAGCAGCGGCCGGTTGGGCGCCACCGGAATGCGCGGCACCTCCGGCGGGTCGATGACCTGCAGCTTGACCTTGTCGGCCTGCGTATCGGCGGCCTGCGCGATGTTGGCGGACTGCAGGCGCCCCAACAGTTCCTCATAATTGCGGCGGAGTACGGTGTAGTCGCGGTCCATGTTCATGTATTCGGCGAACAGGCCGGGCTGTTCCTTGGAAATCTTCTCCAGCCGGTCCTGGGTGCGAACCATCTCGTCGCGCTGACGGGTCAGCGAGGCGACCTGCGTATCGCTGTCGATCAGCTTGAGCTTCAACTGGTCGTAGACGGGGTTCGGCACCGAGCGTTTCGGGGTGGTGATCGTGCCGGCCTGTTCCTCGCCATTCGCGGGCGGGGTCTTGACCGGCGGACCGGTGACCGCCTTGCCTTTCAGGAATTCGATCAGCTTGCGCTGCGCGATGACGTCGGGGTGCTGATCGGTATCTTTCAGCAACAACGAGGCGAGGGTGTCCTCGGCGTCCTGCACCTTGGTCTTCGGCGCGGCGCCGTTGGCGCCATAGACCGCGCCTTCGGCGACCAGCATCGGCGGCGTGTTCTCCACCTCCTGGCGCAGCGAATCGCGCTGGATCACGGCGTCCTCCAATTTGCCGGACAAATTCGCGACGTTGGCGCGGGCGCCTTCCAGGGCACCGATGTTCGGGTTCATGTCGTTGGGCAGAATTTCCATGTAGCGGACACGGAAATCGGCGCGTCGTTTCTCGGCCGCGCGCAATTGCTGTTCGTACGACTGGATCTGCCGCTCCAGAAAGCGGCGCGCGTTCTCCATGTCGGTGCGGTTCGAGCCGGTCGCGCTCTCGACGAAGATGGTCAGCAGGGTCTGCACCACGTCATGCGCCAGCTTCGGGCTTTTGTCGCGATAGGTGATGGTGAACAGGTTCTTGGTTTGCGGCGTGACCTTGATTTCATTGGCGAGCCGCCCGATCATCCGCTCCCGGTCGGAGGGTCCGTTCAGGGTCAGGTCGAGGTCGGTCTTGGAGATCAGCTTCTCCAGGTTCGGTTTGCTGAGCAGGGTGCGCTGCAGGATCTCCAACTGGGTGGTCGGCGCCGAGTCAGCCGCGATGCCGCGCAGCAGCGGCGTCAGGATGGCGTCGGCGTCGACGAACAGGCGGGCGCTCGATTCGAACTGGTTGGGGATCGTGTAGGTGCCGACCCAACCGATTCCACAGACCAGCCACGCCACCACGACGCCAAGCCAACGCCGGCGCCAGGCCGCGCGCATGTACTGAAACAGCATGGTACGAACGGAATCCATGGCGTCGCGGCCTCCTCAGAACCAGGATTGGGGAATGATCAGTGTATCGCCAGGCTGCATCTCGATATTCTGACTGATATCGCCGTCCTTGATCAGGTCCGCGAGCCGGACATTGATCGAGCGCCGTTTTCCGTCAGGATCGACACGGACGATGACCGCCCGGTTGCCGGAGGCGTATTTCGTCAGACCCTTGGTCGCGATCATCACGTCCAGCAGAGTCATATGGTCGCGATAAGGGATGGCGGTCGGTTCGGTCGCTTCGCCGATCACGCGGACCTGACGGTCGGGCGGACCGACGAAACTGCGCACGATCACCGTGACATTGGGGTCCTGGATGAACTTGGACAGCTTCTGCTCAAGCTCGCGGGCGAGTTCCTTGGGCTTCTTGCCGGCGGCCATGATGTCTTCGATCAGCGGGGTGGAGATGCGTCCATCCGGCCGCACCGCGACGCCGCCCTCGCTGAGGTCGGGATTGCGGTAGACGAAGATGCTCAACTGATCGCCGGCGCCGATGATGTACTCGTCCGACGAGGCATCGCCGACGAGGCCCGGGTCCTTCCTCATGGGAGCGACCTCGGTTCCCCCCTTCGGCGGGCCGGAACAGCCGGCCAGCGGGCCGAAGACCGTCAGGATCAGAAGCAGCGCGCCGATGCGTCCTAAAAAATTCACGATAACTCCAAGGTCTCCATGGTCTCAGACATTGCCACCCTCCACGCCCGATGGCTCCTCACGTTCTCAGGCCCGGTGTTACCGGATGATGTCACCGGAACCGAATGATGTCACCGAAATTGGACGGCGGGGGGCTCAGCACGGAAAACATTCGCGAATTCCGTTGTCGCTGGCCTCCCTGGGCCGCCTCGGGCACGACCGCCGGCGATCGTGGTTCGGTGTAGATGCCCCCGGGGATAGTATCAGGATAGTATATTGCGCGGTCGTTCCGGGATGTGGTCTCCCGTCGGACCCAGCCTTGTCTCGTAATTCGCCCGCCCTCCGCCTTATCTCTCCGCCCCGGTCCCGCTTCCAGGGGGCGCCAATGCCTCCCCAGGGCCGGTGACAAACCCATGCTCCGGTGTAGTCCGGTCTGGGTATGCTCCGGTCCGGTTCGTCCAATCCGGGCGGCCGGTCGCGCGCCGCCGGGCGTGGCGATCATGATCACGGTGCCCGATGCGCCCCCCGTTCGCCCGGAAAGCTTCGGTCCCCGAAACAACCGCCAATCCCAAGGCCCTGTCTCCACCGGGGCCTGACGCGCCCCCGGAACCTGTCCGGCCCTAAGGATCCCTTTCGGCCCGAACGATCCCCTTCAGGAAGCCCTCACGAGGCACACCGACGTTCGGCGAACCCCGACCTCTCACGCGCGACACCGGTCCAGGCTGGTTGTTTCACGACCCGCGGCGCGGCTATATCATCGCGCCGGGCGTGGATCAACAAAGAGATGCCGTCGGATATTCCCGCATAGGTTGTTTAACATCTTGTAACCTCACGGTAAGTTGCGTTGTGTCGAAATCCTGCACGTGGTTGACGTCAAAAAAGACGAAACCCTTACAGGTCCCAGGGGAAACGCATTCGTACCCTGGGTCTGGGAGGGCCTTCAAAGCCAGGTGGTGATGGGAAAGCCCCACGGAAAGAGTAAACAATCTGATAGATTGGTGAACTTTGACGGGAATGAAATCAATTTTCTGGACGGGCGATGGCCGTTGTATTATCAGGGTGTCAGGTGGAACGGGCTCGAAGCCGATTAACGTGACACTGATTGGGGTGCGCGGTGCCGAAAATGCCGGGCGCCCACCTCGGGTATTTGGGGGAGCTTGAGGATGGCACGCGCGCTCGTGCGACTATTGCCCTTTGAAATGGCCATGTTGGGCCTTTTTGAATTTGCTTTTTTGTTCGCGCTTATTTTCATGATGCTGACCGCGGGTGGCCCGGCGCTGCTGTTGGATTCAGACGACCTGCGGCGCGACTGTCTGGTCCTCGCCGCGATGCTGGCGGTGACCATCGCCGGCACGGCGGCCACGATCGGCCTCTATCGCCCGGACGTATGCCTGGATCGCCGGCGGTTCCTGCTGTCCGGCACGATCTCGGCGCTGCTGGCGTTTCCGGCGATTCTCCTGGTCAGCGGCGCCTATCGGATGACCCTGAGCGAGGAACACATTGTCTGGCTCGCCCGGCTGCTGGCGATCTGGTTGCCGTTCGTGCTTTTGGTTCGTTTCGCGTGGAGCGCGGTGGCGGCGCGGATGCCGATGGCACGCCGGGTGTTGGTCATTGGCCATGGCTCGCGGGCCACGTTGCTGCGGCGGCGCCTCGCGACGAAACGGCATGGGTTGTTCGAGCCGATCGTGTACGACCCGGACATGGACGTCGCGGCGTTCGCCGACGCGGGGCAGCGAGCCCAGGGTGATGGTCGGGATCTGGCGCGGGAGGGGACGGAACGAGGGATGGAGGATGTGTTGTCGCCGCGGTTCGTGCGCGCCAGGCGTATCTGGGGGATCGTGATCGCCGAGGACGCGCCGGAGCCGGACACCCATCTCGCTTTGCTGGACAACAAGCTGCGCGGCGTTCCGGTGTTCAGCGATCTCTCCTTTCAGGAGCATCATCTGGGTCGCATCGAACTGGATGCGATCGACGCCAATTGGCTGCTGTTCGCGGACGGTTTCCAGAACGGCATGATGTCGCGGGCCTTCAAGCGGGTGTTCGATATCGCCATCGGAATGCTGCTGACAGTGGTTACGCTGCCTCTGATGCTGATGACCGCGGTGCTGATCAAGCTGGACAGCCGGGGGCCGGTTTTCTATCGCCAGGAAAGAACCGGCCTGCACGGCGAAACGTTCACGCTGTTCAAGTTTCGCAGCATGGCGTTGGACGCCGAGGTGGCCGGCAAGCCGCAATGGGCGCAAAAGCGCGATCCGCGGATTACCCGGGTCGGTGCCTTCATGCGCGCCAGCCGGATCGACGAACTGCCGCAGTTGTTCAACGTCCTGCGCGGCGAGATGAGCATGATCGGACCGCGGCCGGAACGGCCGATTTTCGTCGATGAGCTGGCGAAGGTCATTCCGTTCTACAATCACCGCGGCTACGTCAAGCCTGGACTGACCGGTTGGGCGCAGGTGAATTATCCTTATGGTGCCTCCGTCGAGGACGCGCGGGAGAAACTGGCTTACGACCTTTATTATGTGAAGAACCGCGGCATGCTGCTGGATATGGTGATCTTGCTGTCGACGGTGCGGGTGATTCTGTTCCGCGAAGGCGCGCGCTGAGCCGGGTGTTGGGGAAGCGCCCCCGGGTCAAGCCCGGGGCCGGCTCC
>Ga0182030_10014413_pt1 | contig 15607 bp, 11 predicted proteins | sample 812S3MmetaG_FD_121299 | JGI IMG/M metagenome (GOLD analysis project Ga0182030, IMG submission 121299) | Permafrost microbial communities from Stordalen Mire, Sweden - 812S3M metaG (Illumina Assembly) | ecosystem: Environmental > Terrestrial > Soil > Wetlands > Permafrost | place: Sweden...
AAAACTTATTATGGTATATGACATTTATGAATCGACTAATTCACAAATAAATGAAAAGATATGGGGTTGATATCGAACAGCGGGAAGCATGACTAAAATAATATATTGAATTCTGATACAATTATAATGTTAGGGGCTTCGATTCAATTTTTTTAATTGGAAAACGGGAAAAAAATGAAATAAGTGAAATTTTATTTTCAAGAAATCAATAATAAAACCTCTCAAAAGCACACCCTTAATTTTCTTACGTCGTGCCATTTTCTTTTCTGAATCGTCTCCTACGGTTCGTCCATTGTTTGTTTTTGCAATTTATTTTGCAATTATCACCGTATTTTAAAATGGAAGTTCCAATGGACAAGAAATTAGATACTATAAAGGATGAAGAAATCCTGGAAATGCGAAAAGCTACCGATGATATTTCGATGAGTTTGTTTAACCAAAACTTTATCGGAACTGAAGGTAACTTAATACTGATTAATTACTTGAATCTTTTTCTGATAGAGAGTTTCAATTGGTTCGCAACTGAAGGATTGGCGACGATATTTACAAATAGGGAACTGGTAATCCCGAATATCGGAATTGTTAGAATTGTAGACAGAAAGTTGGAATTTCCGAGAAAGGATGACTTGGGAGAACAAACTTCTCTATTATGGCCGGCAGAAGCCGTTCTTGGAAACGTCGATTACTCGGGATACCTTATGGTAAAAGCGGAAGTCACTTGGGATAGCAAGATCATCGGTAAGACAGGAACTGAGCCTTTATCGGCAGATTGGTTTCCTCTTGGGAAAATCCCCATCATGGTTGGATCTAGTTTTTGCAATCTTTCTTCAATCAAGAATGTGAAAGATTTGGTGCGAGTGAAAGAATGTTCGACCGAATATATGGGATATTTCGTCTCCAAGGGTAACAAAAGAAATCTCATCTCTCAAAATTATCTTAAGGCTAACAATGATATATGTATCTTTGGCAAAATGGGATCAGGCACATCTGTTTCGACTTATTCTCAAACCATGTGTAATCTCAGATCTAGAGGCTTGGATGGAGCAATGTGCAAAGCTATTATATTCATTATGTCTCTATCCAACAACAAAATCGCTCATAGCGACAGACGAATTTATTTTCAGATTACTGCGCCTGGTTGGACGAAAAAGAATGCCTATGATTCGGGACTAAGCGTCGTTGGTATTAACATCGTATCCATATTTCGATTGGCGCTCATTCTCATTCATACCATTGACCCATTGGCCGAATCTACCAGCTATCTTTTTGGCGATTTGCCTGGTGATCCAAACCAAGGAATCCCAGATATGAAAGCTGGTTATCGTGGTCGATCAACATTTGCAGAATCAGCAGATAGGTTCAAATCTTTTGTTTACGATTACGCAGGAGACAAATTTTGGAACTTGATTCAGAATTATGTCACGGATACGGTCAATGAAGCTTCGCTGGAAGAAGATGAGATGAATTTTTGGAATCAAACTATTAGAGTCGCCGATGCTGACCAAAACGACCAAACGTCTACAAGAGAGAAAGCTATCCCTCTCCTTGATATCTTTGCCCAGCAATTGTTTCCACATTTATCCAGTTCTCCCATCAAAATCCAGCTAAGAGAAATCAGAAGATTGAGAGATGTTGCAAGAATGGAAATATTGAGAACTCATCAAGAAAATCAAATGGGAACACACCCTATGGAGATTGACAAATCAATGGCTGCTATAAGAAACATATACGAAATGTATAGAAACAGAGATCCCAATATGGCCGAAGCAGTTGCCAATCTTAAAGCTACGAGAAAAATAGATTTGTCAAAGGACTGTCCAGATTGCAATTATGCTGTTCAACTATACGAGGTAATTAAGAGAGATATGAGAGCAAAGTTGCAATTGTTGGCATTTATGACGGTGAAGGTCTTGCGAGTTGAGCTTGGAATCGATACCTACGATAATAGAGATAGTTTGGCAAATCAATCCTTTGAACATGCGGGTTTGTTGATGACCAATAGATTTTCTGCTATGCTCCGAGACATAGAAAAAGGATTAGCTGATATCAAGGTTGCAAATCCGGATCTTATAAGAGGAAAACTCCAAACGCTAGGCATAAGCATTATCACAAAGGAATTTAGCGAAAACTTTTCTAAGGGAGAATGGCATTCCAAGACTGCAGGAAAACCTCGAACAGGAGTGACAGATATTATGCCATCGTCTATCATTGCTGCACAATTAGCATATCTCAGAAGAGTTTCTGCTCATTCAACTGGACATTCCAAAAATACTGCATCTAGAGAGCTATCAGGACTTCAACTTGGAGCCATTTGTTTGTCAGAGACTCCAGAAGGAAAACAGTGCGGCAGTGTCGAACATTTAGCAGCAACGGCATTCATAACAAATGAATCTTTTGATTCTCAAACACTAGCATACAGACTAGTCCAAAAGAAAACAAGTCGAAGGCATGATGTCACAAACATAAATATAGTTGTCCGATTGTTGATGAGCAAATACAATTCCATTAATGAAATTTACAAAATGGCCGATGCGAAAGGACAGCCGCTTATCTCTGAGATCAAAACTCCGGAGAAAGATACACCACTGATTATTAATGAGCAACAGATAGGCTGGATTAACAAGTTGACTTTCGATGTTGGTCTAATTGAAATGATAACAAAGATGACAATGAGCAAGGATAATTTGATGGCTGAAATTTACAAAATAACTGATCCCACAGGAGAGTTACCCATTTCTGAACTGAGAAAACCCAACAGAGATACTCCTCTATTTTTGAATGGACGTCCAATGGGGTGGGTTGATGGATTGGTTTTTAGAAGAAAGTTGATAGATATGAGGCGAAAGGGATACATTCATCCGCATACTGGCATACATTTTTATCAGAAGCCAACTCAAGTGGGGCTCATTCGAGTGTTGAAAATAGAAACTACAGGAGGAAGAATCGTTCAGCCTTTGATCATCGCAGAAAATCCGCAAAAGACTTTGAATATCTTATGGGCATTGCGAGGAAAAGATCAAGGGGTTATATTAGATATGGTAGCTGAAGGAGTCATAGAATTCATTGATTCCGCAGAACTTGAGTTTCTCGATCTTGCTCCATCCGTCGATGTGTATCTAAAATCTATTCAAAACGGATTGCCTGGAAGGTTTGATCATATCATGCTTAATCCTGCATTTTTGATGGGTGTAGCAGCGAATATCATGCCTTTCGCAAACATGAATCCAGTAGTTCGAAATTCTTATTTTACACAGATGGTTAAACAACCCTACGGGATTCCGGCTGCTAATTTTCTCGAGGGAGCCCATACATCTATAGCTAAACTTCATAGTCCTCAAAAGCCTCTTGTCAGAACTGCAATGCATGACAAAATCTTGGAAAACGATCTCTTTGGAATGAATGTTAATATCCTCATCACAACGCATAGGGAAGGTGAAGAGGATGGTATTATTGTAAATAAGAGATTTTTGGATCTCGGAGGCCTATCTTCCACTAAATACAGCGCATTTCATGTTCCTCTTGAACGAGGACAGGAGTTAGATTTTGAGAATAAGTTCATGGAAACGGCTCCAGATCCAGATCGATATGGTCGTGGTTTGATTCGCGTGACAAAGAAGATCCTGAAACAAAATCCAGATGGAACTACGATTATCGTCGAGGAACCAGTTATCGTTAAACCTCATGAAATCTTGGCCAGAAAAACTTGGATTAAAGAAGATGTCCAAAAGAATGCTTTTTCGACAGTGTCTTACGATTCTTTGCGAGAAGGAATTGTAGACAGAATACTTTGGAGCAAAGGAGTTGAAGGATCAAAGAATATTTATATTGTCATCAAGACTCCAGATGACTTATGGATAGGAGACAAACTTTATTCTAGATATTCTCAGAAGGGTGTTATTGCTGCCGTTGTTCCTAATGACAAAATGCCATTCGATGCAAATACGGGAGAAACTCCAGATTTGATCATAAATCCACAGGCCTTTCCATCACGAATGACTATCGGCATGTTAGCTGAAGTTTTGGTAGCTAATGCTCACATCTTTCCCGATAAGAACAAAAATGTTTATTTGCTGTATGAGGAAAGAGGATTCGATATCTATGCACCATTGGAAAGATTGTTCATCGTAGAAAAGAAAATATGGGATAACTATAACTTCGATAACGAGAAAGTGATTCATGAAGAACACACTGAAAATCCGGATAAATATGGTACGGAAAAAGAAGGACAAACAAAGATACCCATACCAAATCAACGGGAGGCACATAAATTAGTTCAAGGGGCTTACAGCGAATATTATAAGTTGGTGAAAACCGCTCTAAACGAACCAGCCGTAAAACTTGAAAATCTGACTCAAGAGGAAATAATTCGTGGCTCACCTCTTCAAGGAGGTTATGCCGGTAAGATATCAGATCAATTGCCAGTAGTAAATGACGTCCAACCTGTAAATCCTTTCGCGGCATTTCAGCCTCAACAATTTCAGCCACAAACATTCCAACCCCAACAACCAGCTCAGCCCCAACAACCATTCCAATCCGAGAAGAAAGAATATGTAGTAATTCCTTCGGAGATGGTGAGTGACCAGGATTCCATGAAATTTCTGAAAGACAGTGATGAAACAATTAAGTTTCCTGGTTTTGAGAATGGTCTATGGGGACTGAGGTTCTACAACAAGAAAGAGACAAAAGTATCAAATGTTGATAAGTGGAAGAAGAATATTGGAGATGCCAAATTCTTTATTGTTCAATCTCCCGGATTGAATCCCTCGATTCTTAATCAATCTGTAGATCAATCTATGGCGTCCTTGAATGATGTCCTCGATTTGACTCCAGAATTTAGGGAATATTTGGTTAGCAGTAAAAATAACGCAGGCGGAGATATTTATGGATGGCTCTTTCCTGCTGACTTTATCGAACCCATAGAAGATATCTGGTTTGACTTGGAACAAAATATTGATGAAGAGCTTGTAAATCCAATGAGAGGAATAAGAATTAGCCAAATTCCAAATAATCCAGTACAAACATCATTCGAAATTGTCGGCAATAGTTTGAGACAAATTTATATCAGAGGAAATGCTTATACTCCAGTAGCTGATCAATACATAGCAGATTACAGATCCAACTTCTTTCAGAGATCAAACATCAAGAGATATAATTATGACTTTATAATACCAGAAAATATGAGAACCATAAGAAACATAACAATCCCAGAAGAAAATTATGCTAGAGATTTTATGTTACCTCCAGGCACGACATACAAAAATCTGGAGCAAGAAAAGAGAAAAATCCAAATCACAACATGGATCAAAATATCGCCCACTGGAGGAGAAATGGCAGAAGAAAGAGATGGCACATTGATAGAAGCTTGGAATAGATTATATCCACCCGAAACTTTAATTCCGAGAGAAAATATTAGAACTGAGACTTTAGTATCTAGCACTGGATCTATAATCGGAGGCAAAGAATTGCCAGAGAAAGCCAAAGATATATTCTTGAAGAGAAAAGAGAAAATCACTGAATTAAGGGAAGCTAGTTTGTTTAAGGCCGGCTTGGATGTCAATGATGCGATGAAAGAATTAGAATTGATGGGATATAATGCTGACGCTACTAGAGAATATATTAACCCAGAAAATGGAAAACCCATTCAGGGTGCTATCGCTGGTGGTTGGAGTTTCTATATGGGTTCCAAACATAAGGTAGAGGAAAAGATGCAAGCTAGAGGTGAAGGAAGACATGATGCGAGAACGGGACAACCAATTCAAGGCAAGAATTATGGAGGAGGTATAAGATTCAACTTTGCTGATGCTCGAGCTGTTATTGTTTCTGGCGCGGCTGGAGTCGTTAGCGATAGATTGTTAGAAGCAAGTAACAGAAAAGACATCTTTGTCTGCAACACCTGTAATGAAGTTTGCTATCGAAAATCAGGAATTCAATCTATTGTTTGTCCTATCTGCAGACAAGAAACAGAAACCACTAAGATCTCAGTACCGTATACTTTTCTGTTGGAGAGAAATCTGTTGATGGGTGCTGGAATGAGACTGAAAATAGAAACAATCAGGGACAAAGACGTCGTAGAATAAAAAAAGAAGGATAGGTCAAAAAAAATATAGAAATAACCCAGACTAAAACCGGATGGAAGGACTAAAAAAAATGGATGGAAGGACTAAAAAAATGGATGGAAGGACTAAAAAAACAGGGGGAAGTATTAAAAAAACAAATGTATAAGCCATCATAGCTTATACATAAAATAGGAAATAGTGAAAAACTGATTTTTAAAACATAAATAGGAGAAAATAAAATCGTTTTGATCGAGAGGATCGATCAAGAGACTAGAGACACAAAATAAACGGATAGAAATAATGGATGTAAATGACAAAGATGATTCGAATAGTTCTGCCGACAGCAGTGAAAACAGCCAAGAAGAACAAATACCCACTCTTGCACGACAATCTAGTTATTATGAATCTGCCGTAACACGAGCCACTCCTGTATCAAAAATATCTATACCAACAAATATGTCGTGCATTGACCCAAATGATTTTTCTGTATATGATGAGTATTACAAATGTGGAAAAGAGCAATATGCCAAATTTAATATGAGGTTCGTACCAAAAACAGGAAAAATCATATACAATAGGGACGAGGCCATAAAAGTCTTGAAAGAAATTAGAAAATTGAACTTGCCTTTTCCCCTGACAAGGTATATCGTCGACAGAAAATTAGTCGTTGATGCTTTTAATCTTCTTAAAACATACAGTCCAGACTGGATAAATAGAAGCCACGATGAATTAAAAGGGCATGATGGTGGATATTGTAGGTTTTGGCTTCCATCGTTGTTTCGAGGAAAAGGTTGGCAATTAATATGCAAGAAAAATGACTGGTGGAGATTAGACGTAGTTACAGATTATTTTACTGAAGAAGAAAGGATACGTGCAAAGAAAGAATATACATGTTCGATGGACGATTCTTGGAAAGATGATGAAACCCTGATCAAAACAATTCTAAGCTGTGGGACAAAACAAGTTATAAATTGCAAGAACCTTAGGGACGCAATCTTTTTTGAGGGAAGGGAATTAACGTTATTTAGGGTAACAAGAGCAAAGGCCTTGGTGCAGATGATATTATTTGGAGATACTATTGGATGGACAAACATATGTACTCCAATGTATCCTGACAAACCTATTATTGATTCTAAAGGCCGATATATAGAAGAAAATATAATCAGAGAAAATAGATGTAAGAGATTGAGATGGCTTGATATGTCGGCTGGTTGGGGAGACAGATTATTTACTGCATGCGCCTTAGAGATGGATTATTTAGGATTTGATCCGAACGAAAATTTAAAACGAGGTCATTCAGAAATGATTAAGATGTTTGGATCGAAAGGAGAGGAAAGACAACGAGTAGTCTATAAGCCATTCGAAGTATCAGAAGAGATAGTAGCTGAAGACGCCAAAAGAAATGGTTATTTCGATATTAGCTTATTATCTCCGCCGTTTTACATAATAGAAAGATACAATGGAATCGGTCAATCTACCGATTCTTATCCTGAATTCAACGACTGGATGGTTAAATTTCTCTTTAGATCATTATTTATAATCTGGAACAATCTCAAAAATGGTGGATATTTAGCTATTAATATCGCTAACATCAGAAATTGTGATATGGTAGCTCCCATGCAAATGTTTATCGAAGACTTTCTTTATGGTTGCAATTGGGAAGGAATAATAACTTTTTCTGGGAGAGGAACTCAAGACGTACCAGGTTCAGTTTATGTCTGGAGAAAAGTAGATCATAACATGAATACTGATGTCTATACACCTGAAGGAGCTGCCCGTAATATATGGAGACAAAATATCGACAGATCTCTAAAGGCATGTTTCCCTATCTTATACGAAGCCTGGATAAAACTAATGGATATCAGAATAGAATAAAAGCACTCCAGAATAAAAGCAAGCCAATAGCGACTAAAATAAGTTATACAAAATCATGTTTTCAAAACTGGAAATATGACAATGATACTAAAAAATATTTCGCTCGGCGGATTTTAAACTATGGTTCCAGAGATTTTTGTATAAAAAGCCACCACTGGAAACACTACCGTGACACTAAAAATATTTCGCTCGACGGATTTTAAACTATGATTCCAGAGATTTTTGTATAAAAAGTCGTCACTGGGGTGTGACGTTGATATTAAAAAATATTTCGCGTGGCGGATTTCAAACTATGATTTCAGAGATTTTTGTATAAAAATCTTTGAAAAATATTAAAACCATGTTCGATAAAAAAGATAGGCAATAAAAAGATTGATCGAAACAAAAAAGACGGGGATTCAGATTCAATAGTGATAGAAATAAGAGATGGGAGCAGCGCTAACGACATCTACCGCATCTGTGGAACAAAATCTGATTAACAATACGTATATCAGCGCTTCAAATACATGTACAGCAGATTGCAATCAAACCATCTCTGGAAATACTATTGTATTGACAAACAGCAAAGCAGGGAATGTCACATTTACCCAATTGTGTACAGCTGATGCTTCATGTTATATGTCCAATGCCGTTGATGAAGCAGTGTCTGAGTATCAAAAGGCTGCATCAGTATCGCAGTCGACTCCACCTATGTTTCCAATAGGTTTTCAAATAAGCACCAGTAATTCTAGCAGCAAAAATGATATTACCAACAATATAACACAAATGCTGAACAATATATGCCAGGCTGATGTACATCAGACCATCCAAGATAACATCATTTATGCTACAGATTCTACACTTGGCAATATTGGATTTGTTCAACAGGGAAATGCTAATGCTACTTGTGTGATGGAGAACTCCGCTAGATTACAACTGCAAGTGCAACAAATAGGCGATGCTACCGCAAAATCTGGAAGCACGATCTCTCTTATAGCCATAATCATAGCTGTGATCATCGTAGTTATTATTATAACTATCTTCTCTAGGATGAGCAAGAAGAATACGACTGAGACTCCAGAGCAGAAACAACAAAAATTAGATGATGCAAACAAGAAAAATGGTACTGGACCGTATGGAAACCAAAGACTTGGTCCTAACGGCAGACCAACAGGAACTACGTCCGGATCAGGATCAAGGACTATAAATGGAACCAGAAGCACAGGAACAATAGCGGCTAGACGTTAAACATAATTTACGTTATCACTAAAACATATTTAACACTTTATGAGTGTTAAATAAAAAGAAGTGGTTGAAAGAAAAAATAAACACACAAATTATGGTAACTTATATCCGCCACCAACCATATTTAACACTTTATGAGTGTTAAATAAAAAGAAGTGGTTGAAAGAAAAAATAAGCACACAAAAATATAGAAAAAGCAAGGGAAGGGTCTTACAAAATAAATGAGTCCACAGCTGATAATAATTATAATAGTAATTGTGATATACATATTCGTGGTTATGTATCTATACTTATCTAGAAAATCCGAATCAGAAAAGAAATCTCCTACAGAGAAACAGCCAGACCGTAAACAAATTAACATACATTCCAGGTCTAAATATTTATTGGATATGAAGTCCAAAATATTCCCTGTGAGAATGCTAGACATTAAATTAAAATTACATATTATAGATGAGGAATACTATTCAAAAATAGTAAAATTATGCCCAACAACCCCAACTTACGATCAAATGGTTTATCTTTTGAAATATAAGAAATTTATGGAAAGAAAGGATGTATATTCCATGTGCGATGTCAATGAAGTAGAACAATTACATTTATTGATGGAACATGTTATCCGAAATCAAGTTACAGGAGATATAGTAGAAACTGGAACATGGCGTGGTGGTATGTGCATGATGGCAAAAGCGATAATCAAAGATCTCGAACCTTTAAGCTCAAGAAAGATATATTTATTTGACACCTTCAAATATTTTCCTAGTCCTACCGATGTAAAGAATAGTCCTAAAGATACTTTGATTCATTCTGTAACTAAATTCTTATTCGAAAATATGCAATCTGTTGATGATGTCAGAAACAATTTCAAGAGGTTTGATCTGTTAGATGATAATATTCATCTAATAGAAGGATTATTTTCTAATACAGTCCCCAAAACAAAAATAGATTCTATAGCAATTTTACGATTAGACAGCGACTATTATGATTCTACTATGTTGGTTCTTGAACATTATTACAAAAAGATCGTTCGGAAAGGTTTTATAATAATAGATGATTGGAATAATACCTTCCTAGACTGCAAATCTGCAGTAACCGATTTCAGAAATAAATATGGTATAACGAATAAAATAACGGATACTCATGGCGGAGCTGTTTGGTGGCAGATATGAGTTATTTCTGCTTGAAATTGTTACTATTCAAGACAATAAATATTAGGTTATTTACCGGATGATTTCTGTTTGAAATTGTTACTATTGGCTTTCCTCACTGTGTCTTTAACGGCATCGTTACTTTTTACACTTCTAATAACAAAGAATTCAAGACAATCGATATTAGGTTATCTACCGGATGATTTCTGCTTGAAATTGTTACTATTGGCTTTCCTCACTGTGTCTTTGACAGCGTCGTTACTTTTTACACTTTTCAGCAAGAAAGAATTCAGACCATTAATAAATGGATTCTTAAAATCTCTTTTGATATCTAAGAATAAGACGACTCGTCTTTGGTTGGTATTATTTTCTGCATAATGTATATACATGTCGTCGAACATTAAATCTTCGTTTAATCTCCAATGTAATTTATGACCATTGACATTAATAAAACATTTATCCCAGTCGTCTGGAACGATCAAAGGCAGGTGATATCTCAATACGCCTTTAAATACCCCAACATGTGGAAGAAGTTTTGTTCCAGGTTCGAATACACTGAAAAATGCTAATGTACATGGACATTTGTTTATTAGTTCCATTGTTTTAGGAAACATATGAGTAATTTCCGTATCTACACCATATGCTCTAAGAAATAAAGTTTTCCAGCCATTATTTACATTACAGCTACTTGTTGATTCGCTAATAGATTTGAAATCAGGAACCATATATTTATCAGAATAAATTATATACTCATCCTTTATCGCCTTCCAATTATTTCTGAATCCTTTGCTCCATGGAAAATCTTTAGAATCAAATACAGCCTTGTCCTCACAATATCCACCTAAGAAATTATTAATCTTTGATGTATTGTTGCCGTCTTTAAAATAAGTTTTTGCAGTCGCGGATAAATAAACCGCAATAACAAATATTATTATAAGTACAGTAACGATAATGATCAATATCTTGTTGTGATTCATATCCGCGATGTTTTTAATATCCAAACAAATAAGAATAATAAATTCAACATTTATATAGATGTTGAATATTCGAGATTTTTTATGTGAACGATAGCAAGTTATTACTTATTGTTGGCACATGCTTTGCATTGATAAAGCTCACAACTGCAAACACATTCGTTACATAAAAATTTTCCACATTTGCATTGGGTCCAAGTTATATTTTTACGCAGACAAAACTGACAATATTTTGATGCATTTCCTTTGCGTGCATCTATAGAAAAATCTTCCCATTTTCTTATTTGAGCTAATACGACTTCACTAATATCACATTCTTTCATTTGTTTTAGGCATTCTAGATACATAGTTATACTGTTAGTGTCGATTTTAAGATCTTGCGTATTGATATCTACAGTTAAACCAGTTTCATCTTCAGATGCAGTGCAGAAGTGGGCATGCAGCAGTTTTTCCATCTTCTCGATTCGTAGTTTCGTCTGAATTTTGTTTTGATTTTCTGTAAAATCAAAATTTCCTTTTTTATCAGGATGAACTGCAGAGGAATCCAATTTAGCTTATTATGACTGCCGATCCCATATTTTTGACGCGGGCTGAATGGTAATAAAACGCTCCTGGGAGATCCTTTGTTATTTCGAAGAAGATAGTTCCGTTGGCGAAGCCTTTGATATCTTCGTCTCGACGCTTTTTACCTCTTTTCTTCTTTGATTCACCATCGCTTTCTTTTTCATGGCTGTGCCATTTTGCTACAGATTTTCCATCTCCTCCTCCATTAGAATCTGTAGTGAAATACAAGGGTTCATCCGTTTCATTCTTGAACTCATAGAAGAGTCCTTTTTGAAGTTTTATTGTTGGAGCTTCTACACCATTGACATAGAAACATTCGTCGGAGCCATGCCCATAGAATCTGTTGCTGGTAGTTTTTGGACCTTTAGTTATGACAAATACATCAAAGACGATTATTCTCCCACCTCTACCGGGAGTTCTTTTAATAACTATCATATGGACTATAAACACGGCTATTATTATGATTAATAACACTAATATTATTTTGGCTATCAATAGTTTGTTCATTTTTCGAATCTTTTGTGATGGCCACTATTTTATATTTGGTATTTTTACTTGGTATTTTATTTATTGCGACATAATACCTTTTAGGTATTATATTATGCTTTTTTTATTCTTGTTTTTATGTATTTGTTTTTTAGGTGTTTTCTTTTTGGCGTTTTTACAATTGTTTTTTACCCTGACGGGCTATTTCTTTTTTTTTCCTCTAGAGCGGGCTAGCGAAGCTCTTCACTTCTTTTGCGCCATCTGAGCTTGCATCTGTTGGAACTGCTGAAACTGTTGGAATTGCTGGAACTGAGCGGAATCACCCCATGCCTTCGGAGCAGCGGTGGTGCTGGGCACAGCTTGAGGAGCCGAAGAAGCAAACGGATTGTACTGAGGACGAGCTGGCTCCTCGTCGTCCAAATCCTGACGAGGAATGAACGTGTTGTCATCGGGAGGACGAACGAAGCCAGCGTTTCGGCGTGGTGCGTCAGATTGACGTCCTGTCAGAGGACGAGCGTTTCGCGATGGTGCGTGAGACTTGTTCTCACGCTTGGGCTTCTCACGACGATCTCCCTTGTCATCGCTTCCTCGGCGCTCCACCTTCCTCTCATCACCACTGTCGCTTTCACGACGTCCCCCGTTGCCACGGTGCTTGTATGCCGCATCGCGGTAGCTCTGGCCTCCCTTGTTCTTCGCGTAGTACGGCTTCTTCTCGCGATGGTCCTCCTCTTGCTCCTCCTCATCACCCCCAGCCTCCTCTTCCTTAGCCTGACGGCGCTCACGGCGCTTCTCCTCAAACACCTTTCCACGAGCCTCCTTCTCCTCAGCGAAGTCCTTGCGATGCTTGACCTCCTTCTCGACGTACGTCTGCTCCTGGACGAGACTGTAGATGACCTCCTTCTCATCCTGAAACAAGATCTTTCCAGCGACGTAGCTCTTCAAGTACTCGCCATTGCGCTTGGCATTGCGCTTGATCTCGGCCTCGTGGTCATCGAGCTTGGGCAAAGATGCATCTGTGGACGCCTTGAGCAGGATAGGACGATAGTTGTGCAGAAGTCCAGGCTTAAAGCATGAAATCGCGCTGTAGTGGACGTAGACGATGCTGGACTGCTTGGTGTACGTGGTGAGCTCGAACGTATCGCGGGCATTTCGCGACCCAATTCCGGGGTTGAACGCGAGGATGGTGTAGATGCGTCCAAGGCCTGGCAGCTCGATGAACTTGAAATCGTTCTCGTACTTTCCGTCCTTCAGCGTCTCCTCCTGAACCTTAATGTCCTCCTTGATCTCGTAGATGGCCTTGACCGCATCGACGAACTCTGTGATGTCCTCGACGTTTCTGGCGATGAAGACTCGGCGGTAGGGGTTCAGAATACCAAAAGCCTTGGTGGGCGCGGCAACTTGAGTAGCAGCTGATTGATCCATGTTAGAAATGCTGATGTAGAAGTCGACTAAGACTGCGGGTAAGTTTCGAAGCTAAAGAAATAAAAGAGATCACGAGCTGTGAGCTTTTCTTTTTCGAACGAAAAAATTGAAAAATTGCTTTTGACGAGAGGTATATGAGGTTCGGTGTGATCTAGAAGCTTCATTGACGATATAAGCCCACATAATAATGACAATAAATCAATTCTGAATCACTGATACACCTAAGGAGATGTATCAAATTTTTTAATTTTACAACAAAAGTGGAATATACCCCTAAAGTTATTTTTTTGTTTTGCTTCACATATACATATATGAAGATGTATCAAATTTTTTAATTTCAACCAAAAATTCATGTACCGGCTAGGTATTTATTTTTTGTTTTGAGTTGTGAATACATTTATAAGAATGTATCGAATTTTTTAATTTTACAACACAAGTGGGATATACCCCTAGAGTTATTTTTTTGTTTTGCTTCACATATACATATATGAAGATGTATCAAATTTTTAATTTTAGTGGGAAACCGGAGAATACTAGACATTCGGTATTATTTTCTGTTTTGTTCTATCAAACATTTGATAGTTTCTTTACAGAGTTCTACAATCACGTCTGCATGACACAAAACATCCTTGTAGTTACCTTTTGAGTCAGCTTTGCACCAACATCCTAATGTCAACGATCGATTCTGGGACACGATGTTTTTCAAAATTGGTATCCATAGATTAGGATTCTTTGTTATTTCCCCGAGAATGTAAACTCTATAGGAGTTTACGGCGATCACTCTCTCTTCTTCTGTCTTGCATTTATATGGATTTGCCCATATTGATCCTTCGAGTTTCCAACCACCTTGGTACTGTGGACGTGAGACATACACGTCACAGCCCTGAACAATAATACCTCCTTTTATTCTCAATCGTACCACCGTAGGAACATAATATTGCCTGTCCATCCAAAAATTCGACCAACAACAAACTTTTTGTTTGATTTTTGATTTTTTATTTTATCGATTTTGTTTTATATACAATAAGATCACGGCCAGATTTCGAAGCAGGCTGGATTTGCTGATCCCGACCATATATAATTTATACCACGATGTTTGTTTTATATACAATAAGATCACGGCTGGATTTCGAAGCAGGCTGGATTTGCTGATCCCGACCATATATAATTTATACCACGGTGTTTATTTTATATACAATAAGATCACGGCTGGATTTCGAAGCAGGCTGGATTTGCTTATTTAGGTCGTGTGTGGTTTGTATGGGTAGTTCGAATTTTTTTTAAATTGGCCTCGGTTCTCCGTCGAAAATGAAATAGTTTTTTTCTCAAAAACAAAGAAAATTTGTTTCGGTACAAATTTGCATTAGCAATAGAAAGCAGATACTGTAATATTTTATCAGAAGAAAACGTTTTGAAATGTCGGACAATGAACATTCAGGAAACAACTCAGAAGAAATAATAGAATCTGAGAATGAGATCGAATCTGAAGAGCGAGATCTTATGAAATTCCAAAGTCCAATTGCTGTTGAGAATGTAAATAATGACAATAATATGGAGTCTAATATGATAACTCCAATCATTATTGAAGATTCTGATGACTTGCCATCATTAGATGGTAATATTGGAGCATCGTTCACAAATCCTGGAGAGAAATCATCAAAATACCGAGACAGACTAACTTACAAGCTTTCAGAATTTCAACGTATGACCAATGGTCCCCAACTATATCTATCTCCTGATGATACCATAGAAGATCCGATGTCTAATGGCGTGATTGATACACAGATGATAATCGATCTCGTATCCGCAGACGAAATTTGCAGGGGAAAACATGGAAAATATGTTGGATGGCCGATCGTTG
>Ga0182030_10014414_pt1 | contig 15607 bp, 8 predicted proteins | sample 812S3MmetaG_FD_121299 | JGI IMG/M metagenome (GOLD analysis project Ga0182030, IMG submission 121299) | Permafrost microbial communities from Stordalen Mire, Sweden - 812S3M metaG (Illumina Assembly) | ecosystem: Environmental > Terrestrial > Soil > Wetlands > Permafrost | place: Sweden...
CCGAGACCACCACCCGAGACCACCACCCGAGACCACCCCGCCCCTCCCCAACAGCTACGTTCCAAAACCCTGTCATGGACGTCTTGCACTGGTGACGGGGTCCCGGCGAGCCGGGCTCCGATGCGCAGTGCGGACCCGAGAGCGGACCCCGCGCCAGGCACGGGCAGGCACTTCCTCCGTCCACGGGAACTTCGCCACCTCAGCCCCGGAAGACGAGAGGCCCGAACAGCGGGCCGCTAGTGCCTCCGGTGGTGACTGCTCCGATGCTGACGATGGGCCGGCCGCTAAAGATGGGCGGCAACGCCTGGCAGTACTTGACCGACAGCGTGGCCGGCGCGGCTGAGCTGGGGGCGGACGCGGCCGGCTACTACGCGGCCAAGGGGACGCCACCGGGCCGGTTCCTGGGCCGGGGGCTGGACGGGCTCGGGCTCACTCCGGGGTCGGTGAAGCCCGGTGATGTGGTGTCTCCCGAGATGCTGCACAAGATGCTGGCCCAGCTGGCCGACCCCCTCACCGGCCAACCTGTGGGCCGGCTCCCTTCGACGGGCCAGGCGGGTCCCGTGGCCGGCTACGACCTCACCTTCCATCCAACGAAATCCGTGTCGCTCATGTGGGCCATGGGCGACCAGGCCACCCGGGACGGTATCGAGGAGGTCATGGCGGAGGCTCTCGGTGAGGTCATCTCCTGGGCCGAGGACCACGTCTTTTTCACCCGCACCGGCGCCCAGGGCGCGCGCCAGGAAAGCGTCCGGGGCGTGGTCGTCAGCAGGTGGCTGCACTACGAGAGCCGCGACGGCGACGTCCAGCTCCATCACCATGCTGTGGTTTGGAACCGTGCCCAGACCATCTCGGACGGGGTGTGGCGCACGCTCGACGGCAGAGCCCTACACCCCTTCGTGGTGGCCCTGTCCGAGCGTCATGTCGGCTTGGTCGAAGACCTGATGACGGCGCGCTTCGGAGTGGCGTGGGCGGAGACGAGGGCCATCGCCGGCCGGGTAGCCAAGCGGGAGGTCGAGGGCGTGGCCCCCGACCTGGTGGCTGAGTTCTCCCGCCGCACCCTGGCCATAGAGGCGGTGATCACGACAAAGGCAGCCGAGTTCGAGGCGGCCCGAGGCCACGCACCGACCAGCGCCGAGCTCGGCGTCCTGCACCGGGCGGCGTGGCGCGAGACCCGGCTGAAGAAAGCTCACCGTTCCGTGGCCGAGATGACGGCGGAGTGGGCCGAACGAGCGCGACCGTGGGTGGGCGACGAGCCCACGTCGTGGGTGGCCAGCCTGGCCGGCCGTTGCGACCTACCGGCTCTCCGGGCCGACGACTTGTCCGACGCCATGCTCTCCGACGTGGCCCGGGCCGCCCTTTTGGCCCGATCGGAGAAGTCCTCGGTCTTTACCCAGGCCAACCTCTATGCCGACGTGGAGCGCCAGTTGCACGGTGTCCTGTTCGCCCCGGGCGAGCGCACCAAGGTGTCCGAGCGCGCCGTCGAGGCGGCCTTGGACATGGCCGTCAAGCTCTCCCCACCCGAGCTGGCCCACGTGCCGGCACACTTCCGCGCCCCCGACGGCACCAGCCAGTTCGCCCCCGCCACTACTTGGCAGTACACCACAGGCGAGCTGCTGGAGGCCGAGGCCCGTCTGCTCGACGCCGGCCGGGACAGCTCCGGGCCGGTGGTCAGCTACGGGACGGTGGCCCGGGTCTTTGAGCAGGCTTTGCCCGGACGCACCTACACCATGGGCGCCGACCAGGCGGTGGCGGTAGAGCAAATAGCCACCTCGGGACGCGTTTGTGATTTGCTCGTAGGCCCAGCTGGTACGGGGAAAACCACTGCCCTGGCGGGCTTACTGGCCGCCTGGGAGATGGAGCACGGGGCTGGCTCCGTGAAGGGCCTGGCTCCCTCGGCTGCCGCCGCTGCCAACCTGGGCAGCGAGCTCGGCATGGCAACCGAGAACACGGCCAAGTGGCTGGCCGAGGTGGACCGGGAAGCCTCTCGGCTCGCCGGGGTCGCCCGGCTCCGGGCCCTGGTCGGCCAGTTGCCGGCCCAAGCTGGCCAAGAGGTCCTGTTGCGGGCGGCCGAGCTGGAGGCAGAAGTGCGGCGCTGGCAACTCAAGCGTGGCGATCTCTTAGTCGTTGACGAAGCGTCCCTCGCCGGTACCTTCGCCCTGGACCGCCTGGCCGCGCAAGTCCGCGGCTCTGGAGCGAAAATCTTGCTTGTTGGAGACTGGGCCCAGCTGGGCGCAGTGGGCGCGGGTGGGGCGTTTTCCATGCTCGTCGACGACCGAGAGGCGCCGCCCGAGCTTTCCGAGGCCCGGCGCTTCACTGAGACCTGGGAACGGCGGGCCAGCGCCGAGCTACGGGCGGGTTCGCCGGGGGCAGTGAACGCCTACCTCGGCCACGGCCGGGTGGCCGAGGGCGACCGGGAAGAGATGCTGGCCGCCTGTTATGCGGCCTGGAAAGCCGACGTCGATGCGGGCAAGTCCTCGCTCATGCTGGCCGTGGACAACGCCACGGTCGTCGAGCTGAACCGCCTGGCCCGAGTCGAGCGGGTGGCCGCCGGCCAGGTGGCCGGCGAGGGGTTGGCCCTGTCCGACGGGTCGGTGGCCGGAGTGGGCGACATCGTCGTGACCCGGCACAACGACCGCCACCTCCGCCTGACTGACGGCGAATGGGTGCGCAACCGGGATCGCTTTGTCGTCACTGCCACCCATCAAGATGGGGCCATGACGGTAAGGGCCATGGACGGAGATGGTGAAGCTTTGCTACCCGCCGGTTACGTAGCCGAGCACGTCGAGCTCGGGTACGCCGGCACTGTTTTTTCGGCCCAAGGAAGGACCGTGGCGACTGCTCACGCCCTAATCGGGGTGGGCATGACGCGCGAAGCCCTGTACGTGGCCGCCACCCGGGCCCGGGAGGCCAACCGGCTCTATGTCGACGTGGAACCGGAGCCGGCCGGCGCTGACATGGCCCATGGCGACACGGAGCCCCTGAGCGCCCGCGAGGTACTGCTTGCCGTCGCCTCCCGTCGGGGCGCCGACCTTTCCGCCCACCAGACGATCGCCGCCGAGTGGGCCAGAGCCGCCGGCTTCGACCAGCTCGTCAAGGAGCACCAGAGCCTGGTAGCCGTGGCCATGGCCAAGCGGTGGGAGAGCGCGCTGGATGGCGCCGGCCTTTCTGGGGGCGTGCTGGCCAAGGTTCGCCGCTCCCCCGAGTGGACCGGCCTGCTCAGCGCTCTCCGGGACGCCGACGATCGGGGGCTAGACGTTGGCTCCGCCCTGTCGGAGCTAGCCAAGTTGGAGATAGCCGCGGTCGAGGACCCTGCCGCCGTGCTCCGGGCGCGCCTGCAGCGGTGGGAGAAGCTGACCGCAGGCCGGTGGCGCCCCCGCCAGGACCTGGTGGGCGGCGTGGTCCCTCGAGCTTCGGGGATCGATGACCCCGACCTCGCCCGAGCGATCGGCGAGCGCGAAGACGCCATCACCGAGCGCGCCTTGGACCTGGCCGAGCAGGCCGTGCGCGGTGGCGCGGCCTGGGCCAAACCGTTCGGGCCGCCGCCCCCGAGCCCCGTAGTCTCCCGGGCTTGGTGGGACCGCGTCGCTGTCGTCGCCGCCTACCGGGACCGCTGGCATATCACCGCCCCGAGCACCCTCGGTGACACAAAGGACGTCCGTTCGTTCCAGCAAGCCGGACACTTAGCGCGGGCGAAACGGGCCGGGCAGGAAGCTGCTCGCTTGGCCCGGGTGTTGCCGCAGAACGCAACCCCGGTACACGGTGGCGTGAGCACTCAGCCCGAGGCCTGGGTCGAGCTGTGAGCCGAGCGGCGCGGCGCTACCAGAGATGGGAGAGTGAGGCTCTCGAGACCTCGTGGCAGGACGCGTCCCAGCTGGCCCTCGACCTCTACCACGGCCGCGCCGGTCCGCTCGGCGCCTACGAGATCGGCCTCGCTCTGGAACCGGGCGAGGTCCTCTACCGCCAAGTCTGGGCACCGTACTGGACTCTCGGCACGACAACCGGGCTGGTGGATGGTTACGGCCGCGTGAAGATTGTCCCGCCTGCATGGCGAGACTGGGGATGGTGCCACACGGTCATAACCTCGCAGAGGTTGGCCACCCGGCTCGCTGCTGATGGCGCCCGTCTCGTCTCCAACTGGTGGGCCAGCATCGCCGGCGTACAGGTCGACCTTGGCTGTCACCTCGTGGCGCTGGACGACCGAGCGAGCAGCTGGAGGGGGGCCTACGGAGGTCCGGCGGCAGCCATCGTCGCCGTCGCCGCCGTCGAGCGCGTCCACGGACCAGCTGCCCTGGTTCATCATCCGGCGCTCGGGCTATTGCGAGACTTTGCTGGCAGGGACATCGAGCCCCGACGGGTCCAATCTGCGGCGCCAAGACCCCGGAGCTGACATCCCAGATCGCCCACCTGCTGGCGTCCAGCGAAGACTTTGGTAGCCGCCGTCGCCAAACCGTTCTCCGCCGCGGCGTTATAGCAATAGGCCCGCACGTGGAACCCGCGTTCCGCCGCCGACGAGCCGAGCTGGCCGAGCGAGTTCCAGAACCGGGCGAAGAGGGACGCTTCCCCAGCGGGGCCAAGCGGATCCTACGTCACTTTATTAGTCGTCAAGTTTCGGATATGCCCGTGGGTCCCGCGACCTTCATGAGCCGATGCCCCCGCGTGGTGACCCCCGCCGCTGCCAAGACCGCCGACCATCCATCCCGCGTCCCGATGTTCGCAATACTGAGGACTCCTGCTCGTTCTTCCTGCGCGGTCAGACGTTCGAACTTGAGACGCCCCGGATAGTCCTCGGCAACGAACGCCTCCTTGCGGTGTAGGACCGGTGGGTTGGCCGAATAGAGGAAGTCGCGGAACGTGACGTCGAGCTCGCCGAGCCGGGCAATGACTACCGTGGCAAGTGCAGGATGGGGGTCAGCGTCGAACTCTGGGTACGACAGATACGATACCTGGGGCTTCTGCCTGTGGAGCTTGATGATGTTGCCCTCCTCGACTGTGCCTGTTAGCGCCCGGCCACACCCCTCGTAGACGCGCAGCACCGCCGGGACCCGTGGCAACGCAGACGCGTGGACGTACAACGCCTCTTGTGTGAGCTTGCCCACAAGTGACGCGCGAGCGGATGCGTCCACAACCGCGCCATCGCCCGCGGCGAACAAGAGCTTGTCCGCCCCATCGACGGCCGCTTTATAGCTCCCGAAGAGGTCCTTGACGTCGAACTGCAGTTCCGGCGCGAGCTGCGAGAAGCTCGGGCGGCCGCCGAAGTTCGCGAGCGCTAGGTAGACGAGGAGGTCGCGTCGCCGTTCTTCGGTGAGCTGCTGCCACCGCTCGTCGCCTGTGAGGCGGCGTAGGACTGCGAACGCGCGCCCGATGCCGCCAATGCGTTCACGGATCGCGCTGGACGACGCGATCTCAGTCTCGCGTGGAACACGTCCACGGGAGACAAAGAACTCGATGATCTCGTCGAAGAGCTCTCGGTTGGACTGGTATAGCTGCTCACTGATCGGCGGCGTCGTGTGGCTCGGCCTCGTCCGTACCCGCGCGGACAGGTACCGCTGCGCCTCCTCGTTGTCGCGGAAGACGTAGAAGATGCCGGGTGCTGCGGCCACAGCTCGAACACCGAGGGTGGCGTCGATCCAAGCCCGCAGTTCCTCCTGTCGGTACAGCTTCTGGAAGGTGCCTTTAGAGGTGACGAGGCCGTCGGCGTGGGCGCGCCCATTGAGCGAACGCGCCTCCCACTCAAGGCGGGCAGCAACGACAAGGGTTTTCCTGGCCAGCGCCCACGCGCGCCGGAGAGCCTCGGTGCGTTCCTCTGGGCGCTCGATTACGTTGATTACAAAACCGAGGTTTACGACGTCTGCCTCGACGCGACGAGCGTCCGGTACGAAGGCCGGGTCCCAGCCGGCGGCCTCGTACCCCAGAGCGCTGAGTAGGCGAAGGTCGCCGCCGCGGCCGCAGCCATAGTCGAACGCCGACAGGCCCACGCGAAGGACGCCGTCGCCGAGGGCCAGCGAGACCGGCCGGGACAGCGACGTGCGGTGCATCGCCGTTCTGTGTCGTTCGACGAGCGTCATGGGGACGGGACTTCCGACATGAGCTCCCCGAGACGCTCAAGGACCTCGTCCGAAGTCTGGCCGGGACGAACCGCGAAAGACGTCGTGCCCTCGCCAGCGTTGGCGAACGCACCGAGCTGCAACGTCACTACCAGTGCCGGCCCGGGCTGTAGTTGAATGACGATGAGCACTCGTCCTGTATCTCCCTGGACGACGTGAACTCCTTGCGGGAACGGCTCCAGGCGGCAGCCCCGTTGGAGCATCGCGAACCTGATGTCGCGAAAAGCTGCGCCAACGCCGACGCTGCCGATTGCTTCCTCGAAGCTGGAAACGCTTCGGACCTCGCCAACATCGTCCGCCTTGGCCACGTCTGCCTCCCCGGGCGGAGGCGCCTCGTTGTGAAGGAAGTCGAACAGTGATCGACCGTCGCCGCAGGTAACGGGCTCAAGGAGCGGCGCACCCCCAGACGGAGTCGGCGCATCGAGGCCGCCCAACCACCTTCTCAACTCTTGGCCGACGCCCTGGACGACAGCTACATCGTTGTCGTACGTTCCCTTGTACCGAAGCGCTCCCTCTTGGATCCCATCGATCAAGTAAAGCCCACGGCGCCCGTCGGGCCTCGGCATCAATGCGAGCCCTGGGCTCAGCGGCAGCAGGCCGGCGGCGGTGCACAGGTACGCGCGCTCCCAGTCGAACACCGGTGTCTGGAGCCCGATTTCGATCGGAATCGGGTCTCCTTCGCCGACGAAGAACAAGACTTGCGCGGTGAGACGGTGTCGACGGTGCTCCTGACGAACGACTGCGAGCGGCGGGCACTGCAGCACTGGGCCGAGATCCTCGATGGATTCAATGAGTGCCCCAATCGGGTCGTACTGCTCGAACAGCGCCCCTGCACGCAACTCGTCGACGTGCGTGATCGCGTGGCCTAGGTCGTTTCGGAGCTGGACGAATCGCTCGAGCCGGACGCCGGCGATGGCTTGGTGCTTCTTCGTGGACGTCATCGAAGCTTTCAGCTGTTGCCGGAGCGGATGCTCCCACGGGACAGCGATTGCCCGACGGATCGCTAGTTCGAACGTCCCGAACGCGAGGTTGCCGTCAAAACCCTCGACCACAGGAAGGTCCTGGTCGGGTGGCTTCGTCGCCGCTGCCGACGCGAGCGAGATGACGGCGAGATAGCGGGTGAGCATCTCGGCCGCCTTTAGGCACGCTTCCAACCCCTCGGGTCTGCTCAACCCTCGCGCGACGCGGCCAAGCGACATCGCGATCGGTTGCGGCGTCGTGGAGAGGTACGGAACGAGGTGCTGCGGGAGAAGCATCGCGTGAAGGCCCGCTACACGTCCGCTCGGCCGCCTCTTAGCTCCTGCTCCGCCACCGACCGGAACAACGACGTGACGGCCCAGATGGGCTCTGTCTGACCCGTCATCCGGTCGATCAGAACCGCGGTCCCGGTTGCCGCGTACTCGTTCGCCATGGAGATGACCTGACCGGGATCGTCGAGGACATCGGTGCCCCCCGTCTCCGCGAGGGCGAGCAGCTCGAGCTGCCGGATCCGCCACGGGTCTTGGTTGAATACCACCGCGGGCGTGAAGTCGTGCCACTCCGTCGGCTTCGACCGTCTCCCCTCGCGGACTCCCACGATCAGCGCAGCCCACCAAAGGTCTACATAACGGTTGAACGGCGACTGGTCGATGTTCGGCTCGGACCCGTCCTCGGGCCGGAACGTGGTCGTATACCGGCGGACCGCCTCCCATTCGTGTTCGGGGATCCGGAGCTGAAGGTTCGCGTACGGGTTGGCTACGGCTGCCATGGGCTACACCACCGGTCGAGCGGTAAGGTCGTAAAGGGCGTCGTTCTTTCGGGCGCAGATGCGGCAGAACTGCCGGTGATTGCATTCGCATCTGAGGATCTGGGCAACGTCGACATCGGGGTCGTTCACGAGGTCGACGGGATAGTGGTCGCTGTTCGTTAGGGTGTATACGCGTCCCGCCCGCTGGTCGATCACATCTTCGGTACCCCGGATTTCGTCGCGGGTCAGGAAGAGCACGACCTGCTTCTCTAGGTCGGAGGTGGCGCCGGACGGCGCTGTGATGAGCTCGATCACACGCTTCTTGACAGCTCCCGACATCATCCCTAGCGGCGTATCGATGATACGCGGCGCCGTCACCTGCGACACCTCGGTGAGTGCCCAGATGAAGGAGAAGGTGAGAGCGCGCTTCGACGCGCCGTTCAACTCCGACTCGGGGTTGAACGTTCTGTTCTCACCGCTGTGGACGACGATCTGATAGTTCGTAATCTCGGCCGAGCGGAAGACCTGGCTTCGATGGTCGCCTTTGTCGCCGCTCATCGCCTCAGGGTCGGCTCCGACCATCTCCAGGAACAGGGCGTTCATGCGGTCCGAGACTCGCCCTAAGTAGACCTGCTGCAGGTCTTCAAGGGCTCCTTGAACAACGGTTGCCATGTCCTCGGTGACGGTCAAGCGAGCGTTGATTTGGCTTAGCTTCGCGTCCTGTCGGACCAGGTCGTCGTACTGCGGCTTCAGTTTGGCGACCAACTGCGAATGCTGGTCGACGGCAGTCTGCAGGTCCCGACGCTCGTCCTGTTTTGCGGTGAGCGCGGCCTGAACGGCGTCGCGCTCCTTCCGGGCGTCGACGAGCCTGACCTCGTCAATGCGTGCAAGTTTCTCCTCGCAGATCTGAAGCTGCTGCGCGGCTGCCTCCGCCGCCTTTCGGTTCGACAGCCGTGCCCTCTCCACGCTGTTCAGTCGCGCCACCCAGTCTGAGGTCGCCGTTGCCGCGCGCTGAAGGTCCACGCGCGCCGCGTGGTGGAGCTCGGTAAGGCCTTTTCGCTTCGCGTCGACGGTCTTCTGCCGTTCGATCAGTTCCTCGAGGTGCCGCCGCGCCTCGCTGCCGAGTGTCAGAGACGTCCCACACACGCACGTCCCGATCTCGAGCCGCTCGGTCAAGACGGGCACGGACCCGCTCGGGATAACGCCCGCATCGTGCAGCTTCACAAGTTCGTCGAAGCCGACCGTCAGGCGAGGACCCATCGCCGTGAGCGACAACAGCTCGTCTTGGAGGACAGACCTGTGTTGCTCCTTGAGCGCAGCCTCGCTGTTTTGAGACTCTTTCAACTGGCGGCGGGCCAACTCGCGCTGTTGCGCCAGCTCGACTTGGTCCCCCGCTTGGAGTGCAGCTTGGAGCCGCTTGTCCGACTCCTCGAACCTTCTCGCGAACTCCTCGATCTGATGCTCGACCTCGCGGAGGCGTGCTTGGTCTTCGTCGAGCTGCGCCTGCGACTTGAGGAGGCGATCGGCGATGTCGGTGAGCTGCTGCGACTGTGCGGCCTTCGAGACCTGTGCGTTGTACTTTCGCTGAGCGCCTGCGATGTGCGAAGCAGCCGACTCAAGGAGCCCTACGCCGAGCAGCGAGCGGATCGCGTCCTTCACCTGCTCGCGTTTCCCGGACTGCGACAGCTGCGGCGAGATGAAGTTCAGGGCGGCGTCCCCGTCGGTGAAGAAGATGTCCCTCATCTCGAAGGGCACCATCTGCTGGACGAGAAGCTCTGGGGGATCGACTTTGTCCAGCCCCGCGTCCGTGAACCGGTAGAGCGTGATCCGGTCCTCGGTCCGGTTCGGGCGGTTGCCCTCCGGCGTCTCGACTGCGGAGCGGACGAGGCGGTAGTCCGTCGTCGTCGGCACCGACTCTCCCGCTATCTGGTTGTAGAGGGTGTGGCTGAAGTCCAGTTGGACGCTCACCTCGCAGGGGCTCTGGTCGGGCCACGTCGTCGGGCTCAGGCGCATCATCGGGTCGCCGAGACCGTCCTTGCCGTACAACGCCCATCGCAACGCCACGAGGGTCGACGTCTTTCCTGAGCCGTTCTCGGCGCGGATGACGGTCAACGGCCTGTTGCGGTCGTCCGAGAAGTCCAAGAGAACGTCGCGCAACAGCTTGAAGTTGCGGATTCTCGCTGACTTGAGTTTCACGACGCCGTCCCTTCGGACGACCTGCGGCGGTAGAGGTCGCCGAACGCCTCGAGTTGCGCTTCTACCTGCTGTACGACGTTCCTCGGCTGCGAACGCTCGATCGACAGCACCTCAGCCAGATAGCCGATGAGATCGGTCACGTAGCCCGGGTACCGATCGTCGACCTGCTCGCACCGATGTCTGATCGCCTCGATGAGCACCTGTTGAGGCACTGACATCCGACTTCCCTTTCCGGTCTACAGATCGCAGCCATGGACGAGCTGCTCCATTGTCGCAAACGGACCACCCGGCTCGCCAGCATTGGCGGAGAGCTCAGCGAAGGCCCGTGCCCGGTCGAGCTCCTGTCGCATGATCGCCCGCCCTGACGGCGACCCCGGGTTGGAAGGGACGACAAAGAAGTCGTGCAGATGAGCAAGCCTCTTGCCGATCGCGTCGCACCGCCGCAGGATCCGGCCGCGGCGCTGGACCCACTGACGCCGAACGGTGCTGCTCGCAAGCAGGTAAGCAGTGCGAACCTGAGGCAGGTCCACACCTTCGTCGAGCACGCGCTTGCAGGTGATGACCTGGTAGTCGCCCCGGGCGAAGTCCCCGAGGATCTCGGCCATGCGTCGCCGGTCGACAGTCTCGTCCGCGGTGATCTGCCGCACGAACAGACCCTCGCCCATGAGGGCTCGGTTCACGGCGATGAGTTGCTCGGGCCGTTTGTCGGAGCAGTACACGAGCGTGTGGCGCACGTCGTCGAGCCCGGCATCCCTCAGCTGAGCGACGAGTTCTGAGACCTTTGCCGCGGCCCCCTCGAGCACCGAGCGGCGCTTGACCAGCAGGGCCAGGACTTGGGGGGACAGCGCCCCTTGGGATGCGCCGTCATCCGACCCTCTAAAGCCGGCCCGGACCAGCTTCTCGGTGAGCTCATCCCAACGCTGCTCCTCGTCGGAGGCGAGCTCAACGGGGTGGAGGTAGTAGTTGTAGGGGACGAGGCAAACGCCGATCGCCTGCGCGAGCGAGAACTCGAAGACGGTCTCGCCGAAGAAGTCGGCGATCGCTTGCGTTCCCTCCTCGTTGTACTGGAGCACCGGCGTCGCTGACAGCCCGAGCCGGTACTCGAAGCGTTCTGGGGGCCGCGCCAAGAACCGTGGTCGCCCGAGGTTGTGCACCTCGTCTGCAATGAGCAGCGTCGCGACTCCGCCGGGGACGGTCGCAAGCACCTCGTCGAACGCGTCGCTGAGGAGGAAGTCGTGCGTCATCACGACTGCCTCGATGCGCGTGACGCTGCGTTCAAGCCTCATCACCGCGTCCCGCGCCACCCGTGCCCGCTCACGCCCGTCGAGAGGTGCCAGGTTCGCCGGCTCGACCCCGAAGCCTCTGACCTCGTCAGCCCACTGCTCGACCAGCGGTCGGTACGGCGCGGCTACCACAGCGAGCAACGGCACGCCCGTTTCCTGGAGCCGCGCCGCGCAGATGAGCGAGGTGACCGTCTTTCCGGACCCGGTGGCCATCGACAACAACCCCTTGCCTCCCGCGGCCTCCCAGGCCGCCACGGCCCGCCCCTGGTGGGCAAACGGACCTGATTGCCACTGGAGCCCAGGCGGGATGGTGAGTGCGTCGTCACCGAAGAACACTGGGTTGGCGGCTGGCAGCTGATGGCCAGCGGGCAGCGGCGGCGCTAGGCCAGCCGCGGCATCTACGTGCCACGCCCCCCAGAAGTCATCGATAGTGGGGGGCGCGTCCGACCGTCCGAGCCGGCTTGCGAGGGCGAGACCGGTCGGGAGATCTATGGTCAGAGTGCTCGGCTCCTCTCCTTGCCAGAGCCGCTCGAACATGGCCTCCAGCGAGACGACGCGGTCGAGCGCCTCTGCGCCGCTCCAGCTCCGGTCGATCGACACCACTTCGAAGTTGAACAGCAGGCCAGCCGTCGTTGCGTTGCTCGACCCGTGCGCGGCAAGCACGTCCGTGTCGTTCTTAAAGAGCCACACCTTTGGATGGAACATCCCGCCATCGGGCATCAACACGAACCTGATGAAGAGCCGGCCGGCCGCGAGCAGGTACGCCAGACAATCGAGCGTGTGCTGCTCCAGGGCGGACGGGGACAACCCCGCGTCGTCCAAGATCGTTCGCGCCGCCCGGGCGAGGACCTCGTCGGGGTCGGCGGTCGCTGACCGCAGCGCCGCTCTGTCCTCGTCGTCGAGCGCGGGGCTAATCAGCAGCCGGAACGCGCCGTCGGTCCCGTTCACGAAGGCAGCGAGGCCCGGGGCGAGATGGCGGAACGCTGACGAATGGAAGAACCCCGCCATACACCGGACGGAGCCACAGGAGGCCATCGCGGGGGCGAGAACCTCCCCGATCAGATCGTCGCCCGGGACCGAGTACAAGGGCCGCAGTCGATCGAGTTCGCGAAGCGTGCTCACAGCACCTCCCGCAGGCGGTCGAGTGCGGCGTCGAGGTGGAGGCTCGCAGACGAGACGATCTCGAGAAGGTCGGTCTCCCCCCGTTTGCGCAATCGCTCCTTCACCGACTGCATTGGTACGCCGACTGCGCGGGCGATGGCATCGACGACGGGACCTTCGACGGCTACCCCCGTCAGCGCGGCGACCCGCCTCTCCGGCGACTGGGCGGTGAGGTCGGTCGGGGTCACCAGTGTGGCGCTCCAGGTCGAGTGCTCGCGGTTGAACCGGAGAAGCAGCTGATCGTCGTCGGTCCCGCCGAGAGCGACCACAGTGCGCCTGACCGAGCCGATGGACGGTCCAACGAATGAACTGTCCGGCCAGGTAACCGGCACCACGTCGTCGTCGAAGACGTACTCCCGCCGCATCCGCGGGAGCACTCCGAGCCAGGACCCCAGGCCCTCGGGGATCGGACGGCCACTTCCGCGCAGAACCTCACGGTCCACAGGCATGCGGTAAGTGCACTCGACCTCGCTGACCAGGTAGCACCGAGGCTCGTCGGTCAGCTTCCGGCGGGGCTGGTATGGCTCGTCGACGCCGCGAAGGCGGATCCGGGAACCTTCGGTCACGAACCGCGGCACCTCAGTGAACGCCTGGACGGAGCCGACCTTGAGGTCGTAGTTGTGCGCGACGGTCATCACGAGATCGCGGGTCTCGCTCTGGCCGCCGCGGTTCTCAAGCTCCTGCGTTAGCTCGTCGACGATCCCGGTGTACTCGTCATCCGGCCAGCTTCGAAGCCCGATACGAACGCGGTCGACGCGCTTGAAGCGGGCGTCGTCCAACAGGTGCACACGCGTCGAGCGAAGCCCGTGGCCTTCGCCGACCGCATCAACGAGTTCGTCTGCAGTAGCGGCCCGCCCCCACGCGTTGAGCAGGATGTACGCCTTGTCGGCGACCGAGCCCTCCCACACGAACATTGCCTCGCCGATGCGGCGCACCGGCAGGTGGCGGTCGAGCCATTCATTGACAGCCGCGGGGGCGAGGCCCGCGTGGCCGAGCGCGCCTTCGACCTTCTCCATGTCGATGCGCTGGGAATCGTCGATCGCCGGCATCACCGCCGCCCGTGTTGGCATGGCGCCTCGGACGAGCCAGCCATCGTCTCGGTGATACGGACCGGCGATCCAAAGCAGAAGCACGCGGAGGCGTTCGTGCCATTCCTCCCCGCCACGGCGAGCGGCGGCGTCGAGCGCGGCGCTCGCCCAGGACGCCGATTCCGGGAACCCGACGCCGAGCGTCCGACGAAGCATCGCGCCCTGCCAGCGCAGCGCGGCAAGCTCGGGCCGCAGGAGGGCGCGGCGCGCCTCTTCCTCTGCCGTGACCTGGACCTGGCGTACCCGCTCACGGCTCAGGCCGAGCGGTGCGGCGAAGCTGTCGAGCGTGGGCGCATCGATCTTGATGCGAGCCCAGAAGATCGCGCGAGCCCGCTCGTCGCCGAGCGCTTCGTCGAGCTCCCGCAACCGCGCGGGCAACTCGAGGGCGGCGGCGTCGGCGACCCAGCGCAGCGGCGTCTCGGAAAGGAGGGCCCAGGCACGGGCAACATCGTCGGGAAGCTCCTCGCGGCACCCGGCCGCCAGGAGGAGCCCCTCGCCCAGGGTCGCCGCTTCGGTCGCGACCTCGAGCCAGGCGGCGACCGTGGCAAGCGAACGACGGACGGGGTCCGGCAACGAGGCCGTCACTGGGGCGCTCGGCGCCCGAAAGCCGCGTGCATCCTGTGAGCCCGCTGATGCGCCTGAGAACGCCCTGAGCGACGCCCGCGCAGCGACGCGGACGATCTCTTCCAGCGATCTCATGCCCACGTTCGTCATCCCCAGGAGCTCGTCCGGGCTGCACGCGCCGATGTCGCCCCATGCATAAGGGTCACCTTGTCGGAGTTGGAGCAACTCGCGCCCTAGGCGGCCATGGCCGAGGAGCTTTAGGGCAGGGGCACCTTGTCGACGTCGGAGCAAGGCGTTGTGGGGCCGCGTCGTGAAGCTCCCGTCCGGTACCGCGGAGTCTGCGAGCTCGCCCAGCCCCGGCAGCGAGGCGCTCAAAGGAATCGAGCGAGCGCCATCGATGATCGACGTCGCCACTACGTCGAAGAACCCCGCGCTCGGTACGCGCAAGAGGTCGTCGATGGAGGTGACAGCGACCTCGCACTCCTGCAATGCCCGCCCGAGCTCATGCATGGTCACCGTGGGGAAGGCTGCCTTCAGCCCTGCGACATTGGCATCCCGGTCCACAGGACGAGCAGGTGCTTCAATAGCTGGAAGCAGTCCGTCAATTGGGCTCGCGGGTTCGGGGGCGAGGCCGCGGCCATAGGCAGCCAGCGCCTCTTGATCACGGCCGAGGTCATGCAGGATTTTGCCCTTTTCCTCCCACGCGAGGTCAGCGCCAGGATCAAGCTCTGCGATTTGCTCGCATAGGGCGAGCGCCTCCTCGTGGCGCCCGAGTTGGCGAAAGTCGTGTACCTTTTCCCACCAGTCGAAGCCGTAAAGGTTAATCTCGTTGGCACGCTTGTATGAGCCAAGCGCCTCTCCGTGACGACCGAGATCGCGGAGCGCATCCCCCTTTTGCTCCCAGGCATCCATATCGTCGGCGTCCAATTCGACGGATTTTTCGTACGCGGCCAGCGCCTCGTCGACGCGGCCGAGGCGGTGGAGTGCTTTCCCTTTGGCCCTCCAGGTCCGGGCATCGCCGGGTCTAAGGTGGATGGCTCGTTCGAACGCCGCATGCGCCTCCTTGTAGCGTCCCAGGTTAAAGAGGGCGGCGCCCTTGTTATGCCATAAACCGCCGTAATGGCGGTCGGGGTCGAGTTCGATGGCATGCTCGTAGGCGGTCATCGCATCTTCGGGTAGGTCGAGGCCACCCAACCACGCACTGAGATTATCTGGGTCAATCTCGATGGCCTGCTCGTACGCGGCCAGCGCCTCTTCCTTCCGGCCGAGGTGGTGAAGCGCGACCCCCTTGTGCTGCCACGTGACGGAGTTGTTAGGGTCAATCTCGATGGCCTGCTCGTACGCCCCCAGCGCTTCTTCGAAACGGAGGAGGTCACGAAGAGCATCGCCCTTGCGGGCCCAGTAGTAGGCGCCGCCGGGGTCAATCTCGATGGCCTGCTCGTACGCCCCCAGCGCTTCTTCGAAAAGGAGGAGGTCACGAAGAGC
>Ga0182030_10014415_pt1 | contig 15606 bp, 16 predicted proteins | sample 812S3MmetaG_FD_121299 | JGI IMG/M metagenome (GOLD analysis project Ga0182030, IMG submission 121299) | Permafrost microbial communities from Stordalen Mire, Sweden - 812S3M metaG (Illumina Assembly) | ecosystem: Environmental > Terrestrial > Soil > Wetlands > Permafrost | place: Sweden...
ACTAAAGGCACAGTTAGTCGGTCATTATAGTTACCGTCTTGAAACCTAACTCTAAGTTTTGAGCTTAGTAATTTTGCTGTAGTTAATTTGGTTGAGGTTTTTCCCACACTGCCAACCACTGTAATTATCTTAAAATTGTTTTTTTTAATTAAACGCTTTGACTGATGTTCTAAAATCCGACAAAGAAAGTTTTTACCAATTGTCTTTAATTTCACCTACTAAGTATACCAATATTAAAGTGGCTTATTACTTATTTGAAACTTTTAGATTAACAGGTATCAGGATTAAATGGCTCCAAACAAATGGGTATAGAATGATGAGTGCAATACCAAAAAATATACCACCGGTAATATTATTATTAATACCCTGGATTATTAGATATATACCAGCAATTAACTCGATTATGATTCCTAAATAAAGATAAGTAAGAAGAAATTTTACATTTCTAGAACTATGTATTTTTTTCGAATTTAGAGAAAAGTCTTTGGTTTGCCAAAGGTGTTTTAAGTAAGATCTTTCATGGTAATGATTCTTTTGGAGCAAGTTAACAAGTACAACAGGATATTTTGGGCTGAATAGACTTAAAAAATATTTACGCATAACGGTTTTATATTTTTAAGATTAACATCATTTTAAGCAAATTGTTAGTGTTTATAGTGGTGCGCGGGGCGGGAATCGAACCCGCACGCCCGAAGGCACAGCATTTTAAGTGCTGCTTGGCTACCAATTACAACACCCGCGCATAATCTGTTAATGGAGGCGCGTACGAGATTCGCACTCGTGTACAGGGTTTTGCAGACCCTTGCCTAACTCCTCGGCCAACGCGCCTTAAGCCTAAAAAGTTATTATATCTTAAAATTTTTAAGAAGGCTTATAAATAATATCAATAATATTTAACTTAACATAGATAAAATGCAAAAAAGTATCTATGCAATATATATTATTCTTGTCTCTTTATTGTAATAGCCCCAAGAATTAATAATATAACTGCATAGCAAGCAACAATAATTAGATCTTTAGATAAAGTATGTGTCCAAGTATTATGATTAGTCACTTGTTTCATAGCATCAACACTGTAGGTTAGTGGCATAATATTAGCAAACCACTGCAATCCTTGAGCCATTTGATCTCTTGCCACAAATAGTCCGCAGGTTAGAAGCTGCGGTAAGATTATTGCCGGCATAAATTGAACGGCTTGAAACTCAGTTGTAGCAAAGGCACTCATAAATAAGCCGAGTGAAGTTCCAAGAAGTGCAGCAATAACTGCTGCAATTAATAAAGATACGGTTCCACCTGCAACTGAAACATTTAATAGAACTAAAATTACAAATGATGCAATCGATGCTTGGACTAGTGCAAGGATAGAAAATGCCAGAGCATAACCAAATATAAAGTCTAGTTTTGAAATTGGATAAGTCATTAATCGATCTAGGGTACCTATGGTTCTTTCGCGAACTGTTGAAATTGAAGTTATGACAAACATCATAATAATTGGAAATATACCTAAGCTCATTGGAGCAATTGAGTCAAAAGTAGAAGGAGATTTTTCAAAAACAAATTTAAGTATTGTTAGCAATATTGCCGGCATAAGTAAAACTAATGCTAGCGTTCTAGGATCATGCGATAGTTGTTGAAGAACTCTTAGAGCAGTAAAGTATACTTTTTTAATATTCAATTTTTACTCCTAACAAGCTTAAGAAAACTTTCCTCAACAGTTGCGCTATTAGTTTTTTGACAAATATTCTTGGGCGAATCATGATCTAGCACTTTACCATCGCGAAGTAAAAGTAGTTCGTCGCATCGACTAGCCTCATCCATGACATGGCTTGTGACTATTAAGGTAGTGCCTTTTCTAGCAAGATCATTAAATTGTGACCAAATTTGATCTCTAAGGGCTGGATCAAGCCCTACTGTTGGTTCATCAAGTACCATAAGTTTTGGGCTACCTATTAAAGCAACTGCTAAAGATACCCTTTGCTTTTGACCGCCAGAAATATTAGTTACTAAGTTTTTTGCTTGATTCGTCATATCTGTTGATCGCAGAATTTTATTAACTTCAGTTGTTAGATTTGCTTTTTTTACTCCGTACATACGAGCAAAATATTTAATATTTTGTTCTACTGTAATATCTTTATACACCGAATTCTCTTGTGTCATATAACTGACATTCTTTCTAAGTTCGCTACTGCCTGCTGGCAAATCAAAAACTTTAATTTCTCCTGTTTGAATTTTTTGACGACCAACTATCGATCTAATTAATGTTGTTTTACCGGCACCACTTGGTCCAATAAAGCCAATTATCTTACCTTTTTTTAAATTAACATTTATATTATCTAGGGCAACAAAATCTTTTCCTAATACTACTGTTAATTTTTTGATTTCTACTGCATTTTTAATATCCATTATAGAAATCAATTATATTATTTTACTCGTATCTAAGTGCTTCTATTGGATCTTTACGACTAGCTTTAATTGCCGGTAAAGTTCCAGCCAGGAACGCTATTACCATAATGCCAATTACTACAATAAGAATAGTTTTAAGTGGGAAGGTAAGTAACGTAAGTCCTGGGAAATCTTTTAAAAAGCCATTTTTAGCGACAGCATTTATAAGTTTACCAATTAAAGTTGCTACAAAAACACCAATTATACTTCCCCAAAAACCAATTAATACTGCCTCGAAACTAAATAATAAAAATATTTTTCTTGGGCTCATACCTAGAGCTTTCATAAGACCAATATCTTTCGTTCTTTCCTGGACTGACATAAGAAGAGTGTTAATTATGCCAAAAGATGCAGCTAGTAGTGCAATAATGCCAAACATATCAAACACTAGAATAATGGCGTTGATTGCACTAAAGATGGTATTTTCGGTGTCTTTAACAGTTTGGCCAGTATAGCCTTTGTTGTTAAGTTGATTTTTAAGTGTCTGGATTTGAGCATCTGTTAAACTAGCTGGAAACTCTACTTCTACAGTTGCAAATGAGTTTACTGTAGCTGGTGGCAAGCCTTGGCTTTGAACAGAGAATAATTGATTTGCTAGTGCAGCATTAATATATGCGACTGTTGAGCCAACAAGATTTTTTTCTTGAATTCCAGTAACTGTAGCATTAACTGTGCTTTGTTGACCGTAAGCATTAGTTATACCAAGACTTACAGTTTTCCCGACTATTGAATTATTGTTATATCCTAGTGAACTAGCATAATTGTTAGGTAAACTTATTTGATTAGAACTTGAATTAATATTTACTCCACTACCGGTTTGCATTTGGGCTGTGGTAGTACCAAACTGTTGGTCAACTGTAACTTGATACTTCTTACCAGTACCAGCTATATAGTCTGGTGAAATATTTCTACGAGGACTAACGCTAGTTACATTTGGAATAGCTTTAATTGTATTAATATCTGATTGAGTCATTAATACTTGTCGCTCGCCTGGACCGCCAAAACTAGTTATAGACACTTTTTGATTAGGATTATATAAAGCTGGTCCACTGTTATTAGTGTTTAGACGAGAAGATTTTTGCTGGACTTGTACCATCAAAATATTAGTGGCACCGAGATTGCCAATCTGCTTATTAATATAGCTTTTAATACCGGTACCAATACCGTTAGTAAGTGTTATGGTCATTGCACCTATAAAAATAGCAATGATAGTTAAAATAGTTCGGAGTTTAGATCTTAACATGCTTGAGCTAGCCGTTTTAATTAAATCGGTATATTTCATTTTCTGCTTTCGTTAATTAATTTACCGTCTTTAATAAAAACTTGGCGATCACATCTACTAGCAATATCTTCGTCATGGGTAACTATTATTAAAGTTATACCTTGATCTTTATTTAACTTAAACAATAAATCTTCGACATTCTTTCCTGTTTGGCTATCAAGGTTTCCTGTAGGCTCGTCGGCGAATATTATATCCGGCTGATTAACTATAGCTCTAGCAATACAAACTCTTTGTTTTTGGCCGCCACTTAAATTCATAGTTTTTACATTAATTTTATCGGATAATTCTACGTCATTAATGGCATCTTGGGCGCGCTTTTTTCTTTCTTTTGGGCTAACTTTTCCAATTTTTAAAGGCAATAATACATTATTTAGGGCTGTATCGGTTGAGTTTAGGAAAAATTGTTGAAATACGAAACCAAATATTTTATTACGTAGTTTCTCTATCTCTGAAGGACTCATTAATAAAGAATCTTTTGAATTAATTATAACTGTACCTTTAGATGGCTTATCTAGTAGTGCGAGTAAATGCATTAGGGTACTTTTGCCAGAGCCACTTTTGCCAACTATAGCAATAGACTCACCTTTTTTTATATCTAAATTAATATTATCTAACGCTTTAAATGCAACTTCGTTTTTGCCATATACCTTACTTAAGTTTTTGGCTTCAATAATAGTGTTTTGATTCATAAATTTAACTTGATGTGTATTATATAGGATTAAAATCTTTTCGTCAGTTATTTAATATAATTAAACTTAGCTTAAACTGTACAATATAAAATAATATGAATTTATCTAAAGCTTTAATAAATCGTAAAGTTCCAGAAATTACTCTTGTCTTTTGGCTAACAAAACTTCTTAGTACAGCAATGGGTGAATCAACTTCTGATTACTTAGTTTATAAATATAATCCTTATTTAGCAGTTGCAATCGGTTTTTTAGCACTAGCTGTAGGTTTATATTTCCAGTTTAAATCGAAAAAATATAAACCACATATTTATTGGTTTGCGGTTTTAATGGTTGCCATCTTTGGAACTATGGCGGCAGACGGAGTGCACATTAAATTAGGTGTTCCATATGTAACCTCAACAATTGTATTTGCCATAATGCTGGCATTAATTTTTATTACTTGGCAGAGATTTGAACATAATTTATCCATTCATAAAATTAATACTCGTCGCCGTGAAATATTTTATTGGCTAACTGTTATGGCAACTTTTGCACTAGGGACTGCTGCTGGAGATCTAACTGCTTCTAACTTTGGATTAGGCTACTTTATGTCAGGTATTTTTTTCTTTGGACTTTTTTTATTACCTGCCATTGGTTTTTGGTATTTTGGCTTAAACGAAATTTTAGCATTTTGGACGGCCTATATTATTACTCGGCCTCTTGGAGCATCGTTTGCTGATTGGTTTGCAAAACCTAAAAGTATTAATGGACTAGGCTATGGTGATGGTATTGTTAGCTTAATCTTAGCGGTGCTTATAATTGTACTTGTAATTTATATGTCTCTCAATAAAAAAGAAGAGAAAAAAGAAGATCCAGGCAGCTTTAAAGCTTTAAATAAATAATTTATTTAAATATTTTTTGAAAGCTAAGTACTGCCCATAATACGGCGGTTAGTCCAGTCGTAAAAGTTGCATACCAAAGTGATAAACTTGCATAGACAAATGTAAAAACCGCTAAAACTGAGCCTGTTAAAAGGCTAGTCCATAGGGCTGGCTTATCTTTACTAAATATTGATGGTAAAAGTGCAGCAGCTAAAAATAACGAGCCGACTGCTAGTAATATATCTTGCCAAGAATGCATCTAATTTATTTTTAAAGATTGCAGAATAGTTGCAACGCTTGAATCCGCAAACGGTGCTGAGTTAGTTGTTGAGCTGCTATAAATATATGTCTGATTATTAGTATAAATTAGTAAGTTATCTTCATATTGAACTGCTTTAGTTGTATTATTGGTTGCATCTGTAATTAGTTGTATAGCTGGATCACCTTTAAACGTATAGTTTGTTTGTGAAACTTGCGCATCGACAACAGTTGTATTTGCGGTCGTATTATTAATTAAACTACTCTTTAAGTAAGCTAGACTATCATTTAAATTTTGGGCTCTAATTGCAAAATTACTATAACCACTAATATAGTTGTTTGCTTTTTCAACAGCACTTGGTGCATTAAAGCTCATTTCAAATATAAAAGGGTTTGGTGTTGATGTTGAGTTAGGCGCAATAGTATATGACCAAGTAGCAGGATAAGAAACAGAAAACTTATACTGAGAGCTAGTATATGTTTTCCAGGTAGACGGAGTTGTTGCCGTAATAGGATAAACTGTCGAAGTTGTAGTAGATGAACTACTACTTAATTTTTTATTTGCTGCACTTAATTGATTATTTAAGTTATTTACCTGATTTTCTAAACTTGCAATCTGATTATTAGCTGTATTTAACTTTGTATTTTGCCAATAATATACAGCGTAGCAAGACCCACCAATTAAAACTAATACAAGAAGTATGTAGAGAAAGACTTTTTTAGATGATCCGCCTTTACTAACCACTGTTTTACCTGGTTCGGGTACATTATATTGTGACATTGATTGATGATTAACTTGTGGACTACCATGACTAGAAGGCTCGATACTTGAAAAGTCTTTAAGTGGTGAGTTTGGTTCTGGTCTAATAATATCTGGTTGCATAGCTATTAGCTTAAGCATATAAGATTTAAGATAGTAAATCAATAATTTAAAGGGTTATAAAAATATTATTAATCTTTAAATTATGTTATTATTTGAAGGAAATAAATTCTAAAAATAAACAGGAATAAAAGAAATGAATGAAGGACTAGTAGATCCACAGCAACTACCTCAAGATATTGAACAAGCACGTGTTCAAGATGAAATTAGTCGAAGTCAAACTAAAGCACATACTCAAGCTAATAATAGTGACACTTTACAACAACCATATAACCCTGAAGGTACCCCTCCACCGCCCTATGGACCATTAGAAACTGGTGCCTCTCAAGAAGATTTAGATGTCGGAAGATTAGTAATATCTCATGATGACAATAATAAAAATACTTTACCGGCAACACCTGATTTATCTGGGGGAGATGCAGGCGGAGGAGAGCCACCAATTGTTCCTCCAACTTGGCCACCAATTGATACTTTGGCACCTAAAGATTTACTTGGTGGTGTAGATAATCATTTACCTAAAGTGGATAAGCCGCCAAAACTTGATGATGAAGATGAAAGAATTGTAAGCGAAAATTCACCAATTGATGATAAAGACGATAGAATTATCAGTGTAAATCCGCCAATTGATGATGGTACTAATGTTAATTTAAATGTTGATCAGCCTAAAGTTGTTTCTGCTAGTCCAGAAGTACCTGAAAGTGAAACAGGCATTATTAAACCTGTTAATTTTGAAAGTGCGAGCCAAAATAGTGACTCAGATGGGCATGTTCTCGAAACAACAAACGTAAGTGAATCTGAGAGTGATCAAAATAGTCCTAGGGATAATGAAAAATTAGCAGAGACTATGGCAAATGCTATGAAAACTACAGAAGAATTAATAAATAGATTGCCTGATAGTCCTCAAAAAGAGCAAATGATTAATGATTTAAGGGAAAAAGGTGAAAAACTAGCCGAAGAAGCTCAAGCAGAGTTTATTAAAAATAGAGAAGCTCAAAAAAGACAAAATGAACTTATTACCCAACGGCTAGAGCGAGCTTTAATAATATTTGCTTCAGTTAAAGATAGCGATACAATGGATGAACAAATTGGACTGTTTAGTGTAGATATAACTAAAAATAGGCAGTTAACAGACGAAGATCGACTTGATGACGAATCAGTATTTCGTATTAGAGAACAGTTACTTACAACAATTGGAGTTGATACTAGGGCAGTTGCTAATTTAGACACTCAACAAAAATGGGACGACGCTCCGGCGGCAGGCAGTAAAAGAGTAAGAAAATATAAGAGCAGTCTTGGGGATAATTTCGAAATAATAGAAGTTAGGGATTACTCTGGTGGTTCTGTCAATTCAATTGATATTAGATTTGATAAAAAATAATATTGAAAAAAGTTAAATGTTAAGACTAAATAAAAATGGCTTTAGCATATACGAAGCTTTGATAGCCATTGTTTTCGCATTAATAATTATTGGTGTTGGCTATATTTTAATTCATAAAAACACTAAGGTTTCAGTAATAAGCCAACATTCAAGTTCTTCGACAAAAGTAAGTAATAGCAGTTCATATAAAATTCTTTCCCTGGCAACAGTTGAATCCAAAACTGCTGAATGTAATCAAAGCGTCAGTTATGGGAGTAGTGGCCAGCCAATACCATTACAGTGTAGTAATGGTGAGTTAAATGTTACTGCCTGGAATTCGCTAGCTACAATAGAACCTAAAGTTATGACTCTTGGTTATAGCCCAACTATAGCTCAAGTTCAATCAGCCATTTGTTCAGATGCTAATGCTGCAAATGCTGATTCGTCGGCAGCAACTAGTAATTCAATTGAAGAAGAAGTTTACCAAATTTCAGCACTTTATTATGGGTGGAGTTTTTCTAGCGATCCAAGTGTAGTTCTTAGTAACGGCACTTGTTAATTATTGATAAATTTTAATTAAAATGATAATGTTTATTCAGATAAGTCAAAAAGAAACATAAATGCTAAATAAACTATTATCTAACCTACAATTTAAATCTAGCCAAATAAAAGAACTAGAAATATATCGTAGGCATGAGTCAAGAGATCGATACTTAAGAGGTTTCGGGGCATTCTTTATTTTTTTGGCATTAATTATTCAGATACTTGCGATGACAAGTTCACCAAAATCTAGTGCGTCTGCTAGTTATAACGATATCTTATATGGCGGCGTTAGTAACGCCCAACAAATATTTAATGATTGTGCTAGTGGCTATAACGGGGCTGTAGCAATATACGCATTTTACGGGGTTGATTGTTCAGATATTTATCATGCAGTAAAAGATAATGATGTGGTTAGCCTAAAATCAACTGATTACAGTGATAATTTATGGTCTGTTGGTCATTTACCTTATAACATTCATGGTGAAACTCCTGTAAATGTTTATGGGCAAGTAAATGGTAAGGAGGCCGATTGGACACTATACTGGAGATTTTTACATGGCTGGGATACCGGTGCTTATTCAACTTATACTGCCCTTAAGGTTACAAGCCAAAATAATAAGACTTTCTTCATATTATTTAGCTGTGGTAATTTAGTATCAATTGGACTGCCTAGTCATTATGTAACTCCAGCTCCTACACCCACTCCTACACCCACTCCTTCACCGGCTCCTACTCCTACACCGACTCCAACTCCAACACCGGCTCCTACACCTACACCCACTCCTTCACCGGCTCCTACTCCAACACCGGCTCCTACACCACCAGCAACTTGTCCTTATAATAGTTCGATTCTGGAAAGTAGTAGTGAATGTAAGCCATGTAACTCTTCACTAAATATACTTGATGCGATTGATTGTCTAACTTATTCAAAATCTGCAACTAATATATCTCAAGGTATAAAAGATGCTAATGGTACTAAAGCCAATCCGAGTGATATTTTAGAATTTACCTTAAACGTGACTAATCCAACAAAAGCAGATGTCAGCAACTTTGTTATTCAAGAAAATATTAGTGATGATTTAGATTATTCTAATACTTTGAATTTATACGGCGGAAGCTTATCTAATGAAAATATTTTATCTTGGCCAGCTCAAAAAATCCCAGCTAATTCAACTGTAAGTGAACGTTATACATTGCAGGTTAAGAATCCAGTTCCAACTAACGCTCCTGCGATTGATGATCCAGATAGTTATAACTTCATAATGACAAATGTTTACGGAAATACAATAAATATTAATGTTGCAAAGCCAGTTAGTGTGGCAACAGCTCAAACTGCTACTACTCTACCTAATACAGGACCGGGCGCAGGAGTGTTTATCTTTGCTTTACTTGCTATTACAACTGGTTATTTCTACTTTAGAAGCAGGCTACTTGTTAACGAAACTGAGATTGCCCTAGATTATTCTATTAAAAACGAGGTAAGAGATGAGTGAGAAACTAAAGAATCATGATAATCCATTTGAGCTAGAACCAAATAATAACGAGGTTCAACATGAACAAACAGAGACAGAACCTTTAAAGCCTGAGTCTAGTGAAGTTAAAGTTGAAAATATTGAGCAAGCAAGAGAAAAAATAGAGGAAGCAGAAGTTGAGAGTGCTGAAGTTTTAAATCATTCGCTTGAATCCGGATTAGATTCTAATGATCCTATTTTGGCACCAAGTGACCAAGCTAAAAATGTAAAATTAAGTACTAACCTTTCTATTATTCGATCTAATTTAAATAAAACTAGTAAAACATTTAGTAATTTAGTTCATAGACCAGTTATTAATTCATTAAGTGAAATTTCGGCTAAAACTATTGTTAGACCTTCTGCCATACTTTGTGGAGGATTATTTACTTTAATAGGAAGTGGTTATTATTTATACCTGGAAAAACAAACTGGCTATAAATATAACTTTTTTGTTGCTATCATTCTTTTTGCCGGAGGCTTTATAATTGGTCTTATAATTGAAGCCATATATAAGCTATTATTTGCTAGAACAACAAAATAAATTTATATGAATTTCGATATATTAAGTCAAAATTTAGTTATATATGTGTCTATAATTGTCTCGATTTGTGCATATTATTTAATTTTGTCTTTATACAAAACTGGGACTAAAGTAAAACTTACTCATAAAAAAGATAAGCTTAGATATAAAAAATTTAATCAAATTTACTTTTTAGTAGCTTTAGCATTAGCTATACTTATTGCTTATTTAATATGGGCGTTTGTTCAACAAGCCACTGATAGCCCAGTTCCAGGAAGCTTTATTTTAATGTGTTTACCATTTACACTATTAATTTGTGTATTAATTATTTCAATTTTTATTAAGAAAGCATTTATTCCATTTGCTTGTGTTACTTTAGTTTTAAGCTTACTTTTTTCACTACTTATAATTAATGATTACTATAGATTTTATCCAACTTTAGGAGAGGTTTTTGGCAATACTAACACTCAAGCATACAAGGAAAGTTTAAATTCTGTAACAGTTCATTATACAGTTGATACTAATCAACAAACTCTTAATAATGAGTCGATTCAAAAATCTTTAGAAAGTATTGATAGTTCACCTACAGCCGGAAAAGTTTATGCCATAAATATTCCAGGTACTATTTCTAAATTTAAACCAAGAACAGAATACGTATATATTCCTGCAATCTATAACTCGCCAGCAAAAATAAAATTACCGGTTATTGTTTTAACTGCAGGTGTGCCTGGCATACCAGCTAATTGGCTTGGGCTAGGACTACAAAATATAATGGATCATTTTGCATCTACACATTTTGGCATTACTCCTTTAGTTTTTGTAGCTGATAGCACTGGAACCATCAATAACGATACTGAGTGTGTTAATAGTTCTAAAGGGAATGTTGAAACTTATTTAACGCAAGATGTTCCAAACTATATTAAAAGTAATTTTAATGTTGATACCTCACCTAAAAATTGGGCAATAGGCGGTCTAAGTTTAGGGGGTATGTGCTCTATAATGCTTACTCTACGACACCCTGATGTCTATAACTACTTTATTGATTTAGGAGGTGAGCTTGGTCCAGAAGATGGATCTAAGCAACATACTATTGATACTTTGTTTGGCGGTTCAGAAAGTGCTTGGGCAGCTCATCAGCCTTCATTATTACTTCAAGATAATAAATATCCAAATATTGGAGGTTACTTTGGGGATGGCGAACAAGATACCAGAGATGTAGTTGACGCGATAGAGCAGCTAAATCAACAAAGTAAAAAAGCAGGGATTAATTCAGTTTTAGAAATAATAAATGGGGCTCACACCTTTAATGTTTGGTCACAGACATATAAGGACGCCCTGCCTTGGATTTCAAATAGAATTGGTGCTACCCAATGTAGCTCGTCTTGCATATAAATATTTTAAAGATATTTAAATAATTACAAACTTATTACATGACTTAATAGATTTTAATACAATGGTGGCAGCTTTAGTATTAATTTTGCTATGGAGCAAGTGTATTAATTGCCTAGGCATGCGCCGGGGGTTACACTGTATCAATGACTTTTGATACAAAAACTAAACATGCGATAAAACATACTCTACACTGCTTAATTGGTTGTGGAATAGGAGAAATTGTTGGTATGATGTTAGCTTCGTTCTTTGGGTGGCATAGAATTGGCAGACTTACATTAGCAATAATTCTAGCATTTTCTTTTGGGTTTTATTTAACTTACCGTGGTGTTAGAAAAAATACAAAAACAGCAAAAGAAGCTATAAAAATAACGGTTGCTACAGATACCGTATCTATTACTTCTATGGAGATAGTAGACAATACAATTGAGCTTATTATACCAAATGCTCTCCTCGTTACCGCTGCTCAGTTTAGATTCTGGTGGGGGTTAGCTCTTTCTCTAGCAATAGCCTTTATTATTACAGTGCCCGTTAATAGATATATGATTAGTAAAAATCCTCAACATCAGTATCATCATTAATAGTTAATGTTTCTTCGTCGGAAGTAAATAGGTCGACATGCTTACTAATAGATAACTCTTTATTAGATTAGGTGCTGCAAGATGAGCACAAAATTAGCAGCCTAAGATCTTATATTACCGAATCTTACCATATCTATAATATGCATAACCCATAATAAATAGTGCTACAACTAAGGTAGTGATTGTCAATAAATTGAAGGATTCACCGTTCTTGGGAGTACCAAAACCCGTGTCAGGCGCCTGAGTTGTCGTGATACTTGTACCGGTTGCCAGAGATGTTGGAGTGACCGAGTAGCTGGTTAAAAATGCATCATCAATATCACCGTTAGCGGCTGTAGAAGTTCGACTGTCACTTCCACCTACTCCATCAAATACGACCGTACCTGTAAAATCTCCTGCAAAGTAAATGTTGCCTAAGGAATCCGTAGCAACTGCGCCGCCTGACCACCCGTCTGTAGTTCCATTGGTCGTATCTAAACTCCTTGTCCAGGCGTAGTTACCGCTAGTAGTATATTCAGTGACATAATAGTTTTGGTGACTTGCGCCAGCAGTTTGATTATCGGTGCCGCTAGTGCCTGCAAAGTTAACTGTTCCCTGGAATACTCCGTTCACATAAACATCTCCTTGAGAATTTGTGGCCACGCTTATACCATAAGAATCAGCTCCACTCGCCGAAGTATTAAATGATTTTGTCCAGGCGTAAGAACCGTTAGAATTAATTTTTGTGAGATATGTATCATAACTACTACCGGCAGCAGTTTGGCTGTCATGGCCACCGCTACCGTCAAAGATTACAGTACCTCCAAATTCTCCAGTGGCATAAATATTACCCTGGGAGTCAGTCGCTATTCCCCAACCGTTTGTCCAACCATTTGTAATATCGAATGTCTTTGTCCAGGCGTAAGTCCCGCTACTAGCATATTTAGTAATAAAAGTATCGTCGGCACCGCTATTCCCGCCGGCGGATTGGCTGTCATGGCCACCGCTACCGTCAAAGATTACAGTGTCTGCAAAGTATCCAGTTATATAAATATTGCCTGAAGAATCAATAGCTACACTTTGGCTAAAGGAATTACCGCCTGAAGTATCAAAAGTTTTAGTAAAGTCATAGGTTCCACTAGAACTATACTCTACAAGGAAGCTATTAGGATTAGAAGATGTTTGGCTACCGCCACTACCTGTAGGGTTAAAATTTATTGTTCCATCAAAGTTACCTGTTATATAAACATTACCGGATGCATCTGTAGCCACACTACCTGCATATACGCCATTACTACCACTATTTGTGCTATTAAATGTCTTTGTCCAACCATACGCGCCACTAGTATTGTATTCCGTTAGAAATGCGTCACCGTGACCACCGGCGTCAGTTTGGTTATCGGTGCCACTATTACCTGCGAAATTAACGCTACCATAAAAAATACCAGTTATATAAATATTGCCCAAACTATTTACTGCCACGCCATTAGCGTATACGCCTTGCCCTATACTATGTGTACTATCAAAAGCCTTGGTCCATAAGTAAGTACCATTCGAACTATATTTAGTTACAAAAGCATCACCGTGGCCACCGGCGTCAGTGTATGTATCGCTACCACCGAAAGTGACAGTGCCAAGAAACTCACCTGCTACGTAAACATTACCCTGGGAATCGGTCGCAATACTGTTTATATTGGAAGAGCCGTTAGCATTGTTAAAAGTCTTTGTATATCGGTAAGCAGGAAGGCTGCTAGCTTTAGCTTCAGTAGGTTTTATAAGCAATAAAGGTGCCGTCATTAAAACTGCTAGTATAAAAATGCTGGCGGAAATTCTGAATGTTTGTTTAAGCCTAAATAAGTTTCTCAAGTCGTTTTAGTGATTATTTGTTAATGTTAGTGCTAATTATATACAACTTAGTCATAGTTACAAGAATTATTATTACTGCTCAATATATTTGGGCAGAAAGTGGTTAAAAGTTTAATCCTCTTTAGAGATGAGATAGCTCATTAAAAGAAGATATTTGAAATACCGTCGCATCAACAGTAACAGTTGGGAGTTTCAGGCATAGAGCGTGTTAGATAGACAAAATAGATACAATGGTAATAATTAATAGTGGTTTATCCACTATTTTTTAGTTTTGTTTAACGATTAATGAGCCCGATATATTACCTTTGGTTAAATCAGTAGTACTATTACCTGAACAACTCAAGCCAGTGAATTGACCCGAAAATATATTTTTACTAATAGTGGCATTTATAGTTATAGTTTCAGGCGTTACAGAATACGAGTTAGATTTTGACGAGAATTGATTAACATTATTTTCTATTGCTTTTAGATTAAGATTTTTACCCGAAACCTTACCAGTTACATTACCTTGAAATGTTGTAGTCGAATAAATTCCAGTCACATTATTGTTTTTATCTGTTAATGTCGCTTGCCATTCTCCACCATAACTTGCACATTTTGCTGGCGAATTTACAGTATATTGCCCAGTCCATTCACCTCCAACCGATACTGTTTTATGTTTGTTGTATAATACCAAAAGCCCTACAAAAAGTATTATTAATATAGCAACCAGCGCTAAAACTACATCTAAACTAAAGCCTTTTTCATTTTTGACTATTTTAATCATAATAATTTAAGCTTAAGCAAGAAAACTAATAATTGCAAGGAGTTAGATTAATTATTATTGAGGTCATAGTGTTTATGTTTGAAGCAGAAAGTGAGTAAAAATATATAACTCAATTGAGATGAATTAATTTATTTGAATATTTTATAGGAGGTGTCGTATTAAGAATAATTGTTTGCTATGTGAGTGGTAGGAATTTCGCAAATTAGCTTAACAAAACGCCGCCATCAACAATTATCTGTTCTCCTGTCATATAACTTGACATATCACTAGCCAAGAATAAGGCGACCATACCAATATCATCAGGTTCGCCCATACGATGCATTGGTATCTTTGCCAGAAACACTTTTGTTAGTTCTTCCATTTGTTCACTAGAGGCACCTTGACTACCTGCAGTAGCTCCAGGTGTCGCTATACCGCCAGGTGCTATGGCATTCACCCATATCTTATGTTCGGCCAATTCTAATGCTGAATTTTTAGTAAATCCCCAAACGCCATGTTTAGATGCGTCATAGTGGGCAAGCCCTGCCATAGACGGGTGAATAGCGTCAATTGAAGATATGTTTATAATCTTACCGCCACCTTGCTGTTTCATTACTTCAGCAACATATTTAGTAGTTAGAAAAACGCTCTTCAGATTTACATTAATTACCTTTTCAAAATTAGTAGCTGACATTTGAAAAACT
>Ga0182030_10014416_pt1 | contig 15606 bp, 10 predicted proteins | sample 812S3MmetaG_FD_121299 | JGI IMG/M metagenome (GOLD analysis project Ga0182030, IMG submission 121299) | Permafrost microbial communities from Stordalen Mire, Sweden - 812S3M metaG (Illumina Assembly) | ecosystem: Environmental > Terrestrial > Soil > Wetlands > Permafrost | place: Sweden...
CGCGCCATCGAGAAACGCGGGTCCACGGCCTGACGGTTCAACAAGAGCTGATAATGGTCCCAACGCAGCCCGGCGCTGAGGGTCCAATTTCCCAGGCTGATAAGGTCCTGCACAAATGCCGATTGTTCAAGGTCCGGGCGATTCGCCGCGAAGACGAAAGTAAGGGGCGTGCCCGGATCAAATTGGCTCGTATCCATAGAAATATTGGGAATGATGTAGCTGAAGTTCTCATGCAAGAAAATGTTGTCTGATTCCGTGCCCGCTTTCCATTCATGGTGGCCGCGGTGAAGGGTGATAGTTCCCTTGAAATATCCCTCGCGAAACCCATTGCGCTGGAAAACCTGTATGGGAGTTGAATCCGCGTTGGACCAGAAACCATTCTCATTGTTGCGCACCATGCCATGAAAACTGGCCACGACGTCGGGCGAAAATGTATGCTGGTAGGAGACGGTTCCCATCGTTTCGAAGTTGTCGGCGTTTTGCCGCTGGCACGGCGGCCCCGAAGTCTGTCCTGTCGAATAGCACCATGTTTGTTGCACCTGTTCGTTCGGAAGGTCGTAGCGAGAGAACTCGTGCCGGACGACAAGATTAAGGCGATCCTTGGGCGTGAAGTCGCTTTCATAGTGGACAGAGAAGTCCCCGGCGGTCCCCGTATTCGTGTAGTTCTCAGGAACCACGGGGTTCAGATAGTGGCTGGTCATATCGCCGCTGGCGCTGGCGCCGAAGGTATTCTTACCCCATACATATTGTGCCTGGGCGAAAGCGCCCGCAGTGCCAAAGCTGCCGCCGGAAAGCACCACCTGGCCGTGAAAGCCTGGCTGTGAATCTTGCAGCGTATTAATCTCGACCACCCCCCCCATCTTGCGGCCATACTCTGCGGGAAAGCCGGCGGTATAGATGCTCATTGATTGCACGTCGTCCGCTTCAATCTCCGGGCCGAAGCTGGGCGAACGATTATCGGTCAGGGGGACGCCATCAACCACAAACTGCGTCTGATACTCCGAACCGCGCGGATGCAAGACCGCATTGCCTTCATAGAGCCAGCCGGGTTGCGAATTCACCAAATCCTGCAAGGAACGGCCCGGCAATGAGCTGATCCGGTTTTGCACGAAGTCGGAACCGATCTGGCTAACGGCGCCGGCTTGATCGGGGTCCATCAACGTGCCAGCCGCACTGATAGTTACAGATTGATTCACCGTAGGCAGTTTGAGTTGGATAGTGTGTTCCGTGGGAAGGGAGGAACGAATCGAGACAGATGCGGATGCGGCGGCAAAACCCGGCTGCACAATTTCGAGCCGATAGATGCCATAAGGCAGGCGCTGAACGTCGAGGGCACCCTGATCGCTGGTCGCCAGAGCCTTTCGATACTGATTCGCCTCGCTGATGATGTGAACGGTTGTCTTCACACCCAGTCCGGACGGATCGGTCACTCTGAGGCGCAATTCCCCTCTATTGCTCTGGCCGAAGATCGGCAGGACGCTGATAAAATAAAGAACTGCAAGTCTCTTCATTAAAGAGGCGGCCTCCCTAGTTGGCGCACGCGCGACGGAAAGCGATCCCGATGCGGAGGTGAAAAAAACCGTATTCGCGCTGACGTGACTCCCCTTAACCCGGTTGTTCCCCTGCCGATCGAAGCCGCTCAGAGCTTACCAGCGGAACCGCGCCAACATCAAATCATTCAACGGGCACGAGGTTCTTGGTGACCACGCCGCGGGGGTTATTGTTTGGCTGGATCTAAAGGAACTTCGAATACAACTTCTGGTTTTAAAAACTCTGTAAAAAATTCCTTGACTTAGTCGGTAGAATTACGTTACATACCTTGCAAGGTACCAGAGGCAAGGCGGATAAGATGTTGGTTACGCGTTATGAATTGTGACTCGTTGGGCAATTGCGGGCTTGAACGGTATGACTGAAGCTGAATTTCAAGCTCATTGAACCAAATGGCAAATAGGGGCTTGGCCTGAGCGCTGTCCGGAACTCGATAAGGGAAAGTTTGTGCCCAGGACAATACGTTTATTTATTTGACTTCAACGGGCGCATGCACATTGGGCAGAACCTTGTGCGTGTCGTGAACACCTAAGCCAAGGGCAATCTTTGTCAATAAGCTAAAGTTTGGTGAAGTTTGTTGGTGTTCTATCATGGTATCCCTCAGCGGGGGATGGGGGCAAGGGGGCTGGCCGGGGAGAGAGTCCTGCGCACCGCGGCCACGTTGCGGTATGGGTCTGTCCTGGTTCCTTCATTTCACCCCACTCAATTTGGGCCGCTGGGCCGTTACCTATGAGGGCCGTGATCTATTGCGAGTCTCGAATCCGGCATACCGAATGGCCTGTCGTAAATTCTTAGCGAGGTAAGGTTCAGGCCTTCTGGCAGCAGATGGGCAGGAAAAAAGAGAGAACCTGAAGCGGTTTCTAGCGCATCAAAATGCCGTCGAGGAACAGAAACGAAGAACGGTTTGCCTCCAGACTGGGTGAACCAAATGGCTTTGCTTACCCTCCCTAGCGTGGGGGAGGGCTTGGGAGTTCGTCGGGTCTCCAATCAGAGAAGAGAGAGGAGATTTCTATGAACCGCTGGACATCCAGCAGAAGCTTTAGATTTGCGATTAGCGTCGTTCTCTTCCTCACAAGCATCTGCTTTGCGAGCAGGCTTGCGAATGCTCAAACCGTCGATGGCGTATTTCATGGAACCGTTACCGACAGCACTGGCGCAGTCCTGCCAGGGACCACCGTCGAGGTTAAGAATATCGGTACAAACTTGGTTCGCCAAGCGATCACCACGGATGTAGGTTTCTACACCATCACCCAGTTGCCTCCGGGGCATTACACAATCACTGCCTCGAAGCAGGGATTTGAGACCGCCCGGCAGGCCGAGATCGAACTGCAAGTTAATCAGGACACAGAGTTGAACTTCTCGCTGCAAGTGGGGGCGATGAACACGGAAGTTAATGTGACGGCGGCGGCACCTGTCCTGCAAACGGCAAGCGCCACCCTCGGCCAGGTGATCGGGGCGCAGCAGGTGGTTGACCTGCCACTGAACGGACGCCAATTCACCCAAATGGTGCTATTGACGCCGGGTGCGTCTCCGAAGGAAAGCGGCCAACAATCGGCGTTCACCATTCCCATAGGTGGCGGCGGGCTCAGCCCGTCAGTTAATGGGAACCGGGGCCAGGAGAACAACTTCACCCTGGACGGCGTGCTGAACAATGCGATTTTCACCGATGTCTGGGCCATCAGCCCCCCTCCTGATGCCATTCAGGAGTTCAACGTGCAGTCTCACATTACCGACGCCCAGTTCAGTATTTCGTCGGGCGCCAACATCAACGTGGTCACCAAATCCGGCACCAATCAGTTTCACGGAGCCGTTTGGGAGTTTCTCCGCAACGACGATCTGGATTCCGCGAATTTCTTTGACAACTATTTCAATGAGACCAAGCCGCCTTTCCGGCAGAACCAGTTTGGCGTATATCTGGGCGGCCCTCTGGTAATCCCGCATCTTTACGACGGGCGGGAGAAGAAGACCTACGTCTCCGGCTACTATGAGGGTTTCCGCTCCTCCGAGGGTTTCACGGAGACGAATAATGTCCCGAATGCGGCTGAACTGGCAGGCAATTTTGGGGACTTGCTCACCCCGAACAGTCAATATCCGAATGCGGGAACTCCCACGGGCAACATCGACCCGCTAGGCCGCGCCGTTCTTTACGGCCAGATCTATAACCCTTACAGCACACGGCAGGTGACTGCGGGCCAGGTTGACCCTACCACGGGCTTGACGGCCTTAAGCTCCGGCTTGGTTAGGGATCCCTACGCCGCCAACCAGATCACCCAGGCTCCGAATCCGCAGGCTTTGGCCTACCTCAAGGCTTTCTACCCCTTGCCAAACCTGAACGTGGCGCCCAACGTTTTTCCCAATTGGGCCGGCCCCAGCAATCAGGTCATTTCGAACGACCAGTTCGGCATCAAGCTTGACCACACCTTTGGCAACAATGACAACCTGTATGGCAACGTCTATTACACTGAGCCCGCCGAAACCGAGCCCACCGCAACGTTGTTGGGTGCAGGCGTTGTTATCAACCATGCCAGGGTCGTCGCCGTGGGCTATACCCATCTGTTCAGCCCCACCTTGCTGGGTTCCTTCCACTACGGCTACAATTACACTGATTTCTTCGATAACAACGTGCCGGGCGGCCTGGCCCTGTTGAATGCCACCGGCCAGGCAGGCTTTGAACCGGTTCGCGACGGCGAGCCGGAGGTTCCCCAGATCGGTCTGTCACCTCGACTTGGGGGCACGGGCCAGTTCGCCATTCCGCTGGGCCCCATTCGCTCCCACCAGTTCAGTGCCGACATCCAGAAGATCTCGGGGTCCCACACCTTCAGCGTGGGCGCCATGCTCTTCCACATCCATAGCTTTGACGACGGTTGGGGCAGTACGATCGGGTTTGACCAGTTTGCCACCAGCGCCACTTATGGCGTTGGCCTCAACGACTCGAACACGGGAGATGGTTTGGCCAGTATGCTCCTGAATTTGCCTGCGAGTCTTTTCGGCTTCGTGGGCAACACCGCAGCTAATGACAGGACGAACTGGAAAGCGGGCTACCTACAGGACAAATGGCAGGCGTCGAAGAAGTTGACCATTTCGGTAGGCATTCGGTACGACATCGTGCCTCCCGCCACCTACAAGAATAACCAAGTCTCGGGCTGGAATCCTGCGTGTCCCATACCCCCAGCCGGTACCTTTACCGGAAGCAACGGTCCAGCGAATACCATTCAGTTTGAGAACGCTTGTTTCCTGATTCCGATTCCTTTCCCGACGCCTAACCCCCCTGCGCCGGCTGCACCCACCAGCCCTTCCTGGCCGATTCCCAACGTCCGGAAGACCTATTTCGATCCCAAATATAACGGGTTTCAGCCACGGCTTGGGATTACCTACAGCGTCAACCAGAAGACCGTCGTCCGGGCGGCATTCGCGGTGTTCGACGACCACAATAACTCCTTGGTTCAGGAGTCCCAGGACCCACGGATCGCCTGGCCGTTTGGCGCCGGCATCAGCTTCGGCGGTTTGAACCATGGACTGGTCAATTGCTCCGCGCCGAGTCTTAATGCCTCCCAAGCCTGCTTTAACAACGAGCCGTCAGCCAGCCAGTTCCTGCCACCCGTCAGTTACAGCCCCGCCTTCGCATTCGGAGCGGCCACAACTCTGAAGATTCCCTATGCAGGGGAGTACAATTTTGATGTGGAGCGGCAAATAGCGCCCAATCTGACCGCTACCGTAAGCTATGTGGGGTCGCAATCGCGGCACCTGTTCATCCAGGATATGTACAACGCGCCGCTCCCTCAGGATATGGGGCCCGGTCCGGTGGCGCCGCGGACGCCTTTCCCCTTCATTGGACAATTCCCCTGGGACACCAACTCCGGGGTAGCCAGCTACAACGCGCTCCAGGCCAAAGTGCAGAAGCGCTTCTCCCAGGGACTGACCTTCCTCGCTTCCTATACATATTCGAAATGCCTGTCCATCCAGGACGAAGGCCAGTCGGGCAGCATCCAGAACCCCTACGACTGGAGCGCCGACAAGGGTGACTGCGACTATAACTTCCCCCACATCTTTGTGTTCAGTTACGCCTATCAGTTGCCGTTGGGGAAGGGCGAACATTTCGGCAATAACATGAGTGGAGTCGAGAATAACATCCTGGGCGGTTGGCAAATTAGCGGCATCACCACAGCAGAGGCCGGATCGCCGTTCACGGCTACCGCTAACGCCAGCGACATTGCCAACATCAACCCCTCCAGCGAAACCGAGCGCGCGAACACAACCGGACAACCGCTCCTCCCCTCGGGATTCAAGCAGACGGTTCAGGCTTGGTACAATCCGGCGGCCTACGTAACCCCGCCGTCCTTCACATTCGGTGATGTGGGTCGCAATACCTTGAGAGGACCTGCAAACTACAACTTTGACTTCGCCTTGCTGAAGAATTTCCGCGTCTCGGAGTCCACACACCTTCAATTCCGTTCGGAGTTCTTCAATATTTTCAACAAGCCTAATTTCGGGCCTCCGGGAGGTAGCTCGAGCGGGGGCTTCTCCACGCTGGGAGGTGAGTCTGGCGACGCCGTCAACGGCACAAACTTCATGCACATTTTCACCGCCGCGGCGGCAAGGGAGATCCAGTTCTCTCTCAAGTTCCTGTGGTGAGTAACGGGTATCTACTGTGCCTCGAAAGGCGACCGCGCTTTTCGAGACTGAAGATCTGATGGTAACGAAGGATCTCGTGGAGGAGGGACTCCCTCCCAGCGAGACCCTTCGCTTTTTGCTAACCGTGAGTTCCATCCCGCCCGCGCAATCAAAAGCGTCGGAATTTACCGTCGGCCTAACCCGAATTTCTCATCACGGATCTGGAAGGGCGGGGCTTTAGCCCCGCCGTTACAAGGCGTTTCTGATTATTTTTGTGCCCCGCGCCCCTCACAGCTTGTAGCCGCGAGCTGTGAGGGGCGCGGGACGAATAGAGGATGGGCGGCGATTTTGGCGGGGCTGAAGCCCCGCCCTTCCGGCACCGTCCGTCCAAGCGTGATGAGAAATGCCGGCTACGGATCGCCGGGCCTTGTTTTTAGGGCGACCCGAAGTTAAATTGTCAGGTCATATGGGCGGTCTGAAGAAGTTGGAAACAAGGGGCGCCACCCTTTGTGTCTGTGCATGCTTTGTCGTCCTGATGGTTTCGCTTCCTCAGGTGGCGTGGGTCGCAGCATCCACCCAGACAATTGACAAAGCGGACGGGCAGCAGGAGCCGGCAGCTCGTGAGGGTGTGCAGGCTGCCTATCAGCGGGGGATGGAACTGCTGCAAGCGAAGCATTACGCGGATGCGCTCGAACAGTTTCGATTTGTCTCAAAGCACGCTCCGCAGAGCCCCCAAGGCCCGAACGGCGAGGGAATTGCGCTCGTTCTGATGGGCAAGCCCCAGGAGGCCATCGAAGCCCTTAAGCGAGCCCTCGCGTTGGATTCGGCATTTTGGGTGGCGCAGAGAGAGTTGGGAATCGTTTACTGGAGCCAAAACTTCAAGCAGCAGGCCGCCCAGCAGCTTGAGCCCGTCATCGCGCTTCATCCCGACGATGGAGCCGTCAACGTCATTCTTGCCCAATACACGTTCGAACGCGGGGATTATGGGCAGTCGCTTGTCTACTTGTCCCGCGTGCCGGCCCAAGTCGCGGCGGACACACGCCTGTCCCTGATGGCAGCCGAGGCACAATTGAAAACCGGGCAATCCGCCGGGGCCGGTGAAACCCTCCAACGCTTGGTCGGGCGCACGGGACTAACCAACGAGGAGAGTTTCGAACTTGCATGGCTGCTAGGGCGAGCACAGCTCTTCCAGCCTGCAATCGAGGTGTTCGGCCAGTTACCGGCCGACTATCCGGATGAGTTCCGTCACAGCTATGGGCTGGCACTCGCTTACTTTGGCGCCGCGCAGTATGACCACTGTGTGTCCACGCTGAATGCGCTGCTGGCGCACGGGAACACGCACCCAGAAGTTTTTGGATTGCTGGGCGTCGCCGAAGAGAAATCTGGGCATACGAAGGAAGCATACGATGACTTCCGCCGCGGTATTCTGACCAACCCCACCGACGCGCAGAACTATTTAAACATCGCATCCCTGGCCTGCGGACACCGGAGCTACGAATTGGCCGTTGAGATTCTGACCTCGGGGATCGAGCGCATCCCGAAGTCTCATGAATTGTCTTTGAGTCGCGGAATCGCCTACACATTAGGAGGCCAATTCGCTCTAGCGCAGCAGGACTACAATCGTGCCATCGAGCTGGCGCCATCCGATGCCGGCGGTTACCTGGCATTGGGACTTTCACAGCTTGAGGCCGGCGACCTGGATCAGGCCATCCACTCTTTTGAAGAGTCGTCGGCGCGGGACGGCAAGAACGCGGTTCCTTATTATCTAGTTGCGGAGGCCCTGATCCAGAAGGGCGTTTCTCCGGGGACACCGGCCTTCGATCAAGCGAAACAAGCCGCCGATGCGGCAATAACGCAGGATCCTGGTTTCGCCTATGCCTATCGAGATCGGGCCAAGCTCGAACTCCATGCCAAGGAAACGGATCGGGCCATCATCGACCTGGAGCGCGCACGGGCAGCCGATCCGAAGTCGAGTTCTATCGCCTATCTGCTGGGCCAAGCCTACCAGCAGAAAGGTCGGGCGTCCGAGGCCAGCAAGTTGTTTGCTCAGGTCCCGGAAGCGCTCGAGCGGGAGAACCGCGAGTATCAGCGCGACTTTTTAACTCAGGCGTTGATGATCATTTCAAAAGGCGATCACTGGGGCGCGGAATGATCGGAAGCTCGCGGTCTGCGGCCGGATATGCCGTGGTTAAAATTACCGCACTGACCTTCCTGCTTGCCGTCGGGGAGGCGGGTGTGCAGTTTGCGGCGACCCCTCAAGGATCGTCTTGTGCCTCGTCCCTCGATAAGGGGAAAGCCCTGGTCGGCCAGCGTCAGCTCCGGCAGGCTGAGGCGCTACTCGCCAGTGCGACCACGGCGTGCCCCAATGTGGCCGAGATCTTCGCTACGCTCGGCTTGGCCTACGATTTTGATAGCCATCCCACCGAAGCGCAGGCAGCCTACCGCAAGGCAATCATGATCAATCCAGAGAGTGCAGGCTTTCACAACAATCTTGCCGCCAGTCTCGTCCGCTCGGGAAATCAGGCGGCCGGAATCAGCGAGTTTCGCACGGCTCTTGCCCTCGAGCCGGCAAACCAGACCGCCAACATGAATCTCGGGGGCCTTTACCTGGCGAACAAGCAGTTCAAGGCGGCTCTGCACTGTTTCCAGGCAGCGCATGTGGAGCGATCGCAGGATACTGTGGCTCTCCTGGAGTTGACCGGCGCGTATTTCGGCGCTGGAAACGCGCGGGCGGCCCGCGACACGGCAGACCGGCTCGCGAAAATCCCAGGCCTTGAGCCGGCCGTACATTTTTCGTTGGGTTTACAACTGGCTGCGCATGGCGAATTCGAACGGGCGGCACAGCAGTTTGCTGCGATCCCGGCTTCCGACCGGGACGTTGCCACAGACCTCAACCTCGGCATGGCCTACTCGGAATTGAGAAGATTTCAGGAGGCGCGGGAGGCATACGATAACGTGCTTCGCCGGGACCCCTCGAGCCCTGACGCCTTTTTGCACATTGGGCTTGACGCCGCTGCCACGGGAAATGACAGCGCCGCGCTTGACTGGATTACGCAGGCCCATACCAAAGCTCCAGACCGCCCCGATATTTCATGCGCGCTGGCGCGGGGGTTGATTCGCTCCGGGAACTTTGAACGAGCTCGTGATCTGCTCGCGTCCGCACTGGCCGGCCACCCCAATGATCCAGACCTGCGTGAGGCGCAGGGAGATCTCCATCTTCAAGAAGGCCGCCCCCAGGAGGCGGTGGGGGCTTATCTCCACATCCTCAAATCAGAACCTCGACGGGTGAGCGCGCGGCTCTCACTTGCATCAGCATATGAACGCTTGGGGCAGAATGACAAGGCCACGAGCGAACTGCAGCAGGTTCTTCGCGATGACCCCCAAAATGCCGCAGCCATGGCGAACCTGGGGCACCTGGCGCTTCAGGCGGGTCAGCAGGATGCCGCCCAAAAATGGATCAACCAGGCCCTTGCGGCAGACGCCACCAACGCCATGGCAAGTGAAGACAAGGCCGTGCTTTTGGAACGAGAGGGCAAGCCGGCCCAGGCGGAGGTGATACTTCAAAGGCTGGCGAAGTTCGACCCCAAAAACCCACAAATCCATTACTTGCTGAGCCGTGCCCTCGCCCAACTCCAGCGACCCGACGAAGCCAAGGCCGAATTCGAGCTCTCGCAGAAGCTAAAGGCGTCACCGAATCGACACGGCGAGTAAAGCTTAATGGTTCGGGCGCCACGGAAGCGAGGAGCTTCGATGCTCTACCCCATCTCCGGCGTGCGCAATGTCATCACAGGACGGGACCCTTCGGAGGGTGTTGAGTTCGCCAGTGGGAGAACATGGAAATGGGTCGAGAATTATTTGCGTTGAGCCCTGGTAGGGGCGACATCATCACCACGGATCGAGCGGGATTCTGATGTCGCCACGGCCGTGGCTCACGATCTATTCTGCGCTGTGCGATCCCACGGCTGTCCCCCGTGGGCCACAGGATATCGCCGCTAACGCAGTTTCGGTTGAACAAAACCACCGAATGGCCGCTATACGCAAGTTGGACGGGGGCGGAAGGCCAAGCACGAAGTCTTCTCCCGCTCTCCTCTGCATTGCAATGCCGTAAGTTTTTTCGGCAAGGGTTTATGGCCGTCCGGCCATTTACCTTCGCCTCTTGCCCCTTTGCCTTTTGATTTTCATTTGCGACTGCTTCCTGGAATACTTGCTTGGGCCTAACACCCCGAAGCAGGCGGGTGAATGTCACCAGGCGGCAGGAAAATGGAAATAGATATTCCGGCTGATATACATTAAAATCTAGGCGCGAAGGCTATTCATTCGGGGGGCCCGCACCCTGCGGAAATCGTTGCAGCGTTTGGATGCTCCCCAGATTCATCCCCGGCCTCGTACCGCCCACAGGAGTCACTGCTATGACATCACAAGAAAGAGTTATAACGGCATGTAATCACCGCGACCCGGATCGTATACCCATCGACCTTTCCGGGCACCGTTCATCGGGAATTGCCGCCATTGCCTATGCCAAACTTCGAGACTACCTGAGACTCCCCAAGAAAGCTATTCGCGTTTATGACCCGATACAGCAATTGGCCATTATTGACGATGACGTTTTAGACCGGTTCGGCGTGGACGTCATCGACCTGGGGCGCGGCTTCGCGCTGGATGAGGCCAGTTGGTCTGACTGGACTCTTCCGGACGGTACACCCTGCAAGATGCCGGCATGGGCGTTGCCCGAACGCGAGAATGGAAAGTGGGTTTTTCACTCCAAGAGCGGTCGAGTGATTGCCCACATGCCCGCGGGGGCGCTCTATTTCGAGCAAACCTATTTCCCGCTGGTCGATCCGGATGGCCCGAAGACGATCCCCGAAGCCATGCAGGAATCCATGTGGCACTCCGTCGCCGCTCCTCCCGGCCCCTGGGTTAACGCCGCGCAACTTAAAGAGGGAGCCGCGCAACTGCGGAAGAAATCCAGCAGGGCAATCGTGGGCGCCTTTGGGGGAAATCTGCTGGAAGCGGGACAATTTTTGTTTCGCAACGATAATTTCTTCATGCTACTCGGCGCGGAGCCGGAACGGGCCCACAAGTTTCTCGACGACCTGGTGGCGGTACATATGGTAAACCTGGAGAGCTTCCTTGGCGCTGTCGGCGATAGCATCGATATCATCGGCTTTGGCGACGACCTGGGAATGCAGAGCGGGCCGCAAATCTCGCCCCGCATGTACCGCGAGTTCTTCAAGCCGCGGCACCAGGCGATGTGGCGGCGGGCCAAGCAACTCGCGGACGTTAAGGTGATGCTCCATTGCTGCGGAGGCGTTCGAGAGTTGCTACCCGATCTCATCGATGCGGGCTTGGAAATCATCAACCCCGTGCAAGTATCTTGCGCCGGCATGAACGCCGGAGAGCTAAAAACGGAGTTTGGAAAGGATATCGTATTTTGGGGAGGTGGTTGTGACACGCAGACGATCCTTCCGGATGCGACACCGGACGAAGTGCGCCGGCACGTCCGAAAGCAGATCGCGGCCCTGAGTCCCCATGGCGGCTTCGTCTTCCAGCAGGTCCACAACACCCTCGCCAACGTTCCTCCCGCGAATATCGTGGCGATGTATGAGGCGGTGCAGGATTGGGCGCTAGCCGCTTAAGAGCCTGCGGTGACGCTATACCCGGGTGTCCGGGGGGCGGCCCGCAAGCTCGATTTCTCAAGGCCCGATGTGAAGCATGATCCTGATGAGGACGCGGCTTTTACGTTGCCAGATCTTGATTCGAATAATCGCCGTGTTTCCGGGCGAGGTCCATGCCGACAGTACGCTGCACAGGATGGTAAGCCACGATGCCGATTTCCACCCGAGCATCAAGATAATCGTAGACTCGTCCGGAGTAGTGTTGGAACACCGGCAGATGGTTTGCTTTGATGCAGTCCATGATCTTTTTGAGTCCAGGCTTGTAGATCGCCTTGAACTGCTGGGGTCTAAGGAGGCCGTGGGCGCTGGCGCCATAGTCAACCAAAAGGACCATCGCATCGACCCCTGTCTTGGCCATGCGATCGATCGCTCTCACGTCGAAGTCCACGGCGATCTCCACCAGTTCTTCGAGAAATCCGGGATCTTCGTAAAGGCTCACGCAGAGGGTCTTATACTCCATCAGGAACCAAGAGACCGCCAACGGTCCATTCACCCCACCCAGAACGGCTACCGCCTTCTCACCCAGTTCTGTGTTCATCGCCACCGCCGTGGTGGTTATCTTTTGAAGGCGAAAACATAAAGTTGCAATCAGCGCCACGCCACCCCCCCCGTTGACTGAGGAGGGGAGTATTCTGATGGCAGGCTGGTGTAGTGTTGCAGAAGGGTAATGATAAGGTCCGTCGATAGCGGGGGGAACCGCCGTCCACAACCTTGACGGAGCCTTGGGCGATTCCCTTTGAGGCGACACTTCTGTTAGAATCCGGGCAACACTAGGGTTCCGTTGTGCCGGGGAAGTGGCTGGTCCTTGACCCGCTTCCCTTCTCCCTTGACGTCTTGTTGAGGGGGTACCACGGCTGTGGCGCGGGTAGGACCATCCGCGCTCGCCGTCACGGTGAGATATTTCGTGCTCGTGGGCTCTTTCTGCAGAATAAACAGCAAGCGTATCGGTCCAATGCATCGGGGGCGGTTCATCCTTACATTTGCGCTTGCGAGCAAACTCCGCACCGCCGAGGCGCTAAGACGCAGAAGAGGTGTCAGATGTTAGGTCCTTACTGGCCTTTGGCACCTGGAACCTAACACCTCCTTTGATCTGCGCCTCTGCGCCTTTGAGGTGAGAAAGATCTCAGGCCTTCGCACCAGAGAATGATGATTGGGAGGACCGAATGACCATGAACAAAACTACTGTGCTCGTGATTGACAACCCCCAGGCTGACTATCTGGAGCCGCTTCGGCGGCTGCCGGAATCAGTGAAAATCACCATCAGTGACCAGTTGGAGGTCTTGCAAGGTTCAGTCCCGGAAGCGGATGTTATCTTGACTATCGCTGATCCGAAACTGCTGCGAGCCATCTTTCCAAAGGCGGCTCGCCTGCGGTGGTTGCATTCGTTTTCTGCCGGCGTCGAGAGCGTCCTTTTCCCGGAACTGGTAGCGAGCCCAGTGGTATTGACCAACGCGCGCGGTGTTTTCAAGAAATCCCTGGCGGAGTTTGTGATCACCAGCGCGCTGTATTTCGCCAAAGATTTGCGGCGCATGGTGAGCAACCAGGAAGCGGGCGTGTGGGGGCAGTACGACGTGGAGGTGATTCAGGGTAAGGTCATGGGGATTATCGGATACGGCGAGACTGGCCGCGCCTGTGCGGAACTGGCTCGGCCATTCGGGATGACCCTGTTTGGCCTGCGGCGGCGGCCCGAGTTTTCCCAGGGCGACCCGCTGCTGGACCGTGTTTTCGGTACGGAGGATCTTCTGGAGATGGTTGCACTATCAGACTACGTGGTGCTGGCTGCACCCGCCACGCACGCGACCCGCAAATTGATGGGCGAGACAGAGATCAACGCGATGAAGCCCCAGGCGGTTTTGATCAATGTGGGTAGGGGTTTGTCCGTTGACGATGCCGCACTCATCCGGGCGCTCGAGGGAAATCGAATTCGCGGCGCGGCGTTGGACGTCTTTGAGACCGAGCCCCTCCCCCCCGGTCACCCCTTATTTGGAGTGAAAAACCTACTGCTTTCCCCGCATATTGCCGACCACACTCCCGGCTGGCAAGGCTTGTCGCTGCAATTCTTCCTCGACAATCTGGAAAGATTTGAAAAGGGACTTCCGCTCCAAAACGTCGTCGATAAACACGCGGGGTACTGAGGCTCATCAATTGCAATTTCCCCGACCGCCGACTAGAATCGACAATGAGGTGAAAAATGGAAAACGATGTCCTGCGGATTGCGGGAAGGGATTTTCACTCGCGCCTGATTGTGGGCACGGGAAAGTATCGCAGCTTTCAGGAGATGGCGCGGGCGCACGAGGCTTCCGGGGCAGAGATCGTAACCGTCGCGGTGCGCCGCGTGAACTTGACCGACCGCAGCAAAGAGTCCATGCTGGATTATATCGACCGCAATAAACTTTTCATTCTTCCTAATACCGCGGGTTGCTACTCCGCCGACGAGGCCATCCGCACCGCACGGCTGGCGCGGGAGGTGGGGCTTTCCAACTGGATCAAGCTGGAAGTGATTGGCGATGAAAAGACCCTGTTCCCGGACAACTTCGAGCTGGTCAAAGCCACCGAGGTGCTCGCCAAAGAAGGGTTTGTGGTGATGCCTTATACCAACGATGATCTGATTTCCGCCCGGCGCTTGATCGACGCGGGCGCGGCCGTGGTGATGCCGCTGGGCGCGCCCATCGGTTCCGGGATGGGCATTCAAAATCCCACCAACATCCGCATCCTGCGCGAAATGATTACGCAGGTTCCCTTAATTATCGATGCGGGTGTGGGCACCGCCTCCGACGCCGCCATCGCCATGGAACTGGGCGCGGACGCGGTGCTGATGAACACCGGCATCGCCGGTGCGCAGGACACGGTGCTGATGGCCCAAGCCATGAAGAACGCGGTGCTGGCCGGCCGCCAGGCATTCCTTGCCGGCCGCATGCCGAAGAAGCTTTACGCCACGGCATCCAGCCCGCTTCAAGGAGTGGTAGGGTAGGGCGGGGAATGTTGTAGGGGCGGTTCGCGAACCGCCCCTATCTCCTAATTCGCTCTCATCCCACCGGCGCGGGCCTATTTCTTCTGCAACTCGCCGATTGTGGCCAGCACCTCATCGCTGTGCTCTTGAGGCTTTACACCGGTCCACACCTTAGCAATTTTGCCCGTCGGGTCAATCAGGAAAGTGTTGCGCGTGGCCATCCCCCGGTCGTTCAGCGAGCCGTATTCGGCCACAACTTTCTTCTCGGTATCCGCCAGCAGTTTGAAAGTCAGGCTCTGTTTCGTGCAAAAGTCCTGGTGGCTCGCGCTGGAGTCCACACTCACGCCAACAATCACTGCGTTCTTTTCTTGGTATTTCGAAAGGTCACGCTGAAAGTTGTGTGCCTCGATCGTGCAGCCCGGCGTGTTGTCCTTGGGATAAAAGTAAAGCACTACCCACTTGCCCCGAAAATCTTTCAAGCTCACTTCACTCCCGTCCTGCGACGGCAGAGTCACGCCGGGGGCCTGCTGCCCAGCCTGGGGAAGATCGTCGCCCTTGGCCAGCGAAAATGCAAACCCGGCGCACATTACGGTGAAAGTGATGAGTCGTGCGATGTGATCCACGTTCATAATTTGTGACCTCCTCAGCCCTTGCAAATAACATACACGTTTTCGGGCGGCCTCGCAACCGGGCAAGATTGACCCTGATCCGCACGTAATTTTGTGAACGGGCGAAAAAATCTTATCGCGAGTGCATTTTTCTCTTGACATGTTATAGACAATATGTATATATTATGTCTATGTCTGCACGCATCCCAACGCA
>Ga0182030_10014417_pt1 | contig 15605 bp, 13 predicted proteins | sample 812S3MmetaG_FD_121299 | JGI IMG/M metagenome (GOLD analysis project Ga0182030, IMG submission 121299) | Permafrost microbial communities from Stordalen Mire, Sweden - 812S3M metaG (Illumina Assembly) | ecosystem: Environmental > Terrestrial > Soil > Wetlands > Permafrost | place: Sweden...
GCTGTTTTTTGGGAGGTTTACTGTAATGAGCCGGTGAATCCATCCGCGATCCCTCCGCTTAATGGTAAAACCAACGATCACAATCTTCGCGGTTTCTGGATGGTCAAGCCCGGCGGTTCGCCTGGCGTGGCGTGGCATCGCTACCGCCGTTTGTTTGTCACCGCCGATCCTGAGAGAGCGACGGCGAAGGCAGTTAAGTCCAAGCTGACCCGGGTTTTCCGTGATGATTTCAACCGGCCTGATGGAAAGGAGTTGGGTGTGGGCTGGACGCAGACTTCCCACTATGGCGTCGTGAACGAACAACTCCTGCACCATCGGTTGCAACTCAATGTCCCGGATGGCCATGACATTCCGTGGGGCTCAGCCACGCTCGATTTGAAGAACCCGGCCATTCTCGGCCACGGGCTGGAGGTTGGCGAATATTTTGAATTGACTGTGCAGCGCTTGAGCGAGCAGGGGGGGCTTGGGGTGGAGTTATTTGATTCTGATCAATTGCGTTTGGGCAGCGGTCTGCAGGCCGGAACATCGACGCTGCAAGCCTGGAACGGAACTACTTGGGTCCCTGTTGCGTTGGACGATCATGGACGGCCTGTTCAGTTTAACTGGAATACCGCCCACACTGTGGGGGTTCGATTTGATTCGGCCGACGGTCATCATACGACTTTCAGTTACTACATCGACGGCAAATACGCGGGGTCCTGGCTTATTGCCACGGGCAAAAGGACTTTGGATAAAATCGGGGTTTATGTTCAATCGCGGACGGGAGGCGCCGCATTCGAGTTCGGTGACCTGAAAGTCTATGCGGAAAAGCGCCCCGCAACGGAACGCCGGCAGCCTTGAAGATAACGGCCACTCTGGACAATTGGGCAAGGGCGGTTCATGATTTTGCCATGATTAACTGGCGGGGGTTGCGAGTGGTCGATGGGTTGTGCGTGGTCGTCACCGCTTCTATATTTTTATGCGCGGACGTTTTGATTACGGGCTGCGCTTCGGCTGCATCTGAAGGTAAATCCAGTCTCTACATGTATCGCTATCCAAATAACGACCTTGGCGCAACTTTTAGTCCAGAAGCGACTACGGTTAAGTTATGGGCGCCGACGGCAAACGCGGTCAACTTTGAACTTTTCAAGGATGCGACCAGCCCGGTGTTTTCCTCACTGCCGATGAACGGTCATAGCAATGGTATCTGGTCGGTCACGATCGACGGAAATGCCGATGGAAAGTATTATCTGTACGCCATCACTTTGCCGGGGATAAAAGGCGGGCAGAAGATCATCTATCGCGTCAACGATCCTTACGCGAGAGGGTGCTCGGCCAACTCGGGCAGGACTTTGATTTACGATCCGGCTGGAACAAATCCCGAAGGCTGGAGCGAGGACCAATTTGTGAGTTTGGCCAACTATACAGACGCCATTCTATACGAAGCGCATGTCCGTGATTTTACCATCAATGCCAATTCGGGCGTTTCCGCCGTAAACCGGGGCAAATATCTCGGAATGATCGAGGAGGGAACAAAAACCCCGCAGGGTGAAAAGAGCGGGCTGAATCATTTGGAAGAGTTGGGAATCACGCATATTCATCTCTTGCCGGTCAGTGATTATGCCGGTGGAGACGAAAGCCAGAAAGCTGATGAATATACCTGGTATAACTGGGGCTACGACCCCGTGCTGTTCAATACCCCGGAAGGTTCTTATGCCAGTAATCCGAATGGCACTGAACGACTGAAGGAATTCAAAAGGATGGTGCAGATATTTCATCAGCATCATATCGGGGTTGTTCTCGATGTGGTGTTCAACCATACCGCCAGCACTGGTTCACAACCGTTTTCGATCTTCGACAAGGTATTTCCCCAGTATTACTACCGCGAAGACACATCGGGCCGATATGCCAATGGTACCGGCTGTGGAAATGAATTCGCTTCAGAAAGGCCCATGGCGCGGAAATTTATCGTGGATTCCATACGGTATTGGATGACGGAATATCATATCGACGGCTTTCGATTTGACCTGATGGGAATACTGGATCGCGAGACGATGCTTGAGGTCTATCGCACGGCGAAAAAGATCAATCCGAACGCAATCATTTATGGGGAAGGATGGGATATGGAGCGGTTGCTGCCGCCCAAAATGATGATGACGCAGGCAAACGTCAGAGGGACCGGCGTCGCGGCCTTTAACGATGGCATTCGGGACAATATCAAGGGGGATGTGGCGAAGAAGGCTGCTCCGGGATTCGTGCAGGGCGCGGGAGCCCCGTATGGCGGCATGGAGCGGTTTCGATTGAACATAATGGGGCAGAGCACCGGCAGGGACCACAAAGACATTGTGGTGTTTTCACCGAACGAAACCATCAATTACGCATCAGCCCATGATGACCTCTGCCTTTGGGACAAGTTACAGTTATCGGCCCCGACGGTATCGGAGGATGAGAGGATCAATATGGACAAATTGGCGGCGGGCATCGTGCTGACGGCGCAAGGCGTTCCGTTCCTCCATGCCGGGGATGAATTTCTGAGATCCAAACATCTGGTTAGCAACAGTTACGATAACAATGATCCACACGTGAATCCCATTGACTGGAGCTTGAAAGCGAAAAATAAGGCGGTTTTTGATTATTATCGGGGCTTGATCTTGCTCAGGAAGGCGCATCCAGCCTTTCGCATGACGAAAAAGGCGAGCGTGGACCGGGCGCTGGATTTCGCCACGAACGTGCCGGATAATCTGGTCGAATACGTCATCAGGGGCAACGCCAATGGGGATCGTTGGAGAAACATACTCGTGATTTATAATGGGGCAGGGCAGGGCCGGGAGTTAAGAGTGGCCGGAAATTGGATCATCGTGGCCAACCACAAGCGGGCCGGTATTAAAGAGTTGCAATCCGCGAGAGACACGGTCCATGTCGAACCGTATTCCTTAGTCATCGCCCACACCGATGGCACGTACCATTTTTGATAAAGGGGCGAGAAACAATTATATCTATCCAGTCCCGGCGGGGGGAGACTCTGTCGAATCCTTGCTCAGTGGGAAATATAAGTGTTCGACAGCGTCTCACCCCACCAAAGCCTGTCTTCTCGCGCCCCTTTCGCTTTTTCACCCAATGTCAATAAAACATACTTGACAAAAAGGCCCGCGACACCCGTTTCGACCCATGTTTACAGGGGTTTGGTGTTAAAAAGATTCTGCTCACCATGAGCTGTACACTTTTCACCTCTTGTGCCATAATGCGGAAGCATAGGAACAATTGTGATGTACGAATGCGAAAAGGAAAGGGGAGCGCGAGCGTCCCGCTCGCGGTGTTTGGCGTCCCGCCAAACACATTTTTGTCAAAATGAACAAAGGCCGAAAGTGCGGGGCGAGACACCCCGCACCGCGACCGGGACGGGTCACGCTCCCCTTTCACCGCGTCAAAGTCAGCGTCAAACCGACGCTCGAAGCGCCTCATCCGACCAATCCATGCAAACAGTGTGGAATGAACCACTTGCAAACAAACGCCCCCAGATCAGTCAAACCCAGTCAAAGTGAATCAAAGTGATTTTAAGACTTCGTTCCATAATAACAGGCTTGGCTGTTTTTGGCGTTTTTGTGCTTCACTAAACGAAACTGGAATTGTATCCTTCGGTAAGATTTTTTAAATATATGTCTCTTCAAGATAAATGCTGCACGATTCATCCTTATTTTAAGGTGCCGGCCGGAAAGCTCCCGGCTTTTCAGAAAGTCTGCGAGCAATTCGTCGCAAAGGCCGCTCAGGAATCGGGGTGTCTTTATTATGGGTTCAGTTTCAACGGCGACACGGCTTACTGCCGGGAGGGCTATAAAGACGCTGAGAGCATGCTGGCGCACATCGCGTTGGTGGCGCCCCTGCTGGAGGAAGCGGCGAAGATTGCCAAGATCACGCGAATTGAGGTTCACGGTCCGGAAGAGGAACTGGCCAAGCTTCGCGGGCCATTGGCGAAACTAAAGGCCCAATTCTTTACTCTGAAATTTGGATTCCGCCATTAAGACGGAACTTCTTAAAATGGTTTTTTGACCAAGCCGGGTTCTTAGATTAGATTCGCAGATGAGAGGGAGAATGGTGTTCCATGCGCCGGTTGCGCTCACAACCTGTTTGAGGAGAGTTACTTACATCTGGTCGAAGCCTGCTACTTTGATTGCGTGGGCGGTGAGGGTCGCCATGCTGACAGCGCTTTTGAGTGGATGGGGTGGGACTTGTCACGCACAGGCTCTCCAGAATGGCACAGTCAACGGTCCTCTGGATTACACCGCCTACACCAACTTCTGGCTTTCTATAAGCAACAGCGGGACAACCACATATCTCACAATTGAGAGCACTTTGTCCAACCTGACCTATTTAGTGCTGACCAACAACAATTTGGCTAACTCGAACGGTTGGGGGATATGGCAAGTGTTGCTGGCCACGAATAATGTCACTCCGGCGCCGCCTTTGCAGGCTGGCACCCACGGCACTTATTTTAGCGCGGCGCTCGTTTGGAGCACTTGCCCCAATCCCTCCGCCATGCCGGATTGGCTGTCGATGCTCAGGTTCCATTCCCTTTGCGTGACTGCAACTGGCGGTTACATCACCACCGGGTTGGTGGCCTATTGGCGGCTTAATGATCGCAGTGGAACTATCGCCGCCGATTCCAGCGGTAATGGCGTTGAGCTGGCGTTGCTGGGCGCTCCGTCATGGGGCCCCGACTGGTTGAATTTGGATGGAAACCCCAACAGTCCCCAGTACGGCGACGCCGGGCCTAATGTATTGACCGATCTGGATACGAATGATGTGACCATCTGTGCGTGGATCAACAAGACGGGAAGCTCTCAAAAGGGGATCGTGGACAAGTCTTATTATACATCAGGAGGTTACGGGGGATGGAGCTTTCAGATTTTAAGCGATAATCGCCTCGATTGGTGGACGGAAGAAAACCTGGATTTGCAGGATAGTGGCGGGGCGACCGTCACGCCGGGGCAATGGACGTTTGTCGCGCTGGCGTGGCATTATGTCAATCATCAATGCGAGTTCTATATTAATGGGGCGCTAAATTCCACATTGCAGAATGGGGCGTCCATCGAGAATCCGAGCGGAACCGCCGATTTGGAGTTGGGAAATATCCGCAACAACTCGTCAGGAGGCATTTATGCGTTTGATGGTTCGATGCATGATGTCGGACTTTATAACCGGGCTTTGTCACCGGCGGAAGTGGAGAGCAATTACCTGAGCACCGAGTTCGCGACCAATGTCTGCATCCCGGATTTGCTTTATTACGAGATGACCGAGTATCCGGAGAGCAATTCTCCCGTGTCGTTTACCGACAGTTCCACTCATGGCGGCACCACGGGAACAATGTTCCTGGTTGGAGGGCTGCACTGGGTGACGAACGATGTGCCGAATAACGCCATTCATTTCAATGGCGCCAACAGCTATCTGGAGACGAGCAACTCAGTGTTGTTCAACTTTACCACGAACCTGTTCACCATAAACTTTTGGACGGAGCCATTGACGGCAAACGGCTACGTGATGGATAATGGAATTGAAGCCCTGAACGGATGGTATGTGCGGGTCGGCGGTTCGTATGAAATCTACTTCGGCACAGAAACTAACGGGGTCGATGCCGGTCTGGCGACCGGCCCGGGAGCGGCGCAGGTAAATGCCTGGAACATGGTAACGATCGTGCGGACGGGACCGACCAATGCGTTGATTTATATCAATGGCCTTCAGGTGCCGACTACTGGCAGCATTATAAGTCCCGCTCCCAGCACAAACAGCCTGATCCTCGGTGTCAACAGAATTGGACCGGGTTTTGGCACCAATTATCTTGATGGCGATGTTTGGCTGACACAAATATGGGGCGAGCCTTTGCCCGCAACCTCCATCGCCAATCTCTATTTCAACCAGGCGTCGGGTCATCCTTGGCCCCTGGGGTCGTCAACGCCGCTGGCCCAATTTGGTTACGTGCAGAATGCGGATAATACCTTTACCATCACCAATTACACCGGCTCTGGCAGTGTTGTCATTATACCCGCCGTGATTGACGGCTTTTTGGTCACCGGCATCGGGGGCGAGGCGTTCGATTACCAAACCGACCTGACCAGTGTTACGATTCCGGCCGGCGTGACTAACATAGGGGCAGGCGCATTCGAGGGCTGCACCAGCCTGACCAATATAATTGTGGATACAAACAATTCCGCCTATAGCAGTGTGAACGGGGTGCTGTTCAACCAAAGTCGCTCTGCGCTTATTCAGTATGCCGGCGGGTTGGGCGGTGGTTACACGATTCCCAACACAGTCACCCGCATCGGGGATGACGCCTTTGCAGCCTGCTACGGACTCAGCAGCGTTACGGTGCCCGGCAGCGTCACCGCAATCGGGACAGCGGCGTTCGCTTACTGCAAATACATGACCAACGCCACGATGGCCAATGGTGTCGCCAGCATTGGAAATTTTGCGTTTTATGGATGTGCCAGCCTTCCCACTGTCACTCTCCCCGGAACCGTCACCAATCTGGGTCAATATATTTTTCAAAACTCCAGCCGCCTGACCAACGTCACTATCGGAAACGGTGTCACGAACATTGGCGGATATGCCTTTTATGGATGCAACGGCCTCACCAATGTTGCCATTCCGGCCAGCGTGACCGCCATCGGGCAGGATGCGTTTGCCTGGTGCTCCGCCTTGTCCACCGTGACGATACCCACTGGCATCACCGCCATTGGGGATTATGCATACGCCTGGTGCAGTAACCTGACCACCGTCACCATTTCAGCGGGCGTCACCAGTATTGGATACGCGTTGTTCGCTGATTCATCCAACCTGGCCAGCGTCTATTTTCAGGGCAATGCCCCCGCCATTATGGGGAATTATTATGACGGGCCTGTATTCTACAACGACAGCAGCGTGACGGTCTATTATTTGCCTGGCGCGAGCGGCTGGGGTTCCACGTTTTCCGGCGCTCCAGTCGCGCAGTGGGGAAGTCACTGAGCCGGACGGGCAGCTCGCTTCCGCGTTCGCAGTAATCATTTTCGGCTGTTTTAATATTTTCTTAACGGAATTGCGCGGCGTTTTGATTATCGCGTTGCATGATCGTGTGTGAGTTTGAGGGTATGAATAACTTGGGTGTCATCCCAGACCATAAAGAAAAGCCAGATCGAAGGTTATTAATGCAAACACAAACCAACGTTCCAACGAAATTTAACTTATACATTCCCGATCTTGACAATCATATTGTGATTGACAACGGCACGGGTGGAGTTGTGGTCAGCGCAAGTCGCGACAACTTTTCTGAAAACCGAAAGATGTGCTTCATTCGCCATCTCTCCGCGGAAGGCTATATTCCAGATCGCTACAAATGGTTCACTGAGGCGGAGGGGGACGGTTTCCTGGGAGTGAAATGGATTGTCAGGACTCCGCATCCCGGCAATGCCGGGCCGGGCTTCTTTCAGAGGTTGCGCAAACGGCGCAACGCCCTGTTTGGCTTCTTCTTTGTTGTATGGTTGCTCTGCTTCGTTTGGGCCGCCCGGCATACCTATCACGGCCTATGAAGAACCGAAATAATCGTTGGCGGTTTCTGATCGTTGTCTTTGTCGTGGCGTGGTCATTATACGAAATGTACCCGCCCGTGGGGCGCAATTTGGCGAAGGAATTTCAAGAAAGGGCGGTGGGAAAGGACAAAAACTTTTCAGAAATCGAAGGGCGCCTGCAACAATTGGAAAAAGAACGGCCCCAACGCACCTTTGCCAACCTTGTCGATGCCGTTGGGACAAACGACATTACGCGCTATTTTCCGACTTACGAAAATAAAGAGGAACGCAATCCTTCGCGGGGGATTCTGAATCGTTTGCAAGCCGAAGCCGCGGGAAAGATCAAACTGGGCCTGGACCTGCAAGGCGGCACCTCTTTTCTGGTGGGCATGGACACCAACTACATAGCGGAGGACACCAACAACCGCGCACCGCTGGCCTTGAGGCAGGAGCAGGCGCTTTCACAGGCGACGGAGGTGCTCCGCAAACGAGTGGATCAATTTGGCGTGGCTGAACCCGTAATTCAACCCGCGGGCAAAGATCGGATCTTGATTCAGTTGCCCGGCCTGTCCGATACCGACAAAGACAATGCGCGGGCCCAGATTCAAAAGGCGGCCTATCTGGAATTCAGGCTGGTGGCAGAAGACAGTGACGATCTTGTGAAAAGTGGTGCCATCCCGCCCGGATACGAGTTGCTTCAGCAAAAGGAACGTGCGACCAGCGGCGCGGAGCGAATTGAACAGATGATGGTCAAAAAGAAACCGGAATTGACCGGCCGCGCGGTCAAGAGCGCGGTGGCAGCGCGCGGACCCATGGGCGATCCGGAAATTGAGTTCACGCTAAACGACGACGGGGCGAAACGATTCGCCACCCTCACCCGCGACAATGTGGGACGCCGTCTGGCGATTGTGCTGGATCATGAACTTTATTCCGCGCCACGCATCAATGGGGAAATTCCGCTTGGTCGCGGCGAGATTACGGGCAATTTCACCATCGAAGAGGCACAGCAGTTGGCCAATGTGCTGCAAAATCCTCTTCAAGTGCCGGTCGGGATTCGTTCTGAAAGCAGTGTGGACCCAACTCTCGGGAAAGACACCATTCACAGCGGTATCGCCTCGGCTATTTACGGAACTATCGCGGTCGCGGGATTTATGATGGTCTACTACCTGTTTGCGGGACTCGTTGCCGATGTCGCCTTGATGACAAACATCATCATTCTGTTAGGGGTTATGTGTTCGGTTGGAACGACTTTAACCCTGCCCGGAATCGCCGGTGTTGTCCTGACCATCGGCATGGCGGTGGATGCGAATGTGTTGATCTTCGAGCGCATCCGCGAAGAGTCTGGCAAAGGCAAAGCATTGCGCTCGGCGCTGGCCGCCGGCTACGAACGGGCGTTCCGCACTATTTTTGATTCCCACGTCACGACGCTCATTTGTTCGATCATTTTGATCTACATGGGCACCGGCCCCATTAAGGGCTTCGGAGTGACGCTGAGCATCGGCGTGGCGGCGAGCTTGTTCACCGCGCTAATCGTCACGAGGCTTATCTTTGATTTCTTATTGGACAAAGGCTGGCTGAAAACGTTGCCCATGCTGCACATTATAAAAGTCACGCAAGTGAACTTCATGAGATTCTCCAAGTTCGCCTTCCTGATTTCCTTTGGCATTATTATCGCCGGATTGGCCTATGGTGGATTTGCCCGGGGCAAGAGCCTGCTGGGCACCGATTTTGCCGGCGGCGACAACCTCACATTGCGTTTCAGCCAGAAAATCGAACCGGATAAGTTGCGGGAAAGCATCGGGAAACTGGGAATTCCCGACACTCAGATTCAGTTCCAAAAGGACATCGTCCGCAACACGGAAACACTCCGCATCACTTCCCCTTACGGCACGGGTGAGTCGATCAGCACAAATCTGGCAAAGATGTTCCCCACCGCACATTTCGAGGAACTGGGCGTCGAAAAAGTAGGCCCCACCATTGGCGATGAAATCTTGAAGAGCGCCATCCTGGCTGGACTGCTCTCCATGCTTGGCATCTTGATCTACGTGGCCGCGCGCTATGAATTTTCTTTTGCAGTGGGGGCGATTGTGGCGGTGCTGCACGATATTCTTTTAACCGTTGGCTGCTACTGCCTGACGGGTCTGTTTGGCGAAGGGCGTCACTTCAACGCCACGATGGTCGCCGCGCTGTTGACGATTATTGGTTTTTCACTCAATGACAAAGTCGTCATATTTGATCGCATCCGGGAGGACTTAAAATTGGGTGAGCGGGCCAGCTTCAAAGACCTCATCAATCAAGCGCTGAATCAAACGCTGAGCCGAACCCTTATTACGTCCGGCACGGTATTCCTGGCCACCCTGTCGCTGTTCGTGTTCGGCGGCGGCGCGATCAACGATTTTGCTTTTACCTTTTTGATCGGAATCCTAAGCGGAACCTATTCGAGCATCTATATCGCGAGCGCGTTTGTCCTGTGGTGGCATAAAGGCGAGCGGCCGAAAACCGCGCCTCAAACTGCCACAAGCGCGGCGGTAGTAGCGCGGGCCTAAACGGTTTCCATTGCGAATCTTATGCTCTTTTGGAAGCCGCCAACTTTTTCAGGCCCTCATTATTGAGGCGAAGCAAAACCCAGTCGCTCATGACGGTGGCGCCCGACTTTCGATAGACGTCCAAATCAGTTTGATTCCAGTTCAACGCGGTCCATTCGAATCTGCTGCAGTTGTTATCCGCGCCAATTTGGGCGACGGCCCCGATCAGGCGGGGACCGATGCCGCGATGACGGAATTGAGGCCGAACATAAACGTCGTCCAGCCAAAGACCTTTGCGACCGGTAAAACTGGAGAACGTAAAAAAGTAAATCGCGTAACCCGCCAGCGCTTCATTGTCGCGCGCAAAAAGAGCGCCGGCGACCGGGTGGGGGCCAAAAAGCGACTCCCGCAGTGATTCCGGTGTCGCCTCCAATTCGTGTTCCAGTCGTTCAAATTGGGCAAGTTCGCGGATGAGTTCCAGCAGAGCGGGGATTTCCGCCAGGGTGACAGAATTGATGATTGCAGACATACGATTACATCAATTACAGCCAGATAATGCCCGCAGGGAGAAGGAGAATCGTCTGGCGCCTTTTGGAAAACCCGCCCGGTGAAGGCGCCGGTGTGTTAAGGACAAATATGGGTCGAAGAGACAATACTGCACTGGGGCTTGGTGGCGACGTTGCCCACGCCCGAGGAATAGCTGGCGGCCCAAGTTTGGGTGGCGTCCGCTGGACAGGAAGGCAGTTCGCCGGCCGCACCGTGTCCGAGATAGGGCTGCAGTTCGGCCCCCGAGCTGGAGATGCTGGCGTGGTCTTGCTGATGTTGCTCCAACGCCCATTGCTGTTTGGCCCCATCAATCAAACGGAGGTTGTTAATGCAGGCATTCTGTTGCGAGGTCGTGCGGGCGCGGACAAAGTTGGGAATGGCAATGGCAGCCAAAAGACCGATAATCGCGACGACAATCATGATCTCCACAAGAGTGAAACCTGCCTTTTGGATCGGGTTAGTTTTCATAAAAGCTACTTTCTTTTTTACAGCGGCGTGGACCGGGCAAAAGGCGGTTGATCATCAAGTTCACTGATTACCATTTGCCAAACGCGAAAGCATAGTAGCGGCGGTTATGCCGATTGCAAGCCATTTAACACAAATAAGCATTATAATTTAACGGCCCGGCACAAGTTTCATGAAAAAGGCAAATCCAGCGACGAATCGCATTTTAGTAGGATTTCTAATCGTTTAATCCCTTTCCATCGAGAATTTGCCGCGCACATTTTTCAACCCTTGACTCGCGGGTTTTGGATTGTTTGGGGGCGGAAAAATAAAGGATGTATCCTCTTTGCCGTCCCGGCGTCAGCGCATGAAAGGCAGTTTTCAAGGCAGGGTTTTTATCTAATTTATTTTGAAATTCTTCAGGAATTATAAACTGTGTCGTCTTCTTATAATTCACTTCCAAACCGGCTTTTTCGACTTCAATGGCTTCGCGAATACAGGCTTTCAAAATGGGTTCCATCTCAACTATTTCCCCAACATTGGTGAAGCGAATCTGCCGTGCCGCCTGCACGTTCTGCGTTTGTTGGATGAGAATGCCACGGGAATCCTTTAGCAAGGCGCCTTTGAAAAAGAGAAGCGCACAGTATTCTTTAAATCCATGTATTAAAACGATGTTGTTGTCCTGAAATGTGTAACAGGGTTTACCCCACTTCAATTCTTCGGTGAGATGGCAATCAAGAACAATCTTTCTCAGCTTCCCGAATTCTTTCTGCCACTTTTTGGATTTGCTTAAAAATACATCAACCTTGGGGCTCATCCTATTTTTGTGCTTTGTATTTTTGAACAGATTAAACCGTCGAATTGGAGCGGGCGAAGGGAATCGAATCCTGTCTGAAAATGTTCATAATTCGTTAAATTGCCCAATCATAGTGCATTGCAAACGGCATATCTTCCACCATCTCCGCATCAAAAGGCACGGTGATGACCAAACGCTGATGCAAATTGATGCAAGTGCCAACGTCATTTCCCGGCCTTGCGCGTTGGTGCGAAGTTATCACAATCCGGCAAATTTGCGAGTTAAAACTGAAATCCTTTCCGCCCGCGCCGGAAAGGGCGCGGAGCGTCAAGGCCAGCGCGAGCGGAATTGGAGTCCATGAGGTCTTGACCTCTGGCGCGGGCTATGGAGAGACGGGGATCAGCCCAACCCGGCTGGCCAAAGCAGATTGGCGCGTGTCAAAGGTGCAAAACTCCGGCGTGCCGATAAGTTTGGCAGTGGCGACGTGCAGAATGTCCAGTGTACGGCAACCGACAGCCGGGGTGTGGTTGAGGGCGGACACTTCGGCCTCCACGATCACCCGATGCCACAGACCGCCTCGCGCCACCAGCAATCCGGCGGCACAATCGCTTTCCACTTCCCGCCACGCGGCTTGAATCTCCTGGAGAGTGAGCCGCTGCTGAAACAAGGCCAAACTCAGTCCGTTGCGCAATTCGAGGCGATGGAAAGCGGTGAAGGGCAGGGGAGCGGGGTTAGCCTGACGCCACGCATCGGCCTTGGTGGAATTTGCGTCGGCTGCGTAGAGCGAAAACAGAAAGCTGGTATCAGCGTAGGTTTTCACCAGCGTTCTTCCGCGCGCGCGACCAGTACCATGTTCGGCAGAACTTTGTTCCCGAAAATCCGGCGGCGGCGGGCGGAATAATCAGGAAGCGGCGGAGTCGGTCCGCCGTTGTCGCCGGAGCCTTCGCCTTCGGCCTGGCTGAGAGCGCCTTCCTGCAAATCTTCCAGAAGCCAACGGGCGACTTCCCACCGCTCTTGCGGTGGCAATTGCCGTAGCGCCTTCTCAATGTCCAAAACACTGTTCACCTGCTGGAATATACCAGAAGCGCCCTGCTCGTGCGAGAGGGATTTTGATAATTCTCAGTCCAGCATTTTCCTTTCCGGGTGTCGGAAAGGGCGCGGAGCGTAAAGGCCAGCGCGAGCGGCCATACCCGACAAAACAACCTGAATGAGGCAGGCAGACGGGTAATTGCCTCACACTATCGCGGAGCGGCGGGGCGGGCGGGGTTCATGCCGGGCTGAGGGGTGGGCATCAACCATGACAGACGTGCGTCATGACGATTCCCTGCTCGCTTGTGAATTTCCAAAGCCGTGAGTGAAACGGAGCGTTTGGGCTGGCCGCCCGCGTAGGGGAAAGGGTCGCGGAGCGGACAGAACAAAAAGCGGAGTAGAGCGGCGGATTTGGAAATTCATCAAGGGAGCCTCAAAGGGGGGAGCCAAGTCTTGCCGGGTTTCCGAGTCCTTTTACCGCGCCGGATGGTTTCGGCAGCGGTTCTTGGCCCTTGGCAGGATGGGGCCAAAATAAAACTGGACGCCACGCAACGCAGAAATATATTTGGACAATATGAACGCGACGTTTAAAGTTCAAAACGTGAATATCGAGGGGAAGCGTGCTTATGTCCGCGCTTCCGTCGTTAAACCGTGCAATTTTGTCGTTTCTTCTGGCTCAATGCTTGGGGGCATCCGACTACTACCTGAAGTGATGGAACCTGAGCGAGGTGTTTTCCTTTTCCGCCTTGAACATCCAGCAGATCGTTTTCGACTAAAGATCGGCGATACTGTCAACCTTGGGACATAGCTTTTGTGGGAATGTTCGATGATATAATTTCCGAGTGTCGAGAGAATGCGAAGCCATTTCACGAACGGGAAATAGCAGACGTCATCACGAGCGTTGCGGTCCAAACACCGAATCTCCTGAACTTTCAAATTTTTCCGACCTGCTTTGGGCCAGCACTTGCTGCATTCAAAATGATCGTTGCGGCAAATGGATTGAAGAAGCCGTTTTTCACCCCTTGGGAAAAATACATGGTGCTTGCCACGGTGAAGCAACCCAGCGTCTTTGTGAGCCTGGCTCCTTACGTTGCACTCTCTGCTTCCGGGAAAGAGGACGAAGGTTTTTGGGACGGCAAAGGTCGCGTGATTGATACGAAGGCAATTGAAAATCTCAGGGCCATACGAGAACTGGAAAAGGACTTTGGGCGTCCTGTTGACTGGCAGCCCAGCGACCATTTCATCGAAATCTACATCGCACCGTATTTTGATCGCTTGAAGCCCCTGCTTGAGACGGCGAACCGCTGATTGAATATCAATTGTAGGCGTTTCCTCCTAAATATGAGTCACCTACCTAATAGCGATGAATCGGCTTCGATGATGCTTGAGTATTTCGCCGAACGCCTCAACCTTGTGTTCTCGTACTTCTTCTGCACACTTGAATTCAGCAAGGACGACGATCTATCAGGCGACGCAGGAAAAAGCGACCGGGCTTGGGCGTTGCAGACTATCCAGAACGCCTGTCTGCACACTACGCTGATTGCGCTGCGTGATTTGGACGATTTTCTGACGCCTCGCACTACTGGCTGCCGGCCCGACGACCTTAAGGCTTCTGATCTTGGTTTTCGGCGTTCCTTGAGTTTCCTTGGCAAGTCAGAGCGCACAGCCATCAACAAGAATATCGCGCACTCGACATTGCCGGGAGCATTTGCTGCTGGTTTCCGCTGGAAGGTATTCGAGTTGGCCAAAAAAGGTATCTCCGACAATAGTGACCACTAACCCGTTGATGTTGGTGGGAAGAGCGACAGCCCCGCCCGGCCCGTTATAATCAATAATTGCGCAAGTGCCGTTGCCATTGTCGCTGTAATTGAACTGGGCTTGAACCGCTTCACCAGTGACCAGGACCAGCAAAACTAACAGAACGGGAATGGTTCTTGTCATACGGTAGACTGCTCAAGGAAACCCAACCCCATAATAGCGGTGAGGATAATTGGTCCACTGCTGGTCGGTGAAGTGGAACGAACCGTTAGTCAGGATCACATTCGTTATCGGAGTCCAGACTGGATTGGCTAAATTAGTGCAGGCTTCGATTGCGATAGGGATATTGTTTGTGCTGGTGATGTTGAAGCCGAATTGATTACTATGAAAACCAAACTTAGCATCGGAGGTTAGGATAAGCGGGTTCCACGGAGCAGTCGGAACCCCTGAAAAGGGCCATGCACCATTATCGTCATATCCGAAAGTGTTGCTCCAGCCAGTTGTGCCAGGCAAGTAATAGACCGTTACGTGAGTATCATCTATGAAGACAGGGCCATTATCCTCAAGCCCAACAACAGCGGGAGCGTTGCCAAGGAAAAGAACATTTGTCAAGTTGAAGCAATCCGCGAACGATTCGGCAGTAAGACTTGAAACACCCGCGCCGAAGGTGACATTTGTGAGATTACCGCACTGAAAGAACGCTTGATTTCCAATGCTACTGATGCTGCCTGGAAGAGCGAGGCGTGTTATAGGGACTGCGTTGAACGCCAAGTCCCCAATGTTGGCAACGCCGTAGGAAAAAACAACGTTGGTCATGTTGCAGCCTTCGAATGCCCCGCCTTCAATGTTGGTAACGCTGCTAGGGAATACCATGCTGGTTATTGGATCTCCCACGAATGCAATCCCCCCGATGTCGGTAACACCATCGCCCAATGTAAGAGTAGTTAATTGGGAGCAGAATGCGAACGCCATTTCTCCGATGACGCCACCGTA
>Ga0182030_10014418_pt1 | contig 15605 bp, 8 predicted proteins | sample 812S3MmetaG_FD_121299 | JGI IMG/M metagenome (GOLD analysis project Ga0182030, IMG submission 121299) | Permafrost microbial communities from Stordalen Mire, Sweden - 812S3M metaG (Illumina Assembly) | ecosystem: Environmental > Terrestrial > Soil > Wetlands > Permafrost | place: Sweden...
ACAGCCTGGAACATGTTGGCCAGGTCGCTTTGCTGGAACGTTGCACCGCCGGGGCTGCCGAAAAGTGCTTGTCCACCAAGAAGGTTAGGCAAACCGTTAACTACACCCAAACCAAGGTTTGAATAAGTATTAGCTTGACCGCCACCGAAGAAGTTTACAGGCGCGGTGCTGGCACCGAATTGTGGATTCTTACCCGGAGCAACCAACGATGCGAGGTTACCCAAAACAGGGTTTCCAGTAATCACCGACGGAATGTTGAAGAAGTTGAATCCAGGTTGAGCTGGGGTACTGGTGACCACACCTTGGCTGACGGTCTGAGTTGGCACGTTAGCAAACAGACCAGAGAGGGCATTGTAACCAGCGCCGCCACCACCATTGATGTTGGCTAAACCGCTGAGGTTGGTATTTGTACTAAGAACGGTCGGGTTTTGCATCGTGCCGTAAGTGCCGTTGACCCCCGGTTGCGTTGTCAGATAGCCCGGGTTGTTTGCGCTCGATGCCGGGTTGCCACCTAGACCGAAGCCGAAGCTCTGGCTGGTGAAGCCGATACCAAGTTGGAGACCCAGTTCACGAACCGCCGCGGAGTTCATTTCCATGAAGGTTGTGTGCAACACGATCAAAGGAGTTTTACGAACCTGGATAAGGCTTGTGACTCTGCCACCATCGCTGATGATGGTTTGTGCTTTGCCGATGTTGTTGACTTGGTTACCGAAGAATGTATAACGATCAACTTGGCTGATTGCAGACAACTGACCTTGCGCACCACCGGCAGCGCTTGCACCACCCTGTTCACCAGGTCTGGTGCCCATGATGCGGCTGTTGGCTACGGTTATGTTCATGTTGCGGTCATCCATGAACGCATTTGCTACTGCAAAAGCGCGAATGATTGACTCCGGATGATCGACATCGCCCATCATGATGACGCGGTCTGCGCCACCGATTGAGAAGGGCTTAACGATGATGCGCGGGTCAACTTCGCGAAGCATTGCTTGCAATCCGCTGAAGTCACGAGCGACTTTTACGTCGATGGCAACCGAGTTACCAGCATCATCCCAGATAACCAAGGTGGCGCCGCCGGCTTGTTTGCCGAGCAATACCATTTGGTTCTCTGCAACAACGACTGGTTCGGCGATAGCCGGATCGCTGATTGATGTGCGAATAATTTTGTTGCGCAGTTTGAAAGTGCGCGATTGAGAAATCTTCAACTCAATCGTGTTACTGGGCTTGAACTCTTCCAAGTCGACCGTGCCTGAAACTACAGGAGGAATTGGAGTAGTAGCGGTGTTGGCGTCTGTACCGGCGTCAGCCAAAACTTGGTCTGGTGCCAACTGAGCCAAAAGATTTTTCGATTCTTTATGGTGAGTTGCCGGTGCGGGTACCGATGTAGGGGCAATAGCAACTGCTTCTGCCGGCGCCGTTGCAGCCGATACAGCAGCAGCATCACTGACTACACTGGTGTCCATCGCAACGATTTTGGGAGCTGGTTCGGCGGCAGCTGTAGTGACAGCTGGAGCCGGCTCTTTGTCCGACATCGATGAATGGATGGTGAGCGCAGCTCCGGGCTCTTTGGTTGCCGGGTTAGCATCTTTGTTTTTACCGAAAAACAAAGCTACTTGCCCGTTGGAACCACCATTGGCGATACCTGCGGCATTATAGGTTCCTGCCGAGGCAACCGTCGAGCGTTTGACTGCGGAGCTTTTCTTAACCACTTGCGTGGACTTCTTCTTTGCAGCTTTCTTATTACTAGTGGAGCTTGTTTGGTCGGCTCCGGCAAGCTTTTCCCATATTGCCGCAGAGCCGGGAGTCGCACTTGCTTGTAGTAAGTTAGCCTGCAGAAGTGCAAGTGAAAGTGTTAGGGATAAGCACAGCTGGGGCTTGTTCATACGAAATCCTTCCTCTTTCTGACCTCTGACGTGCCTGATCGGCAGTTCACAACCATTCCGTTCAGCCAAGAAGCTTAGCATGAGTGTTTGGAATGACACAAATTTTTGCCATAAACCTTTCTAGGATTGAGATACCAAGATCGATCGTTCATGACGAATGTTAGTAACGGGGGATACCCTTTGTCTTTTTGAATCTGTCTGCGTTAGCAACAGTCGCCAGCGGTGGGGATCGTCCGGCTTTCTCTATGGTGCAACTTAAGTAGTTGCGCTAATCACCTTCTCAAATGACAACAAATCGTGCGGCTTAGTTAGTAAGATTCACTTTTTATTGTCAAGCGAGGAAGCTGATTCCCCGAATGTGCCAGGATAATAACAAGAATTTCGTCGATGAGATAGTCCCAATTTTGATCAAAGTGGGTACATTTATAAAAATAGTCTGCTTATCAGCCAGCCAAGGTAATGACAACAGGCTTTTTTGGCTGCCACGCGGTGTCGTATGTGGTGCTATGTGACATGTGCAGAATCTGCAAATCGAAACGTTCTGTTATTACTTGAAAAGCCGGCTCTGTCTTGACTATGGTTGTGACTGCGAAAGAGGAACGGAACGGATATCTAAAGCATTACAGATCGCTAGCGAGCGGCTTCTTGAATTCTGCACAAGTTGTTTGAACGAATTTTTGCCCCGTTTGTTCCCGTAAAAAAGTTGATGTTATTTTTCTCACAATAATTAGCAAGCAACGCACAGAAAGCCGGCTATACCACGACCATTCTTGACGACTCTTGCAAAGAGAATATTGCGTACGATTTCAAGGGAGCGGTGCTGCGCTAACTTGAATTTCAAGATCGAAACATACTGAATCGACCATCCGTATTTAAATGAACGCACGCCATAAAAAAACCTCACGGAAGCTTCCTGGCAACGCAGCCAAGAAACGGTAAGTGTTAAATTGTTTTTGATCTTGAAAGACGCTACATCTATTCAGGGTTAAACCTTTGCCGCCTGCGATCAAGCTCTTGCGGCAGGGCCTTTCCGCTGCGGATTTATTGTCAGCCCCGATGATTTGATCAGACCTGAACAATGTGTCAGCTGATCTTAGGCCAATTGTGATACATATAAAGCTAGCGTGCAAAAGCGCCCGGCAACTTCGCCATTGGCATCGCGCTTTACTAAGATACATCGCGGAAACGGAGAGACTCGAGTGGTTGAAAGTCAAAATAGTCAAGAGAAGATTCTTGTTGTAGATGACGAGGCTTCGATTCGCCGCATTCTTGAAACTCGACTCAAGATGGCTGGCTACAATGTGGCCACAGCTGCAGACGGTCAAGAAGCGCTGGACCAGTTCAATGCATTTCAGCCCGACCTGGTTATTCTCGATGTGATGTTGCCCAAGCTTGACGGATACGAAGTTTGTCGCGAAATTCGCAAGACTTCCGATACGCCAATTATTATGCTCACAGCTGTAGCGGATGTTTCAAATAGAATTCAGGGTCTGGAAATCGGTGCTGACGATTACGTCGTAAAGCCATTCAGCCCCAGTGAACTTGAAGCTCGTATTAAAGCCGTGCTGCGTCGAACCGTTGAGCGCACACAGGATGCATCCACAAGCAAAACTACCAACGTAATTAGCATTGGTAATTTGAAGATTGATCTGAATAAGAGGCAGGTCACCAAGAAAAACGAGAGAATTCGTTTGACCGGTATGGAATTTAGCCTTCTTGAATTGCTTGTGACAAATTCCGGCAAGCCCTTCAGCCGCAGTGAGATTTTGCAACAAGTTTGGGCATACCCGCCAGATCATCGCATCGACACACGCGTCGTCGACGTGCACATCAGCCGTTTGCGTTCGAAACTGGAAGACGATTCTTCAAACCCAGATCTGATACTCACCGCCCGTGGCATCGGATATATGTTCCAGAAGATTAACTAGAAGCAATTTGCTGCCTTGCTTGGAAAAAGCAAATCGCGAGTTTTCAAAACTGGGAACTCAATCAGTTTGCCAGGGCAACACCCAATAGAATTGAGCCCGAGCGTAACTCAAAATGATTACGCTCGGGCTTATCTTTAACGCCTTTCATTTTGGCAAAATGCGCTGCATCGATTACGTACAACAACGCGTCCAGCCAGCAGACGGTTGGTAGCGCCGATGATACCAGTGGTGGTTTCTTCGGTTGAACCGATGATGTCTTTCAACAGCTCGGTGCGTTGTTGCAAAAGAGTGGCGAGGATTTGCTGCAATAAGAATACAGTCGGCACCGCCCGCTTTGAGCGTCAAAGCCAGGTTAGCGGTTTGCCAGCTGACGTGGGCCCCGGACGACACACGGAGCCCCTTAACGTTGTACGAAATCTAAAAGCTTCATTTAATGGAACTTATCAAGGTAAGCACGTCTCTCAGGACTCAGGCAAACAAAACTGCCGTACAGATATTCCTTATATACAAAAATAATTCCGGGTTTTAGATCCTAAAATTTCGCCCGCCCGACTGCCACGTAGTGCAATCGGCGAGATCAAACTTATTCACCCACCTCCTTGACAACTCAAATAATTGCGTCGCCACCTGATCTGAAGCGATCTTGGAAACACCCAATTTGACTACGTTTCAACGAAAGTTCTTCTTGACTTAGTTGCATTGTTGAAGTCAAATCTTAAAAAATGGTGTTTAGATTCCGCTAAGGATTAAGAAACTGTTTCCAAGGGAATGAACTTGGTGGAGGCGACTGAGACTAAAAAGTTCAAATTAGCAAAGTTGCTTTCAAGATCGAATCAAAGTTCCTAAACCGCAAAGGACAGGCATCCATGAAAGAGCGTTACCGAGCCGAAATCAAACTAGCGATTCTGCCTCGCGTTGCTGCATCTGTCATGCTTGCCATGAGTCTTTTCTCGCTGCCAGCAAATTCCGCGACCTTATTGCACGGTTATTTGAGCGATACAACACCAGAGCAACAACAGGAATTGTTAAAGGCAGCAAGACCGATTGACAACGGTGCCATCGCCCGTAGTGACTCCTTTCCTGCAGATGTACAAGGCACATGGCAGTGCATCACGGTTGTAACCGACTCCCTGGTAGACACAGTGCCGGTTGGACAAAAAATCGTTTCGCGCATGGATTTCGTAAAGGCAAATGATGGCAGAGTGGTGGCACGTTTCCAGCAGCCAGGTTGGACCGAAGCTCAAGAATCGGTAACAGCATTTTCGTCCACACAATATCAGATGGACAAAACAAATTACTTCTATGGTGATCATGCAAACGGCGCCTGGGCTGCTCGTTCTCGCGATCGCTATCAAGTTCTGGAAAGAAACAGAATGATCTCGGACAGCGAAGTTGACCAGTATGTCAATGGTCGCTACGTCGGACGTTATCGCACCCGTTCAACGCTAGTCAGACTTAACTCTGGTATCGAGAATGTCGCATTGCAGAAAGCTGCTGATCCTGACGATCTATCCGGCGACGTAAAACCTGGATTCTAAAAAACAAAAAGTTTTGAGCAAAATCGTTTTAGGCAGCCCCTCTGAAGAGGCTGCCTAATTCTGATTTTCAGATTCTACATTCTAGTTAACAGCAGCAGTAGTTTTGACACTGCCTTTACGCAGTTGCGGGAAAGAGGCAGGTCCTCTAAACACAGCCGAGCTACCGAGGTCACGTTCGATGCGAAGCAGCTGATTATATTTAGCAGTACGCTCCGAGCGGCAAGGTGCGCCCGTTTTGATTTGACCAAGGTTGGTCGCCACAACAAGGTCGGCGATGGTGAAATCTTCGGTTTCGCCAGAGCGATGACTCATCACGCAGGAATAACCATTTTCTTTGGCAAGACTGATCGCATCGAGAGTTTCAGTCAAGGTGCCAATCTGGTTTGGCTTGATCAAAATGGAATTAGCGTAACCGCCGTCGATACCACGCTGCAAGCGTTTGGTATTGGTAACAAACAGGTCATCACCGACAAGTTGAATACGATTTCCAAGCTTATCAGTCATCAACTTCCAGGCTTCCCAGTCTTCTTCGGCAACACCATCTTCGATACTGACAATGGGGTATTTGTCGACGAGCTGCGCGTAATAGTCAACCATTTCTTCGCGGCTCAAACTGCGCCCTTCTTTGCTCAGGTTGTATTTACCATTACCGTAAAATTCGCTTGATGCCGGGTCAAGCGCCAGCGCAATTTGTTCGCCAGGTTTGTAGCCGGCTTTCTCAATAGCTAAGATAATTAGCTCTAGAGCTGCTTCATTGGACTTAAGTGAAGGTGCAAAGCCACCCTCGTCACCAACCCCGGTGCTCAATCCTTTTGCATGCAGAACTGATTTTAAGCTGTGATAGACCTCTACGCCCCAGCGCAGACATTCAGCGAAGCTTGAGGCTCCAAGAGGAGCGATCATGAATTCCTGGAAGTCGACCCCGTCTTCAGCATGCTTACCACCATTGACAATGTTCATCAAAGGCACAGGCAAAACCGAGGCGGTTACGCCACCGACATAACGGAAAAGTGGCATGCCGAGCGAGGCCGCGGCGGCCTTCGCCACAGCCAAACTTACAGCCAGGAGAGCATTGGCTCCCAAATTTTCCTTATTTTCCGTGCCATCAAGAGAAATTAGTTCGCGATCAATCACAGTTTGCTCAATCGCATTGGCGCCGAGTAACGACTTGGCAATTACTTCGTTTATATTATTGATGGCTTTCAGGACACCTTTGCCCTGGTAACGTGCCTTGTCCTGGTCTCTCAGTTCAGCCGCTTCGAAAGTTCCTGTGGACGCGCCGGAAGGAACAGCAGCGCGACCGGCCGCACCATTTGACAACAGAACGGTGACTTCAACCGTGGGGTTGCCGCGAGAATCCAGGATTTCAAGCGCGGATATTTCTTCTATTTGAGACATGCAAAGAAGCTCCTCTTGATTTCATCCGAGGCACCGACTGCACAGCAGGTCAGCAACTCGTACATCTATACAACGACCGAAAAGTATATCAAAACGCGCTCGTTGCTACCTCAGAAACAGCGACTAGAAGCTGCAAGACGCAATATAGCTACACTAAATGCAGAGCAACTTTGCTGCCAGTCCGCGATATTGGAATGACGGGCAGGCTGTTTAGCTCACCTTTTTATCCGTCGTTGCAGGCACGATGTAGATCCATCGCTTAGGTATAGAGATGCACATTTATATACGACACTTACGATCTAGGCGGAACCGTAAAGCGAAATTTGAATCAAGCGCAAATGGCTTCAGAAGCCATTTCCATCCATCTTGATCAATTCAGCTGCGCGAAGTTCGCCTCGTCCATAGTTGCACGGATGGTGGCATATATTTTTGGTGCGAAACGGTAGCATGGTGGCACATAGCACCATCCTTAGTACTGATTTATCAGCTAGCCAAGGTCTGCAAAGCGGCATATTCTGCGTTTATCAGAACATGGTGCTGCGCCGATATAATGTTGCGAGCGCAGATATGCTGCAAATATTTGCCATCACATTTGATATTACAAACTATTTTCCAAGAAAAAGAAAAAAACATCTTTGCAGTTTCAATAGTTGAAGTATAATCTTGCTATCCAAGTGAGCTGTAGGGCTTTTGCGGATCACAACTATTTGGTTGATGAAACTAACAGTGGTATCATTTTTCTCAAGTTACTAGAACTGGCGGTTCGGAATGTTTGAATCATGCGGTGGCAATTTCCAGGAAGGAAGTTCCCAAGGCAATGGTTTCCATTTGATCAAAGAGTATTTCCAGCAAAGGTCTTGCAAACATTGTTGCCGGAATTTTTCTTCTGATGGAATTGAATTGATAAGAGAAGAGCCCGGAATGGTTGTAGTGCGTGTCGGCTGTTCCGGCTGCGGTCAACCACTAGGGATAGCGTTGGTTGGTATGAGCAGTGGTGGCACTCCTAAACAGATGCCGGCTCCGCAAATGCGCAAACAAGCAGTTTTGCCACCGATCGATCAGGATATACTCTATCCTGCCGAATGGAGCAAAGGCGATATACAAAGATTATCGAAGACATCTCGAATCACCTACGACGATGTGCTCGATGCTCACGAATTTTTCGCAAACCTGGGCGACGATTGGAGCAAGCTCCTGCCGAAACGCGGCAATAAACGGGCCCCTAAGCCGATTTCGGCATAGCTAGCGTTGCTGAAGCAGATTTCTTGCCTGATACCACTAGTGGTGATGGCTCTCCTCCCCTAACCCGTGACCAAAAAGAAGGTTGCTCACCGCAACCTTCTTTTATTTGTTTTATAGCCGTGTCATAGATGCTGCATATCTTAAGAGTGCAGCGACATCTATCAGAAGAGACGCTGCCACCATAGACAGTGCACGTCAGCTGGAAGCGCCGCCTTCAAGGCGGCTTTTAGTATCGCGTCACTTAGCGGCTCTCCAGTTCAATGCCAGCTGGAAGCTGGCGCTCCCAGGTCTTAACAACAGCAGCGATATGCCACCATAGGCAGTGTGTACCTCACAACAGCAGCGATATGCCACCATAGACAGTGTGCACTTAACGACACAAGCGTATCTGCCACCATAGGCAGTGTGCACTTAACGACACAAGCGTATCTGCCACCATAGGCAGTGTGCACTTAAGAACACAAGCGTATCTGCCACTATAGCTGAGTGCACTTCACAACGCTGGCAGATGTGCCACCACTAATAGTGACAAGAGAGATTCTCGAAGCTAGCGTAACCTATCGTGCATAACGTTACTTGTTAAGGGTAGAAATAGAGATCTTCAATCCGCCCTGAAATATCTTGAATGAGCCAGACAAGAAACCTGAGAACCAGCGCAAGCGCTTGGCAAGCCGCCCGATTTCCGCTAGCCCTATTTTAATCAAAGAAAAATTCCCTTCTTATTAAGTTCTAAGAGCGCCCACTACACCTCTAGCAGCCAGAGCCGCCCGCTTGCCTTATACTCAATGAATATACGGCAAAACCCGAGCGCAGCCACACGCGCCAAGACTGCCGCCTATAGTATTTCTTGACCAGCAAGATCTATTTTGACAAGACCGGCGCAGCCATCCACAAAATACAAACTAAGACGACATTGACATAGAGCTAGCCCAAGATGAGCTTTTTCCAAAACGAAATACTATTGGCAGATCGTCCTTGCAAAGACTCGCCGGACATAAATATTGCCTGGGCATATCCCAATACATACAACATCGGCATGTCGGGCTTGGGTTTTCAGCTCATCTGGTGGCTGCTCGAACAAGAAAGCGACGTGCAAACTATTCGTGTTTTCAGCGATTGCGCCGAAGCAAAATGGCAGCAGGCTGAACTTCTCGGCTTCACGCTTTCCTGGGAGCTTGATTATGCCAATATTTTGTCCATGCTCAAAAGCGCCAGCATTCCCTTGCTTGCCGCCGAGCGTGAGCTTGATTGCCCGCTCGTTTTTGGTGGCGGCCCGTCACTAACTGCCAATCCTGAACCATTCGCTGATTTTTTTGATGTGATTCTGCTCGGCGACGCCGAAATCACGATTCCAAATTTGGTTGAGGGCTGGCGTTCTGCCCGCCATTTGCCTACGCGCAAAGCGCGCCTGCTGCATCTCAGTAAATTTCCCGGACTCTACGTTCCAAGCCTTTTTCACTACGTTTTAGACGATGAGAAAGGACCGATTACTCGCATCGAGGCCATTGACGCTGCAACCGAGACACCTTCAAAGCAAGCCTATAGCGCCCCCGACGATTATCTGGCGTCCTCTGTTATTTTGACACCAGAAAGTAGTTGGGGAGACAAGTTTCTCTTGGAGTTGACGCGCAGCTGCCCGCAAGAATGCCGTTTTTGTCTTGCCAGTTATTTGACGCGCCCGTTTCGCTCGGCGAAAATCGAGACAGCCTTGCGCCGGATCGAGCATGCCCTCAAATTTACCAAGCGCGTAGGCATTGTCGGTCCCTCAGTCACCGAACATCCACAATTTCCCGAATTAGCCGAAGCGCTCTTAAAAATTCCAGAACTGCAGATTTCGATCGCGTCTATTCGCATGGACACAATCGATCCGCTCATACTAAAGATGCTGGTTCAACTTGGTCAAAAGTCAGTCACAATCGCACTTGAATCAGGCTCTGAACGCTTGCGTCAGGTCATGAAAAAGAACCTCAGCGAAGCAGAAATCTGGCACGGGATGGATCTCATTGCGGCCTGCGGCATTGAACAAGTTAAGTTCTACGGCATAGCCGGCTTACCGGGCGAAACTCAAGAAGATCTAAACGAAACAGTGCGCTTACTTACAGCAATCAAGAAAAAATACAAACGCCTGCGCATCGTATTTGGTATCAGCTCATTTGTACCGAAGGCGCAAACGCCATTCCAGTGGAACGGTCGCGACAAAAAAGCAGGTGACAAGCTGGAATTTCTGCGCAAGAATCTGGCTAAATTAGGTATAGACGTTCGCGCTGAGAGCCACAACTGGAGCGACGTACAAGCATATCTTTCCCGCGCCGACCGACGCATTACGCCAGTGCTGCTCGAGCTTGCCGCTTCAACTGCCAATCTAGGCGCCTGGAAAAAAGCCTTCCGTAAGAAGGACACAAATTATCCATCTTCCGATTTCTACATCTATCGTGAAATTCCGCAAACAGAGTTCTTGCCCTGGTCGCACCTGATGGATGCGCCAAAACAGGCCATTCTGAGCAGGCAACAAAACCTGGCTCAAGCAAATTCATGACCACGTTTATTTTTCAGTGAGCGGATGGCTCACTGGCGACTCACGTGACACCAACTCCGAGCGCTTAATTTTGCTGAGTATCGCCGCACTTTTTTCCATGTACTTCAATGTGCAATTTTGTCCATATTCGACGTTTCGCAAAACACGATAGTTGTCATTGACGGTATACGACACAAAAACGGTCAGGCATGACAGCCAGATTATCGTCAGGCGATTTTTCATTTCACAGGTCTCCACAACTCCACAATTACTCTACAGACGGCGTCAGTCAGCGCCTTCTGTGACTTGATTCTCCCGAACGAGCAGACACTCGATATAGCTCCCACAAGTTCGATCGTAGCGCTTGACTACGGGCTCGAACATCGGACAAAAGTCACGGCGGCGTCTGACTCCAGTCATGAGATTTGCGCTGGAAGCGGAAGGCAAGCCTATAGTCACTAGCGACGCTCGCGGCTTAACTGAGCCGACAAGCACGCTGGGCATCCCGCAAATGTTTGTTCGAACAATAGCAATTCCATCACCGTCGTCCCGAGGATTTGCGCATAATAAATATTCGCTTTAGATTGAGCCAAGCTGCTATGTGCTGGACTAAAACTCGATATAGTTTAGTGACTATAAATCGAACCCACATCATTGCAGTGAGGACTTAACCATGGCTACTCAGGAAATTGAGAAAATGCTATCCGCAATATCGGAAGACCTGCAGTCGGGAGCCGCAGAGCTGGGTCTTCGAGCTATAAATATCTACCGTCATGTGCTGGAAAACGCTGAAGGCAAAAGCCCGTCGACGATTAAGGGCGAATTTGTCGAGATTTCTCAGAAGCTCATAGCCGGACAGCCTGCCATGGCGCCACTTTTCAATCTAGCCAATGACATGCTCTTCGCTGTCGACCGCTGCAATTCGCAAGCTGAAATGGTTAACGAATGCCTCAAAACAGCCGACCAGTTCGAAGCGCGTCTTTGCAACAGCGCTTCAGCAATTGCCGAGGCAACCAGCCAACTGGTGCCTTTCGGTCAGACGGTTTTTGCATACTCATTTAGCTCGACTGTAGTTTCGAGTTTGCTCAATGCTAAAAGCCAGCACAAGCCATTTCGTGTGGTCTGCACCGAATCGAGACCGAGCATGGAAGGACGGAAACTCTCCGCCATGCTGGCTTCTGCCGGTGTAGAAGTTACGCACACATTCGATTCGGCAATGGGATTGCTTTTGCCGAGCTGTACTGTAGCATTCATGGGCGTTGATGCCGTGGCGCGTCCCGGCATAGTTAACAAAGTTGGTTCGTGGCTATTGGCCCTTGCCTGCCGCGAACTAAAAATCCCGATTTATGCGCTGGCCGGCACCGAAAAGTTTGTCACCGATGATGTTCTTTTCTCATTCGAAGATCATGAACGTCCAGGAAGCGAAATCTGGGATGCACCACCTGAAAGCGTCACCGTTATCAACAGACAATTTGAACTAATTCCTTTCAACTGGCTCGCCGGTCTGGTCACGGAAGAAGGCATTTTGAAAACAGAAGAAGACGTCGAGAAATACGTTGACCGCATCAAGCTTCATCCCGATCTCGAAGCTTACGCAATGAGTCACTAAGATTAGACGATATCCGTCGGGCTCCGCACAATCGGCCGGTTGCGCGCAACCGGCTAACGTGGCAGAAAATATCCCTCGACACTAATTACGCGGGCTGATAAATTCGGGCGACAACTAGATTTTACGTATTGAAAAATCCGCTCGATTCACAATTCTCTCCGCGCCAGCATTAAAGTAGACCTGGTCTGTGCATAATATGTAGTAGTCTCCAGGCGGCAAACTCGCGTGGCTTCAGAAAACACAGATACACCCGACAACCTGATTGGGCAGATCATCGACCACAAATATGAAATTGTGGCAAAGATTGGCGCGGGCGCAAGCAGCTGCGTATACAAAGCGAACGATATCCTTCTTGGACGGCTGCTCGCTATCAAAGTCTTGCATAAACATTTGCTCGAGAAAGAGGCGACGAAAGAACGATTCTTAGGCGAAGCAGCCGCCTTGGCCTCTATTAATCACGCCAGCATTGTTAAAGTCTATTCGCGCGGAACGCTGGACAATGGTCAACTTTACCTCGTCATGGATTTTATCGAGGGCGCGGAATTATCAGAATACCTGGCGCGCGAGAAGACTCTCGCGACGAACGTCTTTTTCTCAGTGTTCTCTCAACTGCTGGACGCTTTAGAGGAAGCGCACAAGAACGGCATCGTACACCGCGATATAAAGCCAAGCAATATCATGCTTGTAACTGAAGATGGCGAACAGAAAGCGATTCTTCTGGATTTCGGAATTGCAAAATCTCTGAGCCCAAACGATACGCAGCAAAATCTCACTGCCACCAGAATGCAGCTAGGCACGAGCGCATACATGAGCCCCGAACAATGTCGCGCAAGCAAAATTGATGAACGCTCGGACTTGTATTCGCTAACTTGCGTCATGTACGAATGCCTTGTCGGACAGCAGCTCTTTGAGGGCGCAAGCGACATGGACGTCATGTACCAGCAACTAAACAAACATATTACGCAATCAGCGCGACTAAAAAATCTATCTCCCGATTTCAAGAAATTTTTGATAAAAGCCTTGCACAAGGCACCCGAAGAGCGATTTCAAACTGCTAGCTTGATGAAGGAAGCGCTTCTTGCCTCGCGGTACTTAGTCAAAAAACAGTCATATAGCATTTCATTTGCGCTGGTGGCAGCAGTGCTAATAGTTACCTTAGCAGGACTTACCGCTTATAAATTTTCTGTCAAAGAAAAAGAACACGAGGCAAACAGTTCTGAAGAAAGTCGGAGGGTGTCGCGCATTCGAACCTGTTTCGACCTGGACAATTTTCTTAAAACAAATCCTCGCGATTTAAATTACAAAATAAGCATCGGAAAAATGTGGCTGCAGCAGCATAAGATGGCAATCAAAACCACGAAGCGCGAAATTGGTTTAGCGGAAGAGAGCCTTGCTAAAGCCTTGTCCCAAAACGGCGAAAAACTTGCAGCTCACGATATGGCAAAGCAGGCATTGTCGGATAATGATCACCTCAAACCTGAAGAGGAGGTCGTTTTGAGGTGTCAAACGGCGCATTACTTGGACGAGCTTGGCGAATATGATCGAGCTTTGAAAGAGTGCGAGACGGCGCTTTCTCTTGCCAGAAAACAAGGTCAGTTCGCGCAAGCTAAGTGCCTTAGTGAAATGCTCAATTGTTGCTTTAATGCTGGCTATTCAGACAAAGCAAAGTCAGTTTTGCAAGATTTCAGAAGGCTAAACGAAATCAACGAGCAGTCTGATCCCGAAGACTATTTTCGCGTGCAAACACTCTACGGGCAGTTACTTTATAAAGAAAAGAAGCTTCGGGAAGCCGAGGCTGTAGCCAGAGAAACATTGATTTCCTTCAAAAATAGCACTTATAATTCTACAAATTTTGCCTGGGTCAAATACCAGAATCTTTTGACGAGAGCGGACTGCGCCGCCGGTCTTGGACAATTTGCGGAGGCCGAGAAATTATATTTAGAAGTAATCGCTAACAATAGAGAGGAGATCTTGCCTTCGATTGAGCTTGCCAAAATTTATGATTGTCAAGGCAAGACTGATAAGGCGAGAGCTATCCGTGAAAGGCTAAAGACTGGAGTGTCCCCCACCGCTGGCTTGAATCTTTTTCTGGTGGCTCGCATTCCTGCAGCAGACAAACTAGTAGCGACCGGCCATTATGCAGAAGCTAGAAGCGCATACACAAGCATAATCAACGAGTGGTGTGCACATGGAACCGCTAACGACTGGGGAGTTGATGGCTTCAGAGATTATTATTGCGGCTGCTTACAAAAGCTTTTTAAGCTCTATGAACAATCTAAGCAGCTGGACGACTTAATCAGTTACACGGATAAGCTCATCAATAGCCTGCCCCCAACGAGCTTGGAGCAAGCTACTCTTTACGCACTAAAAGGGCAAGCCGAATTGACTCTAAAAAAATTGGACTTAGGAAAAAGCGACTTCCAGCGCGCCATAGACTCAATCAAGGGCAGCAATTCGACGGCGAAACTAATTAGGGTCAATCTGCAGAGCCGTCTTGCCTTGGGTCTGATCGAAAATGCCAAGCCGGTAGAAGCAAGCTCCGTAGCCGAACAAGCTTGGCAGGAACTTACAAAATACCCGTTTCGAAAATTTGAATTAGCGCAAGTGCAGCAAGCCAAGTCGCGAATCGCCGCGTTTCAAAAACAATATCCGCAAGCAATAGAGGCACTGAAAGAACAAATTCGTTATCTGACGGAAATCTCGCCAAACTCCGAGAGCGAAATTAGCAACCTCAGGATGGAGTTGGCTTATCTTTATCTGAAATCTGATCAAAAGGTCGAAGCTGCTATTGAATTTGAAAAAGCGGCTCGGATACTCGCCAGCAGCCGTTCAGCTAAAGATAACAACGAGGGACAAGCCTTGTGCTGGAGCGAGGCCGGCGAAGTGTATTTAGGCCTTAATGACCTCAAAAAAGCGAAAGACTGCAGAAAGAAAGTATTGGCATGCCTTCAATTGACTGATCCCGGCAAAAAGCCTGGAGCAGAAACCGACCAATACATCAGCAAATATTTGCAAGACATGGGAAAACAGCCTGACTGAGCAAGGAGCCGGTGCGGTTTCTTCGCGCCGGCTCCTTGCAAGAATATTTTCAAGAATATCATCGAGAGGACGTCGTGAGCCTAAGGATACAAGCCTCGAGCTTTGCGTGCCGCGTGAAGTCGCTCAACCGCCACCGAAATTGCAGCGGTGCGCAGATCGGTCTGCTTCTCTTGTGCTTGCTGGAAAGTTTTTTGAATGGCGCGTTCCATTAATTGATCGAGGCGCTCGTAAACTTCTTGTTCAGTCCAGAGCAAGTGAATCAAGCCCTGCACCCACTCGTAATACCCAGCAGTTACGCCGGAAGCGTTTGCGACAATGTCGGGGAACACGAGGATGCCGCGGTCACTCAAAATTTTCTCTGCATTGAGCGAAACCGGAGCATTAGCGCCTTCAACGATGGCTTTGCATTTAAGCAGTTCAGCGTTTTTACTATGAATAACATAAGGAACGGCA
>Ga0182030_10014419_pt1 | contig 15604 bp, 7 predicted proteins | sample 812S3MmetaG_FD_121299 | JGI IMG/M metagenome (GOLD analysis project Ga0182030, IMG submission 121299) | Permafrost microbial communities from Stordalen Mire, Sweden - 812S3M metaG (Illumina Assembly) | ecosystem: Environmental > Terrestrial > Soil > Wetlands > Permafrost | place: Sweden...
GGAGCCGAATCCGGCGCTGGCGCAGCCGATTGAATGTAATAGCCATTGCGCGTTGTGGCCGTGAGCCCAGGCCGGCTCATCTTGATGCTGATGCGGCGGTAGGGCTGCGCGGCGTCGCTCTGGCTGGTGGGAGTGTAGCTGAGCGTGTAGTAATTGTTCCCATCGCGAATGCTGGTGCCGATCTCCGCACCCACGTCGTTGCGCGAGAGATAGACGCGGCCGCCAGTGGCCGGCGCCAGCAGTTGGAAGTTCACCAGCCCGGCCATGGGATCGGCTCCGTTCGCGCCCTCGGCGATATCCAGGTCTTCGGGGGTTTCAATATCCACAATGGCGGAGGTGTTGGCCGTGGGATCGATGGTGGTCAGGGTAATCCGGGCATCGCGCATGACGTCGATAACGTGCTGCACTGCCTTCTGAATGACGGCGGCTTCCTGGTCGGTTGAATCCTGGATATTGATCGCGGGGAAACCACGTCCCACCCAGATGACATTCTTGCGCCCGGGATGGCCGGAGACGGCTTCGGCGATCTGCTCCAGGGAGCCCAGCGACATGGCCAGGCGCTCCGCCGCGCCGGGGCCAGTCTTGCCGCTTTGCATCAGACGCCACGGGTACTCGGGGAAGTGATTCTTGAGCGCTGTCAACACCGCCTGGCGGTTTAGCGTGTAATCCTGCAGGAGCTGGAACCTGGTGTTGGTTGCGGCGATCAGCGCGGTGGGCTGAGTGAGCGTCGCAGGTTGTGCGTTCAAATACTTCTCCAGAGAATTCCGGGCAAACGACATGTCCTCGAAGCGCGTGTTGAGCTCATCCAGCACCAGCAGCGTAACCGGCGCGTCCGGCGCTTTCGCCAGGTCGGCAGTCGAATTGATACTGACGCCTGGCGGCAGAACATGCTGCTCCGGCGTTTCAAAGGAACGGATGGTCTGCCGGGTCTGGTCCTCATAGACGGTGAAGTCGCCCCTGGTGAGGCCGGGAACCAGGTTGCCGGCCTTGTCCGTCACGACTACATCGAGGATCACGATGCGCGCGTTGACGGTCAGAACCGCGGTCGTTTTCTGAGGGTTCGGGGCTGGTGAAATGGGGGCCTGAGCGGCTGCAACGCAGCCGGCTAAAATGCCCGCGGCGAATGCGCGAGCGGCGACCTGCTGTGTTCTGAACAACGCTGGTAATCCTCCTACAACGCAAGAATACAGCGTCGAAGCTGGCTACTACCCACCATGATAACTGGTGGGCGCCGCTTCTCCGACCGTCACGCCGATTGCGCTTGCGCTAAAGAATGGAACGGTTGGCGCGAAGCCATAAACCTTCCCCAACCCACCCACCAAGCCGGCATCGCTCCAGATTCCATGGGACGATGCCGGTTTGTTTCGGGGTGCGGTAAAACAGCTTCGTCAAATGTACTGGTCAGGCCAATATTTTTCAGAATCCCCTGCGCGCAAAAGTCTACACTCATTTGCCTAGACTGCGGTACCCCAAAATCAAACTTAAATGGGGGGTGTGCCTGCGCGCCGATGGGAGGGATTGGGTCGAGACGCGGGAGCGTCGCGCGGGCATGGGGGCGGGGCTGAAGGGGTGCCGGGGGAATCGTCCTCCGTGGCGTCCAGAAGAACGGCAAACTGCGAGGGAGAGCGCGCGGAATCCTGATTGGCGCATGACGAACGATAGCTCCATAGGGGGAGATGGTAGGGCGAAAGTCGTATTTACCAATGAGCAAACTATTGGTCTTCTGGGGGTGGGCCGATAAGGGAGTCCTAGCTGCATTGTTCCGCGTGCAGAAAAGGTCACATACATGCAGCAGTCAGCAATGCAAAGCAACGCGCTCTCCACCACATTTGGTTCGCGGCGGGCCGAGAACGCGGGCAGCCAGCTTTTCCACAATCGAGGCAGCCGGATGGCAGGGTCGCCGGCAGGCCCCGAGTGCGGTTCACGGGGTGGGTTACGGGGCAGGTTACGGAGCAGGTTACGGATTGGGGCGGCCGGGATTCGCAGCCTGCTGACAATGGCGGGCATGGTGTTCGCGTTGACGTCCGGTGCGGGCGCGGCAGCTCCGGCGCCGGGGGCGTATCAGTTTGCCGCTCCGGCGCAGGTGGGCGGCGCCAGCGAGGCTGGGATGGTGCCGGTGACGATGTCCGCGGCGGGCACGCTGGGCACGATTACCGTGATTACTCAGGGCGTGCCAAACCAGGATTTCTCGTATGCGGCGGGAGGGAGCTGCGCGACCGGACTAAGCTACTTCGCGGGGCAGACGTGCAGCGTGGGGGTGACCTTCCAGCCCAGGTATCCCGGCCAGCGCCAGGGCGCTGTGCTGCTGCGGGCGAGCGATGGAAGCTTGCTGGGCAGCGAATTGCTGATCGCGACCGGCGTGGGCGCAACCGGGGTCTTCGTTCCCGGCATGATCACTACCGTAGCCGGCGACGGCCAGTGGATCTATCGCGGCGACGGCGGGCTGGCGACCCAGTCCCCGCTGTTTCTGCCGATGGGCGGCGCGGCCGATGCCGCGGGGGACCTGTTTCTGTCCGACTCCAACAACCAGCGGGTCCGCCGAGTAGATGCGGTGACCGGCATCATCACCACGGTGGCCGGCGATGGGACGGCCGGGTTCGCCGGGGATGGTGGACTGGCGTCGTCTGCAATGCTGGATACACCCGCCGATACAAAGCTGGACGGCGCGGGCAACCTGTACATCGCGGATAGCGCCAACCATGCGATCCGCATGGTGAATGCGGTGACGGGGATCATCACGACGATTGCCGGCATAGGCGGGCAGGAAGGCTACTCGGGCGACGGCGGGCAAGCGACGCAAGCCCACCTGGCGTATCCCAGCGGCATCGCGTTCGACGGGAATCACGCGCTGTACATCTCGGACACCGACAACAACGTGATTCGCAGGGTGGACCTGAGCACGGGGATCATTACTACCGTGGCGGGAACCGGCGCCGCGGGCTATGCAGGCGACGGAGGGCCGGCGACTTCGGCCCTGCTGAACTCTCCGTGGGGGATTGCGCTGGACGGTGCGGGCAATCTGTACATCGCAGACCTTTCGAACAACTGCGTGCGCAAGGTGAGCGGGGGGACGATCTCGACCCTGGCGGGCACGGGCACGCGCGGCTACGGCGGGGACGCTGGCCCGGCCGTGCAGGCTGAGTTGAATGTGCCAGCCGGGGTGGTGGCGGACGTGGCGGGGAACCTGTATGTGGCGGACTCCGGCAACCACCTGGTGCGCAAGATCAGCGCAACGACAGGAATCATCGAGACGATCGCGGGGGCAGTGGGCGCAGTCACCTCAGGCGACGGCGGCCCGGCCATTGGCGCGCAACTCGATGGTCCCTACGCGCTGTTTCTGGATGGTCCGGGCAACCTGTACATCGCCGACTATTTCGACAACCTGATGCGCGTGGTGTATGCGAACGCGACCGCGTTGAGCTACCCGGTGATGCGCGTCAATTCGGTATCGGCGCCGCAGCCGGAAGTGGTTGAGAACGACGGCAATTCGGCACTGAACTTCAGCGCATTCACCCTGGTGAGCAACTCCGCGCTCGATTCGGCGAGCACCACGTGCTCCACCAGTCAATCGATTGCGGTGAATCAGACCTGCGCGCTGGGGGTGGAGTTTGCGCCAACGGTGATCGGAACCCTGGTGACCGGCTCGATTTCACTGGTATCGAATGCCGCGAACAGCCCGGCCACGATCAACCTGTCTGGGCAGGTGCTGCTGGTGCAGCCGACGCAAATCAGCTTGACCCCAAGCGCGAATCCGGCAACGGTCGGCACGGCAGTGACGTTTACCGCGGTCGTTTCGAATGGGGCCGCGATGGTGCCGACGGGCACCGTGACCTTCATGGACGGCACTGCCCAGATCGGGATGGCGACGCTCACCGCTTCCGGTGCGGCGACGCTCTCGACGGCTACGCTCGCGCCGGGCGTTCACCAGATGACCGCCGTCTACAGTGGCGACCCGAACAACGCTCCGGCGACTTCCGGAGTGCTTGCCGAGCACATGGAACAACCGACAACGACCGTGCTGGTGTCGAGCGTGAACCCCTCAGTTGCCGAGGCCGGAGTGACGTTTACGGCGACGGTGCAAGGGCCGGCCGGCGTAACCGGTGTCCCAACCGGCACGGTGACATTCTCCGATGGGGCGGTGCCGCTGGGCACGTCCGTATTGAATGCGAGCGGCGTGGCAACGCTGACCGTAAGCAGGCTGTCCGCAGGCCAGCACAACATCACAGCAAGCTATGGCGGCGACTCCGCGAACCTGGCGAGCCAATCGGCGATTCTGGTGCAGACAGTGGCACAGGCGACAACCGCAACGTTGCTGACGACTTCGAGCGCGACCGTGTACGCGGGGGTGAGCGTGACCTTTACCGCAGTGGTGTCACGGACGGACACGGTGATCCCCACCGGCTCGGTGACCTTCATGAACGGCGCAACCGCGATGGGAACGGGAACGCTGGATGGCACGGGTACGGCGACACTCGCGACCAGTGCGCTGGCTGCCGGCAGCCATTCCATATCGGCGATTTACACCGGCGATACAAACAATCTGACATCGACTTCGGCCAGCTTAGGCGAGACCGTGCAGCAGATTCCCACGGCGACAACGATTGCGGCGAGCGCCAACCCGGGCACGTCGGGCGCGGCGCTGGTGTTGACCGCAACGGTTGCGCAGAGCGGGACGCTGGGCGCCGGAGGCGCCTTCTCGGGCACGATGACATTCCAGAATGGGGCAGCGACGCTGGGGACAGCAACGGTGTCGGCGGCCGGAGTTGCAACGCTTACGGTATCGACGCTGGCCGCGGGAGCGAACACAGTGACCGCGGTATTCGCCGGCAATACCAACTACGTGGGCAGCACATCGTCGCCGATGCTGGAGACGATTGTTGCGGCGACGACGACAACTACGCTTGCATCCAGCCAGACGCCTTCCATTGCCGGCAGACCGGTGACGTTCACGGCAGTGGTGACCGGCACTGGCGGCGTACCGACGGGCGCGGTCACCTTTATAGACGCCGGTGTGACTTTGGGATCCGGAACGCTGAATGCGAGCGGCGTGGCGACCTTGACCGCGACGGCACTTGCGGTGGGACAGCACACGCTGACCGCAGCCTACGGCGGCGACTCAAGGGACAGTTCCAGCACTTCGGCGACCCTGTTGCAAACGGTCCAGATTGCGACCACCAGCACCACGGTTGCGTCCAGCGCGAACCCCTCCGGGTTTGGCACAGCGGTGACGTTTACCGCAGGCGTTACCACCAACGGCGGGGCGCTTACGGGTACGGTGACCTTCTCCGACGGTGCGACGGTACTGGGCAGCGCGGCGGTAAATGCCGGTACGGCCGTTTGGAATGCCACGGCGCTGGCGCTGGGCACACACTCGATTACGGTGGCGTATAGCGGCGACGCAAACAACGCGGCCAGCCAGTCGGCGGCGCTGAGCCAGCAAGTGCTGCAGGCCGGCGGAGTGGCGCTGACCAGCAGTGCTAACCCGGCGATCGCCACGACCAGCGTGACCTTCAGCGCAACCGTCGCCGCGCCGCAAGGGGTTGCGATAACGGGTACGGTTACGTTCAGGGATGGCGCTACGGTCCTGGGGACGGGGAGCGTTGGCGCCGGAGGCGTGGCGACATTCAGCAACTCGACGCTGACGGTTGGCCAGCACCAGATTGTCGCATCCTACAGTGGCGACGCGAACAACCTGGCGGCCACATCGGGCGTGCTGGTGCAGACGGTGCAGATTGCCGGGACCACCGTCACCCTGATCTCAAGCGCGAACCCAGCGCTGACGGGCGCGCCGCTTACCCTGACCTCGACGGTGACGGGGACCGGCGGAAGTGTAACCGGAACGGTAACATTTGAAGACGGAACGGCCACGCTGGGCGCGGCCAACTTGAATTCAGCCGGGGTGGCGACCTTCCAGGTCTCCGGCCTGTCGCCAGGGGTGCACTCCATTATCGCGGTGTATGGCGGCGATGGCTACAACTCGCAGAGCAGTTCGCCAGTGCTGGCGGAGAACGTGGTGCAGGCGACGACGGTTGCACTCACGTCGAGCCAGAATCCTTCGTTGGCCCTGGACCCGGTGACGTTTACGGCCAAGGTGGCGAACAGCGGAAGCAAGCCTCCCACGGGAACGGTGGTGTTCAGCGACGGGACCACGGTGCTGGGGAGCGTAACGCTCGACGCCACCGGCACGGCCAGCTTTGCCGTGACTTCGATGGCGTTCGGACAGCATCCCATCTCAGCGGCGTACGGCGGAGATGTGGTGGACCTTGCCAGCGTCTCCGCGACGATGACCCAGTCGGTGCAGTTGCGGCCCACGTCGGAGGTGCTGACGGCATCGTCAACTTCGCTGACCGGCGGCCAGCAGGTGACGCTGATTGCAGTGCTGCGGTTCGCGGGCCCGGTGGCGGCGACCGGCAACGTGACCTTTACCAGCAACGGCGCGACGCTGGGCACGACGGCGATAGACAGCACCGGCGTGGCAACATTCACCGCCAACCTGCTGACGAATTCGCCTACGGTGATTGCGACTTACTCAGGCGATTCGGTGTATGCGGGATCGACTTCGGCGCAGACCAGCATCACGGTGACGCCGCCAACGCAGTTCAGCATACAGATCAATCCGCCCGCGGTGACGCTGCAATCGCAGCAGCACAGCACGGTGACGCTGACGCTGGCATCAGTGAATAACTTCAGCGATACGCTCGACATGGGATGCCTGGGGCTGCCCTATGCGGCAACCTGCACCTTCAGCAAGGACTCGGTGACGCTGGGCGCCGGCGGCACGCAGACGCTCACGGTAGTTGTGGATACCGGTTCGCCGCTAACGGCCGGATCGCAGGCGAAGCTGGAGCGGCACGAGGGCAGATCGGCGGCGGCGATGTGCATCCTTCCCGGAGGATTGCTGCTGGGACTGCTGCTGTGGAGTGGGCGAGGCACAAAACGCAACAGGCTGGCCGGGTTGATGATGCTGCTGCTGCTGGCAGGACTCGCCAGCGGGCTGAGCGGATGCTCCGGCCTGAATATCAACGGAACGCCGGCAGGCACCTACGTCTTCCAGATAACGGCTACGGGTACGGGAACCGGCGTGAGCGAATCGGCGGACATAACCCTGACGGTGACCCAGTGAGCGGATGCGCCACGGTCCGCTCGCGAGCATGGGGCTTGGTCCTGGCGGCGCTGCTGTTGCTGGCGGCTGGAGCCGGGATGCACGCCGATGCGCAGGCGCTGCCCGCAGGTACGGGCACGGGGATGTACGTGATTGTGGGGGGAACGTTCTCAGAGTTCCAGTCGGACTACGGTAAGAAGGACATCCCCGGCGGGGGAATCTTCGTCGATACGAACCTGGACTGGCGGTGGGGCCTGGAGACAGAGGCGCGGCGCATTCAATATCCGCGGCAGACGACGCTGCTGACCGGGCCGCGGTGGTCGTTTCGCGCCAAGGGCCTGGTCCCGTACGTGAAGGTGCTGGTAGGGGGCGGCCGCTTCGACTTTCCCTACGGCTATGGAGTGGGCAACTACTTTGTGTTCGCGCCTGGCGCGGGGGTGGACCTGCGCCTGGGGCAAAGATGGCGGGTGCGGCTGGCGGACTTCGAGTATCAGGACTGGCCGGGCTTCACCTACGGGGCCATTCATCCGTACGGAGTGACGGCGGGGATCAGCTTCCAATTCCTGGGAGCCACGCGGACGAAGATGTCGAGGCAATAGAGCCCGCCGCCTGAGGCCGGAGCGCGCCTAAGATAACTGCGTATGCGTCTGTTTGTGGGGATTCCGTTGGCGGCGACTGCGGTGTGCGAGTTGACGGCGGCCTCGGCCCGGCTGCGATCCGATGGAGACGGACTGCGGTGGTCCAAGCCTGAATCGTGGCACATCACTTTGCAGTTTCTGGGAAACACAGAGCCCGAACGATACGAATGCGTGGTGGCGCGATTGGGGGAGCTGCGCTTGCCGCCGGTTCCCATATGGCTGGAGGGGCTGGGCTCCTTCGATCGAGCCGGAGTTCTCTTCGCCGAAGTGAGGCCAACGCCCGAGCTGCTGCTGCTGCAGCGGCGCGTCAATCAAGCGATGGAGGCTTGTGGGTTTCCAGTGGATGCTCGTCCGTATCAACCTCATATCACGCTGGCGCGCAGCAAAGGGAAAGGCCGGGCGCAAGGCCTGAGCGCACTGAAGACCCGGGCACACGCTGCGCCGGGCTTCACCCAGTTTGTCGCAGGGGAATTCCTGCTGTATGAAAGCGTTCCCGGTCTCTCCGGTTCGGACTACGCGGTCCGCGCGCGCTTCTCCCTGGGCGGGTGATTCGAAGTGAAGGTGGGACTGAGTTGAAGCGCGGCATCGGCAGCGGGAAGGATGGCGGGCGCAGTGTAGAATCCCACTGTCACGAAGAGGGCGTTCTGGGCGAAGGCGTAATTCGAAGGCGTAATTGATGAAGAGGGCGTTGATGATTCGCAGGCTGATGCTTCTGACGATTGTGGTGGGACTGCTGGTTTCGGCGAAGGCGTCGTTGGCCGCCGATCCTTCCGCGGTGAAGGTTTGGGAGACGAAGATCGTTATTCCGACGTACCTGGCGGGAGATCCCGAACCGAACCCGATGTTCTTCTTCGGCCGCGAATCGCAGGGCTCGCAGGGACCCGTTTATCCGTATCCGATGTACGACTCGCTGACGGGGAAGAAGGTGGACAAGACTTACACGATCGTCTACCTGGAGAATGAATACATTCGGATCGGCGTGTTGCCGGAGATTGGCGGGCGCCTTTTCGAGGGAGTGGATAAGACCAACGGATATAACTTCATCTACCGGCAGCACGTAATCAAGCCGGCTCTGATCGGATTGATCGGCGCGTGGATCTCCGGCGGCATAGAGTGGAACGTTCCGTTTCATCACCGCGCCAGCACGTTTCTTCCGGTGCAATACAAGACCGAGGAAAATGCCGACGGCAGCAAAACGATCTGGGTGGGTGAACTGGAACCGCGGCAGCGCATGCGCTGGGCGGTGGGGTACACCTTGCGGCCGGGAAAGGCTTATCTGGAAGCCCAGGTGAGGATTCTGAACCGTACGCCGGTGGGCAACACGATGCTGCTGTTCGCGAACCTGGCGATCAGCACGAACGACTCCTACCAGATCATCTTCCCGCCGAACACGCAGTTTGGGGTGTTCCACGCCAAGCGCGAGTTTACGGATTGGCCAATTTCGCATCAGATCTATGCCGGCGACGATTTTACGAAGGGCGTCGACATCAGCTGGTACAAGAACCACGTGGGAGCGAGTTCGGTGTTCGCGTGGAATTACCAGGACGATTTCTTTGCCGGGTATGACCACGGCAAAGAGGCCGGAGTGATGAGCGTGGCGGACCACAACATTGTGCCGGGCAAGAAGTTCTGGACGTGGGGCACCGGTCCCAGCGGCAAGCGATGGGACAGCACGCTGACCGACGACGACGGGCCGTACATGGAACTGATGTCGGGCGCCTACTCGGACAACCAGCCGGACTATAGCTGGATGCAGCCGTATGAGAGCCGGTCGTTCAGCATGAACTGGTATCCCTTCCGCGATATTGGCGGGGTGAAGCAGGCGAATTTGGATGCGGCGGTGAACCTTGAGGTGAACTCGGGGCAGGCGAAGGTGGGATTCTATACGACGTCGGCGCACCCGGCCGCGCGCGTGGTGCTGCGGGCAGGGGACAAGGTGCTACTGGAGGAGACGATCGCTATCAACCCGGCGAAGCCTTATGTAAAGAAGGTGGCCGTGCCGGCGGGCGTCGACGAGCATGATCTGGTCGCGTCGCTGTGGGATGGAGATAAGGAGTTGGTCCAATACAGTCCGGTGCGGCTGACACCAGAAGCGATGCCTCCGGTGGTTACTCCGCCTCCTGCGCCGCAGGACGTCAAGACCAACGATGAGCTGTACCTGATCGGGCTGCGCGCGCAGCAGTTCCACGACCCCGCGATCGATCCGATGCTGTATTGGAATGAGGCTTTGCGGCGCGATCCGGGCGACACGCGGGGCAACACCGCGATGGGTATTACGGCCCTGGGCAAAGCCCGGTATGCCGAGGCAGAGAAGTACCTGCGCAAGGCGCTGGAGCGCGCGACCGATCACTATACCACGCCCGAGGATGCGGACCCGATCTATTACCTGGGCGCGACGCTGAAGGCGGAAGGCAAGAACGACGAGGCGTACACGTACTTCTACAAGGCGACGTGGAGCCAGGCGTGGAAGGCTGCCGGCTATTATTCGCTGGCGCAGATCGCGACCTCTCGCGGCGACATGGACGCGGCGCTCGATTTTGTGAACCGCTCGATCGATTCCAATGCGCTGAACATCCGCGCCCAGACCCTGAAAGCGGCGGTTCTCCGGCACCTGGGCCGAAAGCAGGAGGCATTGCAGGTGCTGGCCAACGCCGCGCACGCGGCAGATCCGCTGGATGTGCGCGCGATGGCGGAGACGTATCTGGCATCCGGAGAGAAAGGAGCCCGGCTGGCCGCCTCGATGAACGGATTTCCCGATAGCGCGCAAGAGACCGCTGCCGAGTATATGGACGAGGGACTGTGGCAGGACGGCGAGGATGTGCTGTTGCTGGCGACGGCGGCGGCGCCGGACAAGGCTCGCGTAAACCCCATGGACTACTACTATCTCGGCTATTTTGCGGAAAAGCTGGGGCAGACGGAGAAGGCGCTGGGGTATTACCAGCAGGCGATGGCGATGCAGCCGGACTATGTGTTTCCGTTTGAGAACGAAGAGATCGACGTGCTGCGCAGCGCAATGAAGGCCAACCCGCACGATGCGCGCGCACCGTACTACCTGGGTAACCTGCTGTACGACTGGCAGCCGGAGGAAGCCACGCGGGCGTGGGAGGTGTCCGAGGCGCTTGATCCGTCGTTCGCGATCACGCATCGCAACCTGGCCAACGCCTACATGCACCAGGCGTCGGGCGCGGACATCGACAAGGCCATTGCCGAACTGGAGAAGGCAGTTTCCGAGGACAAGAAGTATGCGCTGCACTTTACCGAGCTGGACGAACTCTACGAACAGGCCGGGGTCCCGGTGGAGAAGCGGCTGAAGCTGTTCCAAGCGAACGCCGCGGTGGTGGCGCAGCGGGACGACGCGCTGAATCGGGCGATTGCTTTGGAGATTGCGACCGGCGACCTGAATGATGCCATCAAGACGATGTCAACGCACACGTTTGCGGTGGCCGAAGGCGCGAACCTGAATGTGTCGGAGCACTGGACGGATGCACACATTCTGCGGGCGCAAACACAGATCCAGGCCAAGCGCTATGGGGATGCCCTGGCGGACCTGCAAGCCGCAGCAACGATTCCGATGAACCTGCCTATGAGCGTGGGCTATGGCAGCAGCGGCGGCAACCCGCGCTATGCAGAGATCGATTACTGGACCGGCGCTGCCTACAAGGGATCCGGAGACACGCAGAAGGCCGGTGAATTGTGGAGGCAGGCGATTGCTCCGCCCGAACGCGGCACGGCGCGGGCGGCCAGTGCGGCGGGCAACGTCCAGGTGGATCGGAGATCGCAGGCGTATTACCAGGGCCTCGCGTACCAGGAGTTGGGCCAACCGGAGAAGGCGCAGGAGTTGTTCCGCGGCCTGGTGCAGTTGGGACAAAATCAGTTGCAGCAGCCGGCGGCGGCGAGGGGAACAAGGGAAGGGAGGCCGGGCAGGGTTGTGTCGTCGCGCATGCTGACGGCCAACGCGCACTACCTGGAGGGCCTTGGAGACCTGGGGCTGAAGGACCAGACGGCCGCCCGAGCCGAACTGCAACAGGCGGTGCAGACAAGCCCGGACCTGCTGGGTGCGAGGACCGCATTGGCCAGCATTCAATAGCGAGGCTTTGCCTTGCAACGGCACCGAAGAACAGTACAATTCGAAGTAGAACTGGTTTGCATAAATACGGAAATTTCCCTCAGGGGCTAAAGCCCTTGATTTTGCTGGCTGTTTTCGGCACGACTGAAGTCGTGCCCTTTCAAGCCCGATTCATGCAACCGGCTCTAGTCCGCTCTGAAAAGGAGATTCCTGCTCAAGACACTCCCGGCGCGGGAGATTGCTGTCTGGTGTAGAACCCACGATGCGTCGCGTTGCGTTGATCCACAACCCGGTTTCCGGACAACATTCCACGCGACGGTCGGCGATTCTTGGGGATGCGCTTGCCGTGCTCCACAGCGCGGGTGTCGAGACCATAGAGTTGGAAATGAGCGGGCAAGGAAGCGCCAGAGCGCATGTGGAGGAAGCCGTGCGCCGAGGATGCGACACGATTATTGCCTGCGGGGGCGACGGCACAGTCCACGAGATTCTGCAGTGCCTGGTTGGAACGGACATGGCACTGGGAGTGCTGCCGTTTGGCACGGCCAACGCGCTGGCGCAAAACCTGGGCCTGGGTACTTCGCCAGTAAAAGCTGTGCGCATGCTGTTGACCGCGACCCCCACGGCGGTCCCGGTGGGCCGCATTCTCTATCGCGACAGCGGCGGCGGCGAGAGTTCGCGCTACTTTACCGTTGCGGCCGGCATTGGGCTGGATGCACTGCTGATGTCGCGGCCCGATCCTGAGTTGAAGCGGCGGTTCGGATATGCGCTGTATGTCTTTGAGGTGATTCGCATCTGGGCCACCCACTCCTTCCCGCTCTTCGGTGCGAAGGTACTCTGCGCCGGGAGCGATGAGCGGCAGGAGGAGCAGGTGTCGCAGGTGCTGGCGGTGCGGGTACGGTCGTTTGGCGGGTTGCTGGGGAAGCTGGCTCCGGGCGCGAGCCTGCACAACGGCAGGCTGCGGCTGGTCGCCTTCAAGACGCGCAGCCGTCTGCGCTACTTCAGGTTTTTGATCGCGGTGCTGGCTAAGCGGCAGACCTTTACGGGCGGAATCGAGCTGGTGAAGGCAATCTCAGTGGAGTGCGCTGCGAGCAACGGCTCCAGCGAGACGATTTATGTGGAGGCGGACGGCGAGGTGCTGGGCACTTTGCCGGCGAAGATCGAAGTCGCGCCGCAGCCGTTGACTCTCACCCTGCTGATTCCGGGCCATGCGCGACCGTGAGGCGGATGCCGCCAGCGTGAGCGAGCGAGGAGCGCAAAAGCAGATTCCTCCGCTGCGCTACGGAATGACAAACAAGAACAGGCAAGAGCAGACTGCGACAGTAGCTGCGATAGTATGGAAGCCGCACAGGGAGTTCGGGGATGGCCATGGAATCCGGTTTATCGAGTGCGTTGGCAGCGCGGTTGTGGCGTATACCGCGGCTGCGACCTGCCTGCTTTCGGCTCGCCACTGTTTTGGCGATTTTGTATGCAGGCGCGATTGCGGTGTGGGGCGGCGCTCCTCCCGAGGCTGAGGCCCAGCTCCAGGTTACGGAACATATCAGTAAGGAGCTGCAGCAGAAGGTGTATGGCCTGGATCTGATTCCGCGCCAGTGTACCGGCAAGGGGACAAGTGGATACTCCTGCTGGGAGGTTTACCCGACCGCGTGGCAGGCTTTGGATAAGTCCAGGAAGGGGATCAGCCTCGTCATCCATCTCTGGGTGAACGAGGGGCCTCCCCCATTCAAGGATTGTGATCTGGAGATGTTTATTGACGGCGCAGCCAGCAGGATAAAAGGCGTTCATTTCCAGCCGGGGAGCCATTTCTATGAGGGAGCCACCGCGACGGTGAACGACTACGATCTGGTGCGGACGCTCGCGTTGGCGAACGATGTGATCCTCGCGGCCGATGTGACCCCCAGAATTCAGATCACGCTCACTCCCGAGATGCAGAGGTCGATCTATGCGGTCTATAGCAAGTACAACTCACTGGAGGCGCCGGGTAGCCGTCTTGAGCAACTGAATGCGAAATTGAGCGATCCGGTGAAGCGCATGCGCGATGCCAATACCCAGTATTCGCAAGTGAACGCGCAAGATTGCACGACCGTGGCTTGCCTGAACAAAAGCAGAAGTCTGCTGACCTCCATGCTGTCGTTGGGCCAGTCCATCGTCCCGTTGCTGGATGAGAAGATCGCTTTTCTTACCGCGCATCCGGAGGGCATGGGAGCAGAGCAGGAAAAGAACCGCTCCATCGAGTCGCGGACGCAACTCAATGAATCGATGAAAAACGCCAAGGCGTTGCTGGAAGGCGTGGACAAGAAACTCGCCTCCAGAAGTGGCGCGCGGTAGCCGTTGCCAAAAGGGCCGACACCGATTGCGCCGCGGGAGCCACGGTGGATTAGCGCGGGAAGGGCACGAATTTGTCGGCGCAGGTGCCGGTCTTGCCTGCGGAGGGCTTGCCGGTGATGGTGACGTCGGTAGCGGGCGTGGGGAGCTGGATGTTGCTGCCGCCCGCGCCGTAGGTGATGTCCGCGTAGTCGAAGGTATAGGTGTATGGCTTGTCCGGATTCGCGGCATCGGTGAGCCAGACGCCGTCGAGCGCGATCTGGGCGCGGTGGTCGTGGTCGTAGCCGTCGAAGAGGATCTTTCCGCCGCCGGAGATGCGCACGTTCTTGAGCGTGATGTCCTTGAAGGTGGGCGGCGAGGGACCTTTGGCCGGGCCGTTGGCGGCGTAGGCCATGGTGATGTCGATGGGACGACCGGAGTTGCGGATGCAGATGTCGTCATAGACGGCATCGTGCACCAGGCCGCCGCGGGTGCCCATCGACTTGATGCGGATGCCTGAGTCGGGGCCGTCGAGCGAGAGGTCGAAGACGCGGAGTTTGCTGACACCGCCATTGGTCTCGGACCCGATGGACATGCCGTGGCCCCAGTAGAAGTGATTGTGGCTGACGGTCATGTTGGTTAGCTCGCCGGGGCCTCCGCCCTTGATGGCAACGTTGTCGTCGCCCTCGCGGAAGTAACTGTGGGTGATGGTGATGTTCCTGGAGCCGCCGCCGGGGTCGACGCCGTCAGTGTTGCGCGCCAGGCGCTGCGGCGTGTCGATTTTGACACCCCACACGGTGAAGCCGTCGCCCGCTTTGTAGGAGACGTGGAAGTTGGGCGAGTTCTTGAGTGTGATGCGGTAGAGGGTGAAGTTGTCGGCGTGGTCGGCGACGATGAGGCGCGAGACCTTCTGCGCGCCGCCCGGGCGTGCATCCTCGGCGAGATCCCATGCGCTCTTGTTCTTGCCGAGCAACTTCTCGCCGCCGCGGCCGTCGATGACGCCGTCGCCCATGACGCCGGCGCCGGAGACGTGCGAGACCGAGATGAGCGGCTTGCAGCCGCCCGGCCCGGTGGAGACGATGCCGCAACTCCCGGGCGCAGTCTCCATGACGGCGGGATCGAGGGTCTCAAAAAGGGTGACGCCCTTATCGACGACGAGCGTGACTCCGTCGCGGAGTTCAAGCGGGCCGCTGAGGAAGGCGTTGGCTCCGCCTTTGGCCTGGAGGGCGACTCCTTTCCCTTTGCCGCAGGCATCCATTGCCTTCTGGATGCGCTCGGTGTCCAGCTTTGACTCGTCGGCCGGCGCGAGGGTATCGAACTTGCCGTCGTTGACGGAGGTGAGGTGCGCGTCGAGGCTGGCGCAGAAGGGAGGGATCACCGGCTCGGTTACGGTGCGGGTGTCCTGCGAGAAAAGCGAGGGGACGAATAAGGTCGCTATGAGTCCGAGCGAAGCCAGGAAACGCGGCATGAATGCTCCTTGGTGCGGGCCATATGGCC
>Ga0182030_10014420_pt1 | contig 15603 bp, 16 predicted proteins | sample 812S3MmetaG_FD_121299 | JGI IMG/M metagenome (GOLD analysis project Ga0182030, IMG submission 121299) | Permafrost microbial communities from Stordalen Mire, Sweden - 812S3M metaG (Illumina Assembly) | ecosystem: Environmental > Terrestrial > Soil > Wetlands > Permafrost | place: Sweden...
CTGATTACGCAGATGGCTCAGACCGCGGTGTGCAATCGCCACCACTCGGTCGACCAGCAGCTGTGCCGCTGGCTGCTGCTCTCGCTCGACCGTCTGGCCTCCAATGAGCTGATCATGACCCAGGATCTCATCGCCAACATGCTCGGTGTCCGCCGTGAAGGCGTTACGGAGGCCGCGGGCAAGCTCGACAGGCTTGGCGTCATCCGCTACGCCCGCGGCCGCATCACCGTTCTGGACCGACCGAAGCTCGAGCAGCTCTGCTGCGAGTGCTACGCCGTGGTCAAGAAAGAGAGTGACCGTCTTCTGCCGCGCGCCGTCCCGCCACAGTCACTGATCATCACGATCTGAACCCGGCGCTACAGTTCCATTCACAATCCCTCATGGCCCCCTCCCCAGGCTAAGGTGCGCCAGCGAACCGACACCACCTGCCATTGCGCAGATCGTGGCGTGATGCCGTGCTATCGGTCTGGCTGTTGGTGGTAGTTCGGTCGGCTTAAGAAACGGAGATTTACATGAAGTCCGTGGTCCCAAAGTCCACACTCGGGTCCGAATTTGATGATTTCCTATTCACTCCCCTCGGCGAAGACCAGAACGGACTGCCCCTGAGCGTCGTATCACTTTTCGGACGAATGAATCTCGACCCATGGCAGGAGGCGGGAAACCTGACCGCGCTCTCCGCGGAAGCCGCCGCCAAGCGCCTGGCCCTCTGCCTCGATACGCTGACGGATCCAACCTTGCGAGAGGCCAACTCCAAGGCAACGGTCCTGCGCCTGCTGGCGCTGTTACCCCGTCGCGTGACTAGTGCCGTCCAGACGCCGGTGGTGGGCGCCGGCGCAGTTGCAGCGCCGGATCCACGGGCTCGCATCCGGACAATCTTCTTCATCGCCTCCGCCATTGCTCTGGTGGCGTCGCAGCTTCTCACTGCGCATCGATATGCACCAACCCAGCCCGGCGTCGTCCCCGGACCGGTCGTACAGACGGTCCCAGCCCAGACGCTGCCGGCCCCGCCGGGCCGCTGAGACGGGTGAGTGGGCGCAGGGGACATAGGGGTACCAGATTCCACGCGGTCGACGGCGGGTAATCAGCTGCTCGCGGGGCTCCCGCAGCTGCTGCATCGTCGATTGCTGGGACGCTTCGAACCCGTCGAGCTTCGCTTGGCGGAGGTGCTGTGCGCGTCCGGGGAGCGAATGCGGTATGTCCACTTCCCCACGACCAGTTTCGTATCCCTCATTGCACCCCTGGACGGACACGCCGGCCTTGAGGTCGGTCTCGTGGGCGACGAAGGCATGGTAGGGATTTCCTTGATGCTGGGCATCGAGGCGGCGCCGGTAACCGCCTTGGTGCAGGGCGTCGGGGCGGCCTGGAGAATGGAAACAACGGGTTTTCTCAGGGAACTCAGCCGCAGCCCGCCACTGCGGGAAATCCTGAATCGCTATCTCTACGTCACGCTCACCCAGCTTGCACAGACGGCCGCCTGCACGCGATTCCACCTCGTGGAGGCGCGGCTGGCGCGGTGGCTGCTGATGACGCGCGACCGGGCGCACGCCGATGAGTTCTACATCACGCACGCTTTCCTGTCGCACATGCTGGGTGTGCGCCGCGCCGGCATCACCCGGGCAGCTGTTGCCCTGCGAAAACGCAATCTGATCGACTATAGCCGCGGCGTGCTCACGGTGATCGATGGCACCGGCCTGGAGCAGGTTGCCTGCAGCTGTTACACGACACTCAAGAACGATTACACCAGGATACTCGGCAAGCTCGCGACGCCCGCAGGCGACTGAACTGCATTGAAACCGTGACGACTCAGCAGTTCTGCAGACTGCCGAGGAGTGCGGAAATCTTCATCGTTGCGACCGTCGAAAAGGTGTCTGAGACCGCGTAGGGCAGGATAATGCGATCGTTGAACCGCATAGCGCCACAGGTGTACACGACGTTGGGAACATACCCTTCACGATGGGGCGCCTCGGGGTGCACCAGCGGCTCGCGGGAGCGCGCAAGCACCTTGGTGGGATCCGCCTTATCGAGCAGTACGGCACCGATCGAATACCGCCGCACTGGACCGACGCCGTGGGTCAGCAGCAGCCAGCCCTCATCCAGATCGATGGGTGAGCCACAATTGCCGATCTGCATGAACTCCCAGGGGAACTTTGGCTTCAGGATGACCTGACCACCATTCCAGGAGTACAGATCATCCGAATAGATGAGATAGAGATTTTCGTTGTCCTGGCGCGCGATCATGGCGTATTTACCGGCGATCCTGCGGGGAAACAGAGCCATACCCTTGTTGATCGTGGCGCTGCCGGTCAACTGTGACATGCGAAACGTCACGAAGTCGCGGGTCTCGAGCAGTTCCGAGCGGATGCTCCGGCCGGTGTAGGCCGTATAGGTTGCGTAGTAAATCCTCTGGCCCGCCTCGTCGAACTCCACAAAGCGAGCATCCTCGATGCCATTTGACTGCGAGGCAAGCACGGGGAAAATCACCCGCTCACTGAGCTCCTCCTCGGGCCCGAAAATCAGTTCGGCTCGGTCCGCGTCCGGCGTCAACGGCGTGCGCAGCAGCGGAATAGAGGCAAGACGTGCCGGTGGATCGACACTGACATTGCCGTCTGAGTAGATTACCCCTGACCTGAATGTCAGCGACGAAACATGTCCCTCGCCGACTGCGCGCAGGCTCAGGATGAATCGGCGGCCGCCGTCTGGCGCGTCCGACTGATCCGGGTGGGTCACAATGCTCGGATTGAACAGCGCGGCGGCTTCGAAGGAATACTCGTGCAGGAAGTAAGCCCCCACGAGCCGGCGCTGATCCTGAGTGAAGGATGGATGAGCGTGAAAAGCCGCGCCCATCTCATCCGCCCGCGCCTCGAAGATTTTGAGCAGATTGCGGTGTCGTCCCCGAAAGTTCTCAAGGACGTCTGCCAACTGGCTGCTAACGGTTGCCACATCCAGTGCCAGAACGCGATCCACGATGTGATTTGCGCGCGTCCGATCGGTTGAATTGAAGTCGCGCGGCTCGGTCGCCGGTTTGAACGGCCGTACGACGACCCGCGCCGAATCCGGACGCAGGTGAAGTGGCTGCCTATTGAAGAATGTATTCTGTGTCAAAGTGCCTCAATTGCTGCGGTAATTCAGTGAATTTTTGGACCGCAGCGCCTGCAATCGTTCCGATATCGCCGGTCTCGGCGACGAATCGATCCAGGCGGCGGATCTGTGCCAGTCCGAGAAGGTACGAGACCACGGACTCCGCGCCCCGGTTCTCATTGGCGCGACCGGGGTGCAAGCCGTCGCAGCAACTCCCGGTTTCGAGGTCGATCAGGGACACCGATAGATCGTTGCTGCCCAGGAACCATGCGAACGCCCGGACTGCGTGGGCTCGCCATGTGGGATCACCATCCGCACGCCACGCCGCAAGACACGCCGCGATCGTCGCCGTCGCTTCCAACGGCTGCTGGTCAAAGGCCCGCGGCTGCTGGCGCCGGTCACCGAAGCTCTGCGAGCCGACAGGCCGAAACACCCCGCTCGGCGCCGTTTGCAGCGCCATCAGCCAGCGCAGCGACCTGAGCCCCGCGGCAAGGTAGCTTTGCCGACCCGTCGATGTACCTGCGGCGATCAAGGCCTGCGAGAGTCGGGCGTTGTCGTAGGCAAGACTGTCCTCGAACCACACCCAATCCGGTGTCTCCACCGCCGCCAGCAGCCCCATGAGTCTGCCGGCCAGCTGATGCTGCAGCTCTACCGCCCTGGAGTTAAGCGGATCCGTGACCCGAAAGGCCTCCAGGCCGAGCAATGTAAAGGCCCAGGCACGGGGGGAGCGAAAGTCCTCCACCGAGGGTGCCGCCTCGGAAAACAGGGCTGCCGCCCAGGACCGCCGCGACGTCCGCGCGTCGCTGTGTGCGCACTGGCCGAGAGCCCACAGCGTACGCCCGTGGCTATCCTCCGAGCCGCTGTCTTCGAGCCAGCGGCGATCGAACGCCATGAAATTCCGAAAGCGCCTGGTGGCAGGGTTCCAGGCATGCTGGACAAAGGCAGCGAGCCGAGCTGTCAGCAACTCTGGGAATGGCTCCTCGCCGGGGGTGTTCAAGGCACAGGCCAACAGCAGCGCGCGGGCGTTGTCATCCACGCAATAGCCGTGGAAACGGTCCGGCACCGAATGAATTGCGTGTTGAATCAACCCCGTGTCGTCGCACATGGACAGGAAGTGGGTCAGGCACATTTCCGGGACAATCCTCCTGCTGGCCGGGAACGTGGCCGCGCGCGAGCGGCGCGAGTCACTTCGATGACTTTCCACAGCCCGCGCAAATTCCTCCATATAACGTTCGCCGATATGGGGCCAGGTCATGGTGCGACTGTAGGCATAAGCCTCCCGGCTCAAACGTTGCCGGCGTTGATCATCGGTCAGCAATGCTGCAATCTCGCGACCTACGGCGTCGGAGTCACCGAAGGGCACGAGAATTCCCCGGCCGCCCGCCAGCAGTTCCCGCGCATGCCAGTACGGCGTCGAAACGATCGCTTTGCCGCCGCCGAAACTGTAGGCCAGAGTGCCTGACGTCATCTGCGCTTCATTCAAATAGGGTGTAACGTACACGTCACACATGGAAATGAAATCCAGCAGCGTGGCTTGGTCCACGAACTGATCTAGGAAGACGATGTGTTCTTCGATGCCCAACTGCTGCGCGCGAGCGCGCAAGCGATTCCGATAGGCTTCACCTTCGCGTCGCACCAGATTGGGATGCGTAGCACCCAGCACGACATATACAGCATCGGGACGACTTCGTAATATTTCCGGCATGGCGTCGATCATGATCTCGATGCCCTTGTTCGGTGAGATCAGTCCGAAGGTCAGAATCACGGCGCGGCCGGCGAAGCCGCGGGCAAGCTTCGATACGCAAGGATCCACGAAGGCACGATCCGGGATCCCGTGCGGGATGATGCGTATCTTTTCCTGCGGTACGCGATACACAGTTCGCAGCAGTTCATTACCCTTCTCCGCCATGACGATCACGGCGGTCGAGGCATCCACGATTTCACCCAGTACACGTCGCTGGACTGCGCTCGGCTCGGCGAGCACGGTGTGGAGTGTCGTTACGATGGGCATGTTGAGCTGCGTCAACAACGTGAGGACGTGACCGCCCGCATCGCCACCAAATATTCCGAACTCGTGCTGCAGAGATACCACGTCATACTGTCCGGCATTCAGGAATCTGGCCGCCGACCAGTAATCCTCCAGCTGCTGCTCACGAATCTGCCAGCCAACGGACGCCGGATAAGCGTAACCGTGCCCCTCATCGTTAATCGCAACTATGACGGACTCAGGTTTTGACACGGAGGCTGCGACGGCCAGCTGCAGGTCTGTGGTGAACGTCGCGATTCCACAGCGACGTGGCAGCGAATTGCCGACGAACGCGACGCGGTGTGGCGGGCTCAAATGCGCCTGCCCTTTGCAAGGGAGCCACCAGCTATTGCGGCCACGCTTACGAACTTATTCATGAGGAATTCCTATAATGATTGACTGATCGTCGAGCATCCGATCAGTCGAGAATGCTCTTGGCGCGCGGTTTTGTCCGTTCGGGAGCGAACGGCGCAACCACTACCCTTCTGCCGCTACCCACCGTCACCCGCCCGCAGAGGATGATGAATCAGGCCCGCGACGGGCTCTCCGTTCAGTAAGGCAAGGGCGTAATGACTGTTTGCGGGACTTTGCTCTTTAAATGTCCAGCCGAATAGACCTGCGTAAAAATGCTCCGCTTCGCTGAGATTGGGGGTAACGAGCTCGGCCCAGATGACCTTGCCCTTGTGATGCTCGCTTCCGGGTTGATCCGCGATGGGCGGGGGCTCAAAGCCTGCCGCTGTGACGCTGGTCATGGAGCCAATGCTGAGTATCAGGGCGATCACCCAATTTGCAATGCGAGGGGCGCCGCCGCAGAGCAGTTTCATCATTTGCACCAGGCTCCGTTGTTGCATACGAAGCTACGTGCTTCGGTCTGGACATTCTGTACGCTACCGCACTCACCTGGTCAGGAACGGGTGGTGGGCTGCGTCGGTTCTCTGCTGCAAAGCTGTAGCTTCCGAAACGTGGAGCTTCACTGCCCATCGCGGGGGCGGTCAGCAGCCAGACGCATCAAATTGGTTCCAAGGGGCGCGGCCGTGACGGCTTAGCGTTGACAATCACTTGCTATCGCGGATTTCGCGAACCCACGGAGCGCCGTTCAATGACTGTCATCGATCACACCCGCCAACTGCGCGGTTAAGGTCGCACCCACCTCTCCCAGGAGGCCGAGTTCCAGGGGACAGCGGTTTCCGAGGGCCTCGGGACGCAGGTCGATCTGCGCGATCCTGGCGTCCTCAGGGAAGAACTGCCGGTAGGTGAAATCTGCGCCCAAGATCAAGAGAGCTTCACAGCTCTTCATCGCCTTATAGCCCGAGGCGAAACCCACGAGCCCCGTCATACCCACATCGAAGGGCTTGTCGTACTCAATATGCTCCTTACCACGAAGCGTGTGGACGATCGGCGCGTTCAAGGCCCTGGCAACATTCAGGACTGCCTCATGGGCACCCGCGCAACCTGCCCCGCAAAAGAGGGTAACGCGCTCGGATCCGTTCAGGAGTGCCGCAAGGGCTTTTACCTGCTCAGGGGCTGCTGCTGCTGTGGTGGGCTTGGCTGGAATGAGCCATTTAGGGACACTTGATGCCGCCGGCTTCAGCGCGACGTCGCCCGGAATGACCACATCGCTGTCAGGCACGGTGCCGACCTGGAACAAGTTGAAATTCGGTGGAAGAGGAAATGCTTGCGGCTCCAATCCGAATATCGTGGCGCTTTCCTTCTCGCACGTGAAGCCGACATTGAAGCCCACCTGCGGGTAAAGGGAACTCGAGGCCGCTGCGACCGCTTCCCGCGCCGCCTCCAATCTTGCCTTTGCGCTTTCAAACGTGGGGCTGCCGGTGATCGCCTGTTTTACCAGCAAGTCGAGGTCCGGCGACCGGAAGAGCGTCCACCATTCGACCGTCACTTTGTCGCCGAGCGCGAGGGTCTGTCGCGACAGGTTGGGATCTTTCCAACCGGAATTAAACGCACTGATCAGCGCGGTGTTACCGTAGATCTCCTGGGCGATTCTGTCGGGCAAGTGTCGCGACCGGACACTTTGTGTCCTTCGACGATCGTCGGATGCATCAGGACGGCGAGGCGCGCAATTGACCTTACTGTTGCGACTCGGCGTACCCTGCCATTGGCAATGAGTGACTCATGAAGTACTGGATCGACACCGAGTTCATTGAGCGACCGTTCACGATCGATCTTATCAGTATCGGCCTCGTCGCTGAGGACGGACGAGAGTTCTACGCCGAGAGCAGCGAAGTCGACTGGTCCAAGGCCAGTCACTGGACTCTCCAGACCGTGCTCCCGCAACTCGAAGGGACAAAAATGCCGCGCGAGGAGATTGGCTACGCCATCCGCCGTTTCGTGGATAAGGACGATGCCCCGGTGTTCTGGGGTTACTTCTCAGCTTTCGATTGGGTCCTATTCGGTTGGCTGTTCGGCGACGTGCACGAACAGCCCTTTCGTTTTCCAGCGCTCTGCCTGGACATCAAGCAGTGGGCTATTGAACTCGGCGATCCAGAGTTACCCCGCCAAGTCGGCGCCTGTCACCACGCTCTCGCCGATGCACGGTGGACACGCGACGCGTGGGCGTTCCTCAAGAATCTCGACCCGCCTGCAAGCGAACGTAGGTCCATCGGTAGCAAGCCGCCGGATCAGCGCGGCGCAAAAACAGTCTAGCTGGTGTTCGCCCCCGAGTCGGGCGCAGGCTGCTGTGGCGCGGACGTTGGTACCCGGTACTTCCGGAGGCCAGCCTTAATTCACGCCGCCTACCGCGGGCGAATCGCTGGCTGGAAATGACTCCTCAAGGGCTTCGTCGAGGAGTTCCTCGAGGTGCGCGTTGGTCCCCTCGACGGGGTGCTTCTTCATGTAGGCCACGGCATAGGCACATACAGGCTTGACCACCCAGCCGTTGGCAGCGGCCAAATCGAGGGCACTTCGCATCAGCTCAGCCGCCACCCCGCGGCCACCGATCGGGCGCGGAACGCGAATGTGGAGAATGCTCATGACTTTGCCGTCGAGATCGTAGTCGAGAACCCCAGTCTGCCCCTCGAGTTCCGTCGACAGCCGGTGCGCACCGCTGTCGTGATTGATAGTCAGCATCAGAGTCATTTATGCCTTGTTGCGTTCCAGGCTACGCCGATGCTTTCACCGGCTTCTGGACACTATTTAACAGCGAGTGAATTTGCGCAAGCACGGCTGTGTCTGCGGGCGCTTGAGGTCTTGAAGCCACATCTAGCCTTGCGGGCGCGCCTGGTGATCAGCAAGTTAGTGATTCGAAAAGAATTTGCGCCCCCTCTGTTCCCCTCGATTCCCCCAATTTGCCACCAGATTCGCCACCACGTGTGACGAACTTGGAGATCGGCTGCAACGCTCGGATTGCTCGATGTCGATCGGAAAGGTCGCACTTCAGTAGCCCACCGGCTCGTGGTAGGTTGCGGTGCCTGCCTGGACGATGCATGGATGGCCGAATGACTCATCCGATCGAGCCGACCGTGGATCGGCATCTGCGCGAACAAGTCGTTGCGGCCTGCCGCGACCTGGCTCGCCTCGGCCTGACGCATGGCACCTCCGGAAACGTCAGCGTGCGCCGCGACGCGTCGAGCCTGTTCATCAGTCCGACCGGGATGCCCTATGCGGACCTCCAAGCCGACGACGTGCCGCTGCTGGCCCACACCGGGCACTGGTTCGGACGCCGCCAGCCCTCGAGCGAGTGGCGTTTTCACCGTGATATTTTCCGGGCCCGCAGCGATGCCGGCGCCATTGTTCACACCCATTCCCGGTACGCGACGGCACTTGCCTGCACGGGCCATGACATTCCAGCGTTCCATTACATGGTGGCGGTCGCCGGCGGCAGCGATATCCGCTGTGCCGCCTACCACACCTTTGGCTCCCAGGAACTCTCGGACGCAGCGGTTGCCGCCCTGCACGGCCGCCGGGCCTGCCTGCTGGCCAATCATGGCGTCATCGCGCTGGGCACCGGCCTTTCCGCCGCCCTGGCGTTGGCCGCCGAGGTGGAGAATCTGGCGGCACAGTATTGCGCCGCGCTGGCAATCGGGAACGTCAGATTGCTCGATGACACGCAGATGCAGCCGGTGCTGGAGAAATTTCGCACCTATGGCCGCCAGGACGCGGCAGACTCCGATCTGGTATTCGCCGGTGCAAATCTCGATGATTTTCAGGTGCAAGCATGAGCATGGAAAGCAGTGTGCGGCGAAGTAGCGGGTCGATGCTCGGGGTGATCGGCGGCAGCGGCGTTTACGACATCGATGGCTTGAGCAAGACCCGCTGGGAGCGCATCGCCTCACCCTTCGGCGAGCCTTCTGACGAATTGCTCTTCGGCGAACTGGCCGGGCAGCAACTGGTGTTTCTGCCGCGGCATGGACGCGGCCACCGTATCGCACCGACCGATATCAACTACCGCGCCAACATCGATGTGCTGAAACGCGCAGGCGTGACCGATGTGATTTCCGTGAGCGCCGTGGGCTCGCTGCGCGAACACCTCACCCCGGGCACGTTCCTGATCGTCGATCAGTTTATCGACCGAACCTGTGCGCGTACCACGACCTTCTTCGGTCCCGGCCTTGTCGCGCACGTATCCATGGCACACCCGGTCTGCAGCCGTCTGGGCGCGCACCTTGAAAGTGCCGCGCGCGAGGCCGGCATTGCCGTGGCACGCGGCGGCACCTATCTCGTGATGGAAGGCCCGCAGTTCTCAAGCCTCGCCGAATCCGAGCTGTATCGTGCCTGGAACTGCGATGTGATCGGCATGACCAACATGCCCGAGGCCAAACTGGCCCGCGAAGCCGAGCTGTGCTACGCGACCGTGGCCATGGTGACCGACTATGACTGCTGGCACCCCAGCCACGACGACGTGACGGTCGATGCGATCGTCAAGGTGCTGTTGGCCAATGCCGATAGGGCACGCAGCCTGGTCAGGACGGTCGCGCCGCGGGTAGGTGCCGATCCCGCGGCAGCCGCCTGCAGCTGCCGCTTCGCACTGGAGCATGCCCTGCTCACTGCCCCCGCAGCCCGGGATCCGCGAATGATCCAGCGACTGGAAGCCGTTGCGGGCCGGGTACTGCGCACGCGGAACGACACATGACCCACGAAGCCGGTGCCGAGCGTGCGCTGCGGGACCCGTCCTTCGACACCCTGCGCTGGGTGCGGGACCGACTGGAAATGATTGACCAGCGATTGTTGCCGACTCGCGTCGAATACCGCAGCTACGACAGCGCCGCAGGGGTGGCCGAAGCTATCCGGACCATGGTCGTGCGGGGTGCGCCGGCCATCGGTTGCGCGGCCGCTTACGGCGTGGCGCTGGCCGCCCGACAGCTGCAGGGCGCGGCGCGGACTGAGGCCATCGCCGGCATGAACGCCGCCTTTGCCCAGCTGGCGGCCAGCCGGCCGACGGCCGTCAATCTCTTTTGGGGCCTGCAGCGCATGCAGCGCAGCTGGGAGGGCTGCCAGGAACTGGACCCTCAGGTCGTCGCTGACAGGCTGCTGCAGGAGGCCCACGAAATCCTGGCAGACGATATCCGCATCAACCGCGCGCTGGGCGAGCACGGCGCGGCGCTGCTCAAGGACGGCGCGCGGGTCCTCACGCATTGCAATGCCGGAGCGCTCGCGACCGCCGGTCATGGCACGGCGCTCGGGGTCATCCGCTCGGCGGTGGCGAGCGGCAAGCGTATCAGCGTGCTGGCCGATGAAACGCGGCCCTTCCTGCAGGGGGCGCGGCTGACGGCATGGGAGCTGGTGCAGGATGGCATCCCGGTCACCCTGATCACCGACAATATGGCCGGCCATATGATGGCCACGGGCCAGGTCGACGCGGTCGTGGTCGGAACGGATCGCGTCGCCGCCAATGGCGATGTGGCCAACAAGATCGGCACCTATATGGTTGCGGTGCTCGCGCGCCGCCACGACATTCCGTTCTACGTCGCCTGCCCGCTGTCGACCATCGATCTTCAGACTCCCGACGGATCCAGGATTCCCATTGAAGAGCGCTCGGCCGACGAGGTACTGGGGTATGGCGCGGTGCAGTGGGCCGCCGCAGGGGTGTCGGTGCGAAACCCTGCATTCGATGTGACACCGGCCGAGCTGGTCACCGCCCTGATCACTGAAAAGGGACTCGTGCGCGAGCCGAATCGCGCCAAGCTCGCCATGCTGTTCTAAAGCCTGAGCGGCTCATCGCCGTGTGCGAATATCAGGCAGGCTTCGGCCGCCTTCGGAACAGTCGCGAGCCCCGAAACAGCGGTATCTTTGTTCACGGGAATCGAAAGCGGTGTCACAGCCGACAGGTTACTGAGGCTTGTCGCGCCGTCAAAACGGGCAACGTCGTTCCCAGTGCTATCTGGCGCCACAAGCGTTTGATTTAGATAGATAATTACTCCAATATGAGTAACTTACGCAGACAGCGCGGCTTCGTATTCCTTGCGGTAATCGCGGCAGTCGTACTACTGATCGCGATCGCGCTGGCAGCTTGGTACCTGATCATCATCCCGGATCGGCCCCTCGACCCCGGCATCACCAACGCCTTGCAACGGCACCATGATGCGGTACCGCCGCAGGACAATCTGTTCTTTGCGCTCCTCGCTTTCGACTCGACCAACGCGGAGAACATCAACCCGCAGGGGCAGGCGATCTACGCCGCGTACCTGGCGCGCCGGGCGGCCGATCCCAAGTCCGGCGTCACATTCGACAATGCCGTGCCGGTCGTGCGCCAGGCATTCGTCGGAGACCGGGCCGGCCTGTGTGGAGGCCGCGGAAAACCGGAAGATCTGCGCAGGTTGATCACTGACAACCGCCTGTTCGTGGATCGCTACGACGGTGCGGCTGGCTACAAGCGCCTGTTCCTGACCGATATCGCCTTTACGCGCCGCCTTCTTGCGCAATGCGCAGTGGCGGGTCCTCACGGAAAAGATCGCGCTCAGCCGTGGCGGCTGCACGAAATTCCTGTCGGGTGCGACGGCATTCAAGAGCCACGGCGCGTAACTAGCTGATTACGACCGAAGTCAACCGCCTGGTTGCACAGGTCAAAGCGAATGCGCAGGACAGCTCACTGCTCATCGTGAGCCGCACAACATGACTACGCCACGATCAGACGGCGGTCGTCTTCGCAAACGTGCGGATGGGGTCAACCGACCAGCTCGGAAATTCACTCGCGCTGAAGAGCGGCGTATCCGCGCTCACATTCTGGCGCGCGGGATAGCCTTCAGGGTCTTCCTACCGGAGGACCTCGCCAACTGGTTGCGAAGAAAGGTCATGTCGGGTGTCTTCCAAGACCCCGCCGAAGCGGCATTTGTGGCCTTCCAAGATCTGCGGGAACTCGATCGACACCCTGAAGTGCGCAAGCGAACAGCCCGCTGATATCCTGGCCGGAGCAGAGCCCGGCCGTGACGCGGGCCGGATCACGGAAAATTCCAGAGTCCCACAAAGTTAAAGTCTCGCGATAGGCAGCTTTAGGGAACAAATGGCCCATAGCAGGCTATTACCGGGTTTGACCAATGCCGCCTGATGCGAACGTCCGCAATTGGGACAGTCAATCTAGCGCTCTTCGGTACAAAATGCCTTCATCAAAGCGCGTTTCTGAGACCCCGATGCTCTTGAAGCCATTAGCAATATAGAATTCCCGTGCATGCGGGTTGCCAATGACGTTCAACGCGCGGGACCCAAGTAAACGTGCTGCATCTTCGCAGTGCTTTACGAGCCGTTGGCCGATTCCCCGGCGCCACATGCTTGGTTCGACGAAAAGCGCATCGAGCTCTGTGTCTCCATCCTCGCGCGACAGAATCGCTGCGAATCCGACAATCGCATTGTCTCGCTCCGCAACATACACCTGTCCGGATTCCAGTTGCTGCATTGGGATCTCGATGGCGTCGGGATGGGCCAATATGGCATCCCGGTCCCCAGGGTTGGCAAGCGAAGCGCGTCTCTGCAACGCTTCAAGCGCTTCGCGCTCGGACGGGATAGCGGGACGAATGACTGCTTGCGGGCATGCACTTACGCGGCCCTCCCGCCATTTGTGACAGTCGCAACAATTGTGCTATATTTGTGCTATGTATACCGGAAAGGAGCGCAACAATGGCAGCAACGACGACCATCCGACTACCACCAAAATTGCGCGCCCGGCTCGGTAGCCTGGCCAAGCAAACGGGGCGTTCCGCCCATAGCTTGATCGTAGAAGCTGTCGAACGGCACGCCAACTACGAAGAGCAGATGCGCAGTCTTGTCAAAGAGGCGCTCGCCGCAGACTCGGAAATCGACAAAACCGCCGAGGTCTATCGCGCAGACGATGTTCATGCGTGGATGAAGCGGCTGGCGACTGACGAGTCAGCGCCACGACCAAAGCCATGGCGCAGGTAGTCTATTCGGCGCGTTCATTGGTACATATTGAGCGCGCCTTTCAGTTCTTACGCGACAATAACCCTGCCGCAGCGCGGGATGCAGTAACAGCGATCCAATCGGCAGTTGACAACCTTGCGGCGCATCCGTTGATTGGCCGGCGTATCGAAGGCGAGGTGCGCGAGCTAGTAATTTCATATGGACAAACTGGTTACGTCGCACTATATCGGTTTGTGGTCTCCCACAATGAAGTGCGCCTTCTGGCCATTCGTCACCAGCGAGAGCTGGGCTTTCAGCCTTAGTCGCCGGTCTTGACCCTGCGGCCAGTCGCCGATGGCCGGTATCGGGTTAGCCCTCACACCGTCAGGCTGGAGAAGGGCGCCAGCCGACCTGAGCAGGCATCTTCTCAGGATGCCCCATCCGCTTCCAGGAGGGACTCCCTGCGGGCTCTGGAGCCACCGTCGTTACACTAACGAAAACGCCAACCAGCTAAGCGGTGTGGCGATCAGCATCAGGCTCGCTGCCACTGCGGCGAAGCCGAGTCCCGCGATTGGATTGACTTTGAGGAGCCCCAACCACTCGGCTGCCAACGATGAATCGCGCGCGTCAAGCCACCGACGCACGCGGGCTTCGATGCGTTGCCGCTGACGTGGGGTTGGCTCTAGCGTGGCCCATGTGACCGCGAGTTCGATTTCGTTCATGACATCCCTCCGTTGGGATTCAACAGCGCTTCAATGCGCGCACCGAGGCGCACGCGCGTCCGCTCGAGAATCTTTCGCACGTTAGCGGGCTGGAGCGGGAGTACACGCGCGATTTCGGTGGCATCGAGTTCGGAGCCGTAGCGCAAGCTGACGATTTCCTGCTCGCGTTCGTCGAGCTCGGCAAGCGCTCTCAGCAATGCTTCGCGCTTCTTTTCGCTGTCGGCGTCGCGTTCGAGGTCGGCAGTCTCGTCCGGGATTCGCGGCAGATCGTTCGGATCGGTGAGTTCGGGACGCCGGCGGCGAAACCTGCGTCGCGCCGTATTCACGGCAATAGTCATTACCCATGCGACGAAGCGCGTACCGGTTCGCGCCTCGTAGCGATGCAGTGAAGTGAGCACCGTCAGCATTGTGTCCTGCGTGACCTCTTCTGCATCCGCGTCCGAACACGATATCCCGCGCACCACCCGGAACACACGGTCCACATGCTGCCGGTACAGGCATTGTCCAGCCGCCCGGTCGCCGGCGCGCGCCGCGTCTACAAGCCGCAGGATTGCGTCCTCCTCGAGCGAAGTGGTGTCGCCGCCGAAGCGAGAGAAAAGCGCCCGGAACAGCGACGACACCGTCCACTCATCGAGCAGCGCGAAGCGTATGCTCGTTGTGGCGATCACTGCCCCTCCTGCGTCAGATATCCGATCGTCCAGATGGACGACTGCGTGGTGCCGCTGATCGCGACGAGGATGAGCACTATCGGCAGCAACAACATTGCTCCGAGTGCGATAACCGGAACGGCCGCGTGCGTCATGCCGAAAACCGTCTGCACCAGAAAGACGAAAGCGGCGACCACGGCGAGCGCGACCGCTCCCACGACCACGACGATCAGGCGCCCGAGGAAGGCGGCAACGATCAACTTGAGCCCGTGCAATAGGCGGCCGTGCAGGAATAGTCGCGCCTTGCCAATGGCGTCGTTTGCGCCACGGTTCTCAAGCACGGCGATGCGCGCGGCGAACGCCTGCCACATGTACAGCGTGACGAGCCACGGCACTGCGATGAGCACGGCCGGAACGGCGAATGTCACAGCCAGTGCCGTGCCGGAGAGCTTCAGGGCGAGCAGGAATGGCGTGGCGAGTACAACGAGGCTTCCCACGCTTATCGCAAAGTAGATAACGGCAATTCGAAATAGAACGCCCCAGTGAGCCAAGCCGTCGCGCCAGCCTTCGCGCACGGTCGGGGTCTTGGACAGGCGCACACGCGTGACGCCTTCGATGAGTGCACCCTCGCTTACGAAGTACATGAATACGACTGCTGCGATCAAGACGAGGATAGCTATCGCCAGCAGCGCCGTAACGCCGGTGAAAGCGTGCGGCGCGAGATGCGCAACTGCGGGCGCTCCGGGCACGTGACCATTGCCTTTGGAATTGACTGTGGTCCCGAGTCCGACGAAGAAGCCGTATAGCCACAGCGACTTTGACGTTC
>Ga0182030_10014422_pt1 | contig 15598 bp, 14 predicted proteins | sample 812S3MmetaG_FD_121299 | JGI IMG/M metagenome (GOLD analysis project Ga0182030, IMG submission 121299) | Permafrost microbial communities from Stordalen Mire, Sweden - 812S3M metaG (Illumina Assembly) | ecosystem: Environmental > Terrestrial > Soil > Wetlands > Permafrost | place: Sweden...
TCGACAAGAAGCATTTCGTCGGCGGCATGTACGATCCGATCGAAGGCCACGTCGATCCCTACGGTGTGACGCACGCCTACGCCAAGTCGGCGCAGATCGGCGGCGCCGAAATCGTGCGGCACACGCGCGTCGTGGACCTGAAGGCCCGCACGGACGGCTCGTGGGATGTGATCACGGACAAGGGCAACGTCCATGCGGAGCACGTGGTCAATGCCGCCGGACTGTGGGCGCGCGAGGTCGGACGCATGGTGGGCCTCGAGCTTCCGGTGCTCGCGATGGAGCACCAATACCTGATCACCGGCGACATGCCGGAGCTGGCCGGCAAGCAAGAGCAGCTGCATGCGATCGATTTCGAGGGCGAGATCTATCTGCGTCAGGAGCGTGGCGGAATGCTCATGGGGACCTACGAGCGCGCCGGTGTGCCGTGGTCCCCGGTGACGACTCCATGGGATTTCGGCCAGGATCTCCTCCCGAACGACCTCGAGCGGATCGCACCGAGTCTTGCGGTGGGCTTCCAGCATTTTCCAGCGCTCGAGGCCGCGGGCATCAAAAAAGTGGTGAACGGGCCGTTCACCTTCGCTCCCGACGGCAATCCTCTGATCGGTCCGATCAAGGGTCTCAAGAATTTCTGGGTCGCCTGCGGCGTGATGGCGGGCTTCAGTCAAGGCGGGGGCGTCGGTCTCGCACTGTCGCGCTGGATGGTGGACGGCGATCCGGGCGCGGACGTCTGGGGCATGGACGTCGCACGTTACGGCGACTGGACCACGCTCGCGTACACCAACGCGAAGGTGCGCGAGAATTACTCGCGCCGGTTCAGGATCCGCTTTCCGAACGAGGAGCTCTCCGCCGCCCGGCCGCTGCGCACGTCACCGATTTACGAGCGCTTGCAAGGCGAGCACGCGGTTTTCGGCGACTATTGCGGCCTCGAACATCCCCTGTGGTTTGCCCCAAGCGTGCGCGAAGCGGTCGACGAAGTGAGCTTCCGGCGCTCGAACTCGCATCCGCACGTGGGCGCGGAGTGCCGCGCAGTACGGGACGGCGTGGGTCTTCTGGAGATCTCGAATTACGGCAAGTTCGATGTGCGTGGACCCGGCGCCGTAGAGTGGCTGTCGCGCATGATGGCGAACAAGGTGCCCGCGGTCGGTAGGATCGCCTTGACGCCGATGCTGAACGAGCGCGGCAAGCTGATCGGCGACTTCACCCTGTGCCGGGTCGCGGAGGATCATGTGTTCCTGGTCGGCACATACGCGGCGGAGACCTTCTACCTGCGCTGGTTCGAGCGGCATCTGCCGCCTTCGGGCGTGAGTGTGCGGGCGTGTGCGATGCAATACACGGGTCTATCGCTCGCCGGGCCCCGATCACGCGCTCTGCTGCAGAGTCTGGTGCGCGACGACCTGTCGACCGCGGCCTTCCCGTTCTTATCGTTCCGGAGCATGGAGGTCGGCATGGTGCCGGCGTATGTGGGGCGCGTGTCCTTCACCGGCGAGCTCGGGTTCGAGATCTGGACGACGACCGACTACCAGCGCGCACTGTACGACTCCTTGGTCGCCGCGGGCCGCGGGCAGGGGCTCAAGCTCTTCGGCGGGCGCGCGCTCAATTCGATGCGCATCGAGAAGAGCTTCGGTACGTGGGCGCGCGAGTACCGGCCGATATACGGGCCGTTCGAGGCGGGTCTCGGGCGGTTCGTCGACTTCAAGAAAGCGGATTTCATCGGACGCGCCGCGGCTTTCGCGGAGAAGGAGAAGGGCGGAGCGCTCAAGCTTTTGTGCTTCAAGGTGGCGGCGACGGACGCCGACGCAATCGGCGACGAGCCGATCTGGCACGGCGGACAGGCGGTGGGTTGGGTGACGTCGGGAGGTTTCGGACATCGTACCGGCATGTCGCTGGCCTTAGGCTACGTGCCGGCCGCACTCGCGCAGGCGGATGAGGGTTTCGAGATCGAGATCATCGGCGAGCGGCGTGCCGCGGTTCGCCTGCGCGAGCCCGCGTTCGATCCGAGCGGCGCGCTGATGCGAACATGAAGGTATACTCGTCCCCTCGGCGCTGATCTCGCGCGTCGCCGGGGAGGGGCTATGCTGGATACGAAGAACGAGACCGTCGCACCGGGATACAACGGCCTGACCGAGCTCACCGTGGGACTCTCGGCGGATGTCTATTACGATCCGCGTCATTACGAGCGTGAGCTCAATCGCATCTGGTACCGCAACTGGGTCTATGTAGGCCGCTCGAGCGATGTGCCCGCGAGCCGATCGTTCCGGACGTTCGAGCTCGGGGACCAGAGGATTCTCCTGGTACGCGACGACGAGGGGGTGCTGCAAGGCTTTCACAATACCTGCCGCCATCGCGGCGCCGAGTTGTGCCGGGAGAGCGAGGGTACGCTCAAGTTCGGTAAGCTGATATGCCCCTATCACGCGTGGACCTACGACCTCGAGGGCAGGCTTCTGCGCACCTCATCCAAGGTCCATGCCGGTGGTTTCGACATCGCGGACTATCCGCTCTACAAGGTCAAGGCGCACGAGTGGAACGGATTCATCTTCGTCGCGCTCACGGATAGCCCGCCGGCATTCGAGCGGCTGTTCGATCAGCCGCAGAATCGCCTCGACGCGTGGCCCTTGAAGGAGTTGGTCGTCGGACACGTGCTCCTGAAGACCGTGGCGTGCAACTGGAAGATATTCTGGGAGAACTACAACGAGTGTCTGCACTGCCCGGGGGTGCATCCGCAGCTATCGAGCTTGGTGCCGATCTACGGGCGAGGGTTGCTCGAGGAGCGTGACGATCCCCGCTGGAATGAGCATCAAGCGGATTCGGATCCGAAGTACAAAGGTGGCCTGCGCCAGGGAGCGGTGACTTGGTCGAGCGACGGGCGGCTCACGGGCGTCGAGTTCCCGGGACTGTCGGAGGAGGACCGCAGGGCAGGACACATCTACATGACCGGCTTGCCCTCGATGTTCATCGTCGGCCATGCCGATTACGTGCGGGTGGTGCGGTTGCGGCCGCTCGGCCCCGAGCAGACGGAGCTGAGCGTCGAGTACCTGTTTTCCCGCCAGAGCTTGGCGAGCCCGAATCTCGACCTGCGCAACGTGGTCGATTTCACGAATCTGGTGATGACGGAGGACGCGGAGGTTTGCGAGCTCAACCAGCGGGGACTGCACGCCGCACTTCACGTTCGCGGCGTCGTGATGGCCGAGGAATACGTGATCCGGCAGTTCCACCAGTGGGTCAACTCCGAATTGACGCGCGTCTAGCGCGCAAGCGGGGATGGTCTCGAGCGGCGCTTCCTGTCGCGCTTCTCGCGGCGGCGTTCGGCGTCTGCGGCTGCGGCGAGAGCCGGCACGCCGCACCCGGCGCAGAGGAGCAAGTGCTCACCATCTACAACTGGTCGGACTACATCGGTCCCGACACGATCAAGGAATTCGAGAACGCCACGCACATCAAGGTCTCCTACCAGCTCTACGACTCCAACGAGACGCTGGAAGCGAACCTGATGGTCGGGCACTCCGGCTTCGATATCGTGAGCACGACCACGGGATTCTACGGGCGGCAGATCCGGGCGGGCGCGTATTTGCCGCTCGACAAATCGAAACTTCCGAATCTCAAGAACATCGACCCTGCGGTGCTCGCGATCCAGTCGCGGGCCGATCCGGGCAACCGCTACGCCGTTCCGTACCTGCACGCGATGAACGGCATCGCCTACAACGTCGATGCGATCAAAGCGCGCATGCCGGACGCGCCCCTCGACAGCCTGGCCATGATCTTCAAGCCCGAGATCGTCGCGAAGTTCGCTGATTGCGGCGTGACGTTCCTCGATTCGCCCGAGGACGTGATTCAGCTCGCGCTCGCCTATCTGCACCGCGACCCGAACTCGCAGAGCATCGGGGATCTGAAAGCCGCCGAGCAACTGGTCATGACGGTGCGGCCTTACATCCGCACCTTCGACTCGAACGATTATTGGAACCAATTGGCGACCAAGGACGTCTGTCTGTCGATCGGCTGGTCGAGCGATTACGTGGTCGCACAGCAGCGCGCGCGCGAGGCCGGCGCGGACGTCCATCTCGCCTTCATCCTGCCGAAAGAGGGTTCGAACATCACCTATAACGCGTTTCTGATTCCGGCATCCGCGCCGCATCCGGAGGCCGCGCACAAGTTTCTCGACTTCATCTTGGAGCCGAAAGTGATCGCGGGGATCACCAATTACATTCACTACGGGAACGACAACGTTGCGGCGCGGCCCTACGTCAAACCGGAGATCTTGAACGACCCGGCCGTGTATCCACCGCCCGAGGTGCGAGCGCGATTGTATTTGCCGGAGGAGTTCGGTCCAGACTACGACCGGGCCCGGACCCGGGTCTGGACGCGCATCAAAACGGGGCAATAGGCAATACCCGGGAACGCCGGCCTTTCGGCTGCCGACGCCCGGCGCCTGCCCACCCCGGCGGCAGCCCCCCTGCGCGATTTACCTTTATTTTGCGGGATTTTCCCGGGCTTTTGCGACCTGGCGCAAGCTTCCGAGCAACTGGAAATGTTAATTTTGCGCCCCATATAAAGAACCACGCCGCACGCTGCTGCGGCACTCGAATGAAACAAAGTCAGGAGCTCAAATGTTAGTACTCGTTTCCCGTTGGGGCCACAACGTCCTGTTGATCGGGGCAGCTTTCTTGGTCGTCGCGGTTTTGTCGCTCGCTCAATGAGCCGGCGTTTCCGACGCGCCCGAGGCGCGCTCGAGACCGTTCTAGAGGCGTCGCGCTAAGCGGGCGTGATGTCGTTTCGCGCCTGCGCACCGGCGTCCGATGGCGACCCGGTTGCTTCGAGATCCGACGGCGCCACGTGCTTGGCCTTCCTCAGCAGCCAGCCGTAGTAGCACAGATAGTAGCCGATCAACACGAAGAAAATTCCGACGGTTAGCGGGCTTTGCACGATCGATGCGGGCGCGGCGCCGGGCGTCGATTCGGCGGGTATCGCTGCGCCGGTGCCGCCCGCCATCAAGCCGCCGGCGGAATAGATCTGAGCAAGCCGATAGCCGATTCTTCCGACTACGAGCAGCGATATCGCGATGCCCGCGTAGGTGTGCGGCACGTAGTAAAGCTGGCCGTTTTGGGTCAGGAAGCGCGTACGGCTTGCGCACCATAGCGCAAGGGCTACCCCCACCGCGGCGCCCACTGCTTCCGCCGCCGATACACCGCCTGAGCGAAACGCGGCGGGCACCAGCGAAGCTCCGACCGCCGCAAGAATGATCATGCGCACGATCATGCGGGTCGTCCGAAGCGCTTGGCGGCCGAAGCTGCGCCGCAACCGCCGATAAACCATGAGCGGGATCAGCACGGCGAAGATCCAGGGCAAAATTCGCGAGTAGTCGGAAGTCATATACGGATACTATACCGGCGATGGGCCGTGATGCCTCGACAATCATGCCGTCCGCCGAGCTCACTCGGGGCGTGGGCACTTGGGCCGCGATTGCCGTGAACGTAACCAACATGATCGGGGCGGGCGTCTTCCTGAAGACGCGCGTCATGACCTGCAACGTGGGCGGGGCCGGCACGGTGATGCTGGTGTGGGTCGCCGCCGGGTTGCTGTCGCTTGCCGGCACCTTTTGCTATTCCGAGATCGCGGCCCTCATGCCGGACGCGGGCGGCGAGTACGTCTACCTGCGCCGCGCTTACGGGCGCGTCGTCGGATTTCTCTTCGGCTGGATGGCCTTCGCGGTATTTCGTACCGGCGCGCAGGCTGCGCTCGCCGTCGGCCTTGCCATCTTCATGAACGTGGCGCTCGGCGGGGCGCTCGAGAACTGGCACATCGGCGGCGATATCGCCGGCTTGCCGCTGCGCGTCGGGGGCTTGACCATCGCGACGTTGGGCGCCCTCTGGACGGTGACGCTCATCAACTGCGCAACGGTGAGCGCCGGCGGTCGCACGGCGCTCGTGGTCACGATTGCCAAGATCGCGCTGGTGCTCGCCGTGGGTGTCGGCGCCTTCGTGTTCGCGCCGGGAGACTTCGCGCATCTCGGCCAATCGGGATTGGCGGGCAAGTGCGAGGGCGTGGCGGCCTCCGCGCGCGGCGGCGCCGCCGGCTTCGGCGCGGCGATGCTGGGCGCCTTGTGGGCGTACGACGGATGGAACAACGTCGCGCCGCTGGCGGGCGAGATCCGCAATCCGCAGCGCAATCTGCCGCGCGCTTTCATCGGCGGCACGATGCTGGTAGCGCTCTTGTATCTGTTCGTGAACGCCTCGTACTACTACGTCTTGACGCCGCTCGAGGTCGCGAGCGTGCCCTCGAGTTCCTCGGTCGCCACCGTTGTGCTGCAGCGCTTTCTCGGGCCTCTCGCCATCTCCCTGACCGCCGTGGCGATGATGATCTCCTCGTTTGGATCGCTGCACGCGAGCGTGCTTTCGAACTCCCGGATCCCGTTCGCCATGGCGCGGCAGGGATTGTTTTTCAAAGGACTCGCGAAGCTGTCGCCACACTCGAACGTGCCGGTGCGGGCGCTGGTGGCGCAGGGCGCATGGGGAAGCCTGCTCGCGATTTCGGGCACCTATGATGCGCTCACCGATTCAGTCATTTTTGCATCCTGGCTCTTTTATGGACTCTCGGCCGGGGCGCTCTTCGTGTTCCGGCGGTCGATGGCCGATGTGCCGCGCACCTACCGCGCACCGGGATACCCTTGGATTCCGATCGTATTCGTCCTCGCGACCGTGGCGCTCCTCATCAACACGTTCGTCGCGACGCCGCGGCAGGCGTTGCAGGGCGTGCTCATGCTGCTCATCGGCCTGCCGTTTTATTGGTACTGGTCACGCGGTGAGCTCGCGCGCAATCTTGAGCAGTCGGAATCCGGAACGGGGTAAGCGCATGAAAGAGATTCCCGGTGGCGGCGCGGATGCGGTACCGGATACGTGGTACGTGAGCGCCGCTGACGCGTCCGAGCAATTATCGGTGGAGCACACGCGGCGGATGCTGTTTGCGCTCTTTCCGCAGGAGGGCGATACGCTCTTCAGCGACCGCCGCACGCCCTTGCTCAAGCTGGAAACGGATACCTCAGGCTGTCGGCACGATATGCTGTTCGCGTGCTGTGACCCGTGGCTGTATCGGTTCTACGGCCGCGCCCCCGGGCATGCGAACTGCCACGACAATTGCATCGCGGCGCTCTCGCGGCACGGCATCGAAATCAGCCATGTTCCGAACCCCATCAATTTCTGGATGAACGTGCGGGTGGCGGACAACAGACGGCTCGCCCTCAAGCCGCCGGCGAGCAAGCCCGGCGACTTCATCGTGCTGCGTGCCCTCGAGGACGTCGTGGTGGTTTTTTCAGCGTGTCCGATGGACATCACGCCGGTGAACGGCGATCGAACGCCGCGATCTGTCGCCTACCGCACGATGAGCGCGCGTTCTCCAGAGTAGGAGTGGCCCTACAGACTCTAGCGAGGCCACCCGGCTTCCTTCGACAAATGGCCGCGATATGCTCCGTTCCACGCCGGCCGTTGCGTCAGGCTACAGCTCTCGAGGAAGAAGCACATGTCGATAAGCACAATTCTACTCATCGTGTTGGTCCTCATCCTGATCGGCGCGCTGCCGACCTGGCCCTACAGCGGGAGCTGGGGATACTACCCGGCAGGCGGACTCGGCCTCGTAGTCATTATTCTCCTCGTGCTGGTGGTAGCGGGCCGGATCTGAACCGAGCAGCTGCCCCCGAGCGCTGGGATGCGGATGTTGTGCAGGGCGCTGAGGCTCCCGATCGGATCGCTGTTGGCTCTTTCGATGTGCCTCACCACAGCCTCGGGTCAAGGCCGACTGAGGGCGGGGTCCAGCACCGTCGCGGCCCCAGACTTCGACGCGGCCGGCGAATGTCCCACACGTTTCGATTACGAGGTGCTGGCGAGCGCCGCGGATTCCGGCAATTTCCTCGGCCTCTCGGGGTACCGGTTCCGGCGCGACATTCGCTACAGCACGCTTCCGCTCGGCGGCCTTGAGCGGGTCGTTTACCGGCCGGAAAGCGCGGCCACAGACTGCCGGCTTCACGGCGAAAAGACCATCCAACAGCGCGGTTGAGCCGGGCGGACCGCGAAGCGGGTGTCCGTGTGTCACGAGCGCAGAGGCCCCGCCACTCAGGGCGGCGGTGTAGCGGAAATGAACGCGAGCGCCGCGGAGCGGTGCTCGTCCCAAATCACATACACGCCGCTACCAACCACGATGGCGGCACCCAACACTAGGCTCGAAGTGGGGGTCGCCGACCAGAACAACCAGTCGATGCAAAACGCCCAGAGAATCGACGTGTACTCGAATGGCGCCACCACCGAGGGCGGCGCACGCCGGAAGGCGTCGGTGATCCAGAATTGACCGAGCGCGCCGGCGATGCCGACGGCACCGAGCCAGGGCCAGTCGCTTGCCGGTACCGCCTTCCAATCGCCGATCGAGAGCAATCCCGAGGCGATGCCCACCAGGCCGAGATTCCAGAACACGATCGAGACGCTCGAATGGTGCTTGCCGAGCGAGCGCACGGTGAGCGCGCTCAATGAATAGCACACGGTGGCAACCGAGGCTGCAAGCGCCGCGCCGAGCGATGCGAAGCCCTGGCTCCACGGGTGCAAAATGACGAGCACACCGCTCATACCGGCCCCGATGGCGAACCAGCGGCGCGGCGTAACCCGTTCCCCGAGCAACGGGACGGAGAGCGCGGTCATGAGCAGGGGCGCGACCAAGAACAGCGAATAGGTCTGCGCCATGCTCAAGAGGTGAACCGCGTAAACGAAGCTCGCGAGCATGCCGACGCCGAGAGCCCCGCGCATGAGATGCAGGAGCGGCTGCGTCGCGCGCAGCTGCCGCCAGGAGCGCCGGCTCGCAATCGCCACGGTCAAGAGCGCCAGCGACGACAGACAACGCATGGAGGAGACCTGCAGCGGTCCATAGTGGGACGAGAGGCGCTTTATCAACGAATCCATGATCGCGAACGCGAACACCGCCGCGATCATGGAGGCGATGCCACGCAAGCGCTCTCGCGACGACGAATGGGCGGCCGCCGAAATTGACAGGCTGGGAGAGTTCATGTTGATTGTAGCCTATTGTACGAGAGTTCCATGCCGCAGCGGCTTCCCACATTGGTGTTCGACGGCGAGTGCGGCATCTGCCGCTACTGGGTAGCGTATTGGCGGGAGCTGACCGGCGAGCGCATCGATTACCGCCCTTACCAGGAGGCCGCCGCAGACTTTCCGCAGATCTCACCGGCTGCTTTTCAGGAGGCTATCCAACTGATCGAGCCCGACAGGCAGGTCTATTCGGGCGCGGCCGCAACATTCCGCGTCCTGCGTCACGCGCCGGGACGCGCCGGGTGGTGGTGGTGCTATTCGCACTTACCTGGTTTCGCCGCCCTGAGCGCTCGGGTGTACGCGTTTTTTGCCCGTCGCCGGGCCCTGCTCAACGGTCTCACGAAATTCCTCTGGGGCCCGGCGCTGCGGGCCGAGCGCTATTCGGTGCTCTGCTGGATCTTCCTGCGGTTGTTCGGCGCGATTTATGTGGCGGCCTTCGTGTCTCTCGCCGTGCAGGTCCAAGGGCTGATCGGCCGAGAGGGGATTCTGCCGGCGGCTGACTACCTTGCAGCCGTACATCAGAATCTCGGCAACTCCGCGTATCGGTTGGCGCCGACGTTGTTCTGGATGAACTCGAGCGATACCGCGCTTTTCGCAGGTGCCGTGGCCGGCGCCGTGCTTGGCTTCCTCGTCATCGCTGACCGCTGGACACGCCCTGCGCTCATCGGTCTCTTCGCGCTCTATCTCTCCTATGTTTATGCCGGGCAGGAGTTCATGAGCTTCCAGTGGGATTCGCTCCTGCTCGAGGTGGGATTCCTCGCGATATTTCTCACGGGCAGATCGAGGATCGTGATCTGGTTATACCGCTGGCTCGTCTTTCGATACATTTTTCTGGCGGGCATCGTGAAACTCGAGTCGGGCGACCCTACCTGGCGCAACCTGACGGCGCTCGAGTATCACTTCTGGACCCAACCGCTGCCGACGCCGCTCGCGTGGTATGCCGCGCAGCTTCCGCGGTGGCTGCTCGTCGGAGGCACGGCCGCCACACTGATCATCGAGCTCGGCATGGTGTTTCTCATCTTCTTGCCCCGACGCCTTCGTGCCGCGGCGGCGTCAAGCGTGCTGCTGCTGCAATCATTGATCGTGCTGACGGGTAACTACAATTTCTTCAATCTGCTCACGATGCTGCTTTGCTTGTTCTTGTTCGATGATGCAGCGTTGCGACTCCGACTCCCAAGTCTGCAATCGCGGCTGCGATGCGTCCCGCCGGCCGGCCGCGCGGCAACCGTCATCGCAACGCTCCTCGCGTTCCTCTTGGTGCCAGTCGGGCTCAACCGGATCTGGGAGACCGTCGCGCAGGCGGAATTGCCCGTGCTCGGTACGGTCGCCCGGGCGGTATCGCCATTCATGATCGTCAATCCCTACGGCCTTTTCGCCGTGATGACGGTCACCCGGCCGGAGATCGTGATCGAGGGCTCGTCGGATGGGAATATTTGGCGCGAATACGTTTTTCGCTACAAGCCGGGTCCGCTGTCGAGACCACCTTTGTGGAACATTCCCCATCAACCCCGGCTCGACTGGCAAATGTGGTTCGCGGCTCTCGGCGAGCCAAGAGAAAATCTTTGGGTCGTAAGATTGATGGCACTCCTGCTCGACGGAAGCCGGCCGGTGCTGGGCCTGCTCGCTTCCAACCCGTTTGTCCGCGACCCCCCCAAATACGTGCGGGCGCAGCTCTACGATTATCGCTTCGCGGATCAACGCACACGCGCCCTGACCGGGCAATGGTGGACACGCCGCTGGGAGGCACCGTACATTCCGCCGATCAGTCTCGCGGATTTGCAGAGCGCCGCAGGGCCGGACTCAGGGGAGCCCCCCGCTTCGAATTGAATCGGCGGGGTCGTGCGTCAGAGCGGCGCGTCAGACCGGGCCCGTGGGCACCCGCGGCGCCTGCGCGCCGAGGGCGCGGCGGCTCGCATCCATGAGCTTCAGGATCATCGGCGTCAGGATGAGCTGCATCGCGAGCTCCATCTTACCGCCCGGACACACGATGATATTGGGGCGCGACATGAAAGAGTCGTGAACCATCGACAAGAGGTATTGAAAATCGATGCCCTTGGGGTTCGCGAAGCGGATCACCACGAAGCTCTCGTCGGCCGCCGGGATGTAGCGCGCCGTGAACGGATTCGAGGTATCGACGGTGGGTACACGCTGAAAGTTGATGTGGGTCTGCGAGAACTGCGGACAGATGTAGTTCACATAGTCAGGCATGCGCCTCAAGATCGTGTCGACCACGGCTTCGGTTGAGTAGCCGCGTGTCTCGCGGTCGCGGTGCAATTTTTGGATCCATTCCAAATTGATGATCGGGACGACGCCGATGATGAGATCGGCCTGACGCGCGATGTTCACTTCCGGCGTCACCACGGCGCCGTGTAGCCCTTCATAGAACATCAGATCCGTGTTTTTCGGAATCTCCTGCCAGTCCGTGAACGTGCCGGGCTCCTGCTTGAAGGGCGCCGCTTCCTTCTCGTTGTGCAGGTAGCGGCGGATTTTGCCGCCGCCCGATTCTCCGTAGCCGCGGAACAGCTCCTCGAGCTCCTTGAACAGATTGTTCTCCGGCCCGAAGTGGCTGAAGTGATGGTCGCCTCGGCTCGCAGCCTCGTCCATCCTTTGTTTCATCTCCAGGCGGTTGTAGCGGTGAAACGAGTCGCCCTCGACCAGCACGGCGTTGATGCGCTCGCGCCGGAAGATCCAATTGAAGGTACGGGTCACCGAGGTGGTGCCTGCTCCCGACGAACCGGTGACGGCGATGATGGGATGTTTGGCTGACATGATCCTTCCTCAGCAAGCTGCCGGAACGCGCGGTCAATTCGTTTGTATGAACAAGGACCGCTCCTTGAAGAGCGGCGAGCTATATATTTTATCGAGGCCCTGCTCGTGCTCCAGATGGTAGAGCTCGATCCGCTCGACCTCCGATTTGCAGCCCAGAATGAGCGGCACGCGCTGATGCAAATCCGTCGGCACGATGTCGAGGACTCGACCCCGCCCCCAAGATGCGCCGCCGCCTGCCTGCTCCACGATCATCGCCATGGGGTCGGCCTCATACAGAAGGCGCAACCGCCCGGGTTTGCTGGGCTCCTTGGTGTCCTTCGGATACATGAAAAGGCCGCCGCGAACCAGGATGCGGTGCACCTCAGCCACCAGCGAGGCGATCCAGCGCATGTTGAAGTCCTTGCCGCGAACGCCGCCGTGCCCGGCCAGGCACTCGACCACGTAGCGGCGTATCGGGGGCTCCCAGAATCTCTCGTTGGAGGCGTTGATGGCGAACTCGCTGGTCTCCTCGGGGATCGACATGTTGGGATGTGTCAGGATGAATTCGCCGAAGCCGCGGTCGAGCGTGAACCCATGGACGCCGCGGCCGAGCGTGAGGACCAGCATCGTCGTGGCCCCGTAGATCGCGTAGCCCGCGCAGAGCTGCTGTGATCCCGGCTGCAGAAAATCCGCTCGCGTGGGTGCGCACGCTCCATTCGGCGCCTTCAGCACCGAGAAGATGCTGCCCACCGGCGCGTTGATGTCGATATTGCTCGAACCGTCGAGCGGGTCGAATACCAGCAGATATTTTCCGAGCGGATATTCGCCCGGAATCTGATAGGGCTCTTCGAGCTCTTCGGACACCATGCCCGCCAGATACCCGCCGTACTCGTGGGCGCGAAGGAAGATATCGTTCGCGATGAGGTCGAGCTTCATCTGCCGCTCGCCCTGTACGTTGACCGACTCGGCCGAGCCGTGGGCGGCGCCGAGGGCGCCGCGGCCGACGATAAAGCTGATGCGCTTGCACGCGAGGCGCACCTGATTGAGTACGGCGGTGAACTCGCCTGTCACCTCGGGAAAGCGGCGCTGCTCCTCGATCATGAATTCGGTGATGGTTTTCTTCTCTCGTGTGCTCATTTTTCCCCCGTGGCGGTCGAACCCACGCGCCGTCCCCATTCGCGCGCCAGGCTGAAGTGATTGTCGATATCGCGCAACGGGTGCGGAGAGGATCCAAGGGAGGTTAGCACCAGATCGGCATTGCGAAAGTCCTCGCCGCTCGTCCACTGGCTCGGCGTGACCACGGTAAACAGCCCCGCGCCCTTGGCGGCCGCCAAACCGTTCGCCGAGTCCTCGATGGCGACGCAGTCTGCCGCGCTTTCGTGCAATTCCTTGAGCACGTATTCGAAGATGTCGGGCGCAGGCTTCTTATGCCGAACCTGGTCGCCGGCGCCGATCACGCTGAAGCAATCACGCGCTCTACGGCCGAGATTGACGGACAGCAGGGTCTGGATGTTCGCGAGCGTGGTCGTCGATGCAATCGCCAATGTTACGTCGGCACGCTCGGCCTCGTCGATGAGGCGGGTTACGCCCTCGCGCAGCGGCACCTGGCCGTCGCGGATGAGCTGCGCGAAGTTTTCGGTCTTGGTCTCGTGGATGGCCGAGATGCGTGTGTTCAGCGCCTGACGCTCGGCGGCGTCCAGCGTAAGCGAATTGAGGTATGCACCGATCCGCTCCTTGCCGCCGGTCACCTTGAGCAGACGCGCGTACTCGTTCGGGCTCCAATGCCAGGCGAGCCCGTGGTGCTCGAAAGCGCGATTGAAAGCGCTGCGGTGCGCTTCCTCGGTATCGGCGAGCGTGCCGTCCACATCGAATATCAGCGCCTTGATCTTCATGCAAAAACCCCAATTGGGCAGCGTGCGAGCGTCCAGCGCGGGGATTCTGACATGGCGAGTCCTCGGTGTGAGAAAAAAGGGCTCAGTCTTGGGTGAAGACGCGGCTCGCGAGGATGTCGGGCGGCTCGATCGTCGTCAGGTCGATCTCGGTCAGCTCTCGGTAGCGATCGGCGAAGAGGCGGCTGGCCTGGCGCAGGCGCATGCGGTCGAGCGCGTTGCGCACGCTGCGCGCATTGGCGAAGTGAGGCTGCTTCAGGCGCCGCGTCAGATACTCCCCGAAGGCCTCGCGCGAGCCCTCGCCGAACCGATAGTTCATGGTCGCAAGCATTTTGTCGGCGATCTCGCCGAGCTCGTCCTGGCTATAATCGGGGAAGTCCAGATGGTGGGCGATGCGGCTCGACAGGCCGGGGTTCGACTGGAAGAAGGTGTCCATGCGGTTCTTGTAGCCGGCGAGGATCACGACCAGATCGTCGCGCTGATTTTCCATCACCTGCAGCAGAATCTCGATCGCTTCCTGGCCATAATCGCGCTCGTTCTCCGGCCGATAGAGGTAGTAGGCCTCATCGATGAACAGCACTCCGCCCATCGCCTTCTTCAGCACTTCCTTGGTCTTGGGCGCAGTGTGGCCGATGTACTGCCCGACGAGATCATCGCGCGTGACGGCGACCAGATGTCCCCGACGCACATAGTTGAGGCGATGAAGGATCTCCGCCATGCGCATGGCGACCGTCGTCTTGCCGGTGCCGGGGTTGCCGGTGAAGCTCATGTGGAGCGAGGGCGACTGTGCCTGCAGTCCCAGGTTGAGCCGCAGCCGGTCGATGACGAGCAGAGCCGCTATGTCGCGGATGCGCTCCTTGATCGGCGCGAGCCCAACGAGATCGCGCTCGAGGTCGGCCATCACCGTCTCGACCTGGCTCTCGCGCAGCACAGCGTCAACCGTGTGGGGCGTCGCGCTGCCGCCGGCGGCCGCATCGGACGCAGCGACCGGCACGGCGGCGCCCGCCGTCGAATGAACGGGCTTATTCACGCCGCCGTGCTCGCCGAGGGTCGCAATGCGCGGCCCATGGCCTCGATATAGCCGCCGTGCACTGGCTCATATGCGGTATCAGTAACGCTCGCCTTCCGGCTTGTCCGTGGCGTACGAGTGGATGGTGTAGCGGATCGAGCGGCTATCGACTTCCTGCCGCGCAAGTCCAAAGCCGGGCTCCTTGGCCGGACGGTTGACGATGTAAGACATGCGCGGTGATTCCACGCCGCGACTTGCATCGAACGCGGTCACCCGGATGTAATGGTTGGGGAAGGTTTTGCGGCAGCTATTGATCTCCGTCAAGATCCCGGCAGGATCCTTCAGGTCGAACATCGGGTTGCCGAACATCTCCCAGTACGTGTTGCGCGGATGCGGGTCGTCGGTGTATTCGATGCCGACCGCCCAGCTGTTCTTGAGCGCATATTCGACCTGAGCGGTGATTTGCTTATCGGTCAGGTCGGGTAGAAACGAAAACTGCCCCTGGGTCAGGCGGCTGCCGGTGTTGGTCATCATGGCAATGGTCTCCTATCAGGTGGCGGTGGCGGTGGGAACGAAATCGGCCGTGTCGGTCGAGGCGTAGTTGAACGACACCTCACCCCAGGTATCCAGCGCCTGTTGGAGCGGCGAGCACCACTTGGCGGCGGCACGCAGGATATCCGGACCTTCGTTCCAGATGTCGCGGCCTTCGTTGCGGGCGAGAACCATCGCTTCGAGCGCCACGCGATTGGCCGTGGCGCCGGCCTGAATGCCTTGCGGATGGCCGATGGTCCCACCGCCGAACTGCAATACTACATCCTCGCCGAGATAAGTCAGCAGCTGATGCATCTGCCCGGCGTGAATGCCGCCCGAGGCGACCGGCA
>Ga0182030_10014423_pt1 | contig 15597 bp, 15 predicted proteins | sample 812S3MmetaG_FD_121299 | JGI IMG/M metagenome (GOLD analysis project Ga0182030, IMG submission 121299) | Permafrost microbial communities from Stordalen Mire, Sweden - 812S3M metaG (Illumina Assembly) | ecosystem: Environmental > Terrestrial > Soil > Wetlands > Permafrost | place: Sweden...
GGCTTCGGAGGCCAATGCTCTATCCGCTGAGCTACGAGGGCAGTTCAGCCAGCCTACTTGACTGTCTTGTTTTCTCTGGATTGAGCGTCGGTCTTAAAGAACCTTCGAGAGGAAGCTTTGGAGACGAATGGACGATGGATTGACTAGCACGGTGCGTGGATCTCCGGACTCTTCGATTACGCCTGCATCAAGGAAGTAGACGGTGTTGGCCACCTCTCGCGCGAAGTTCATCTCGTGGGTCACGACAATCATCGTCATGCCACTTCGCGCCAGGTCCTTCATGACTTCGAGCACCTCACCTACGAGTTCGGGGTCCAACGCCGACGTGGGCTCGTCGAAGAGCATGAGTTTAGGGTCCATGGCCAGTGCCCGAGCTATCGCCACGCGTTGTTGCTGCCCGCCAGAGAGTTGACTGGGGTAGTTCGTCTCCTTGTTTTCAAGACCCACTCGCGCGAGCAGTTCACGAGCTTTGACTCTTGCGGCTTTCTCATTGACGTCTTTGACTTTCATCTGGCCAATCGTGATGTTCTCGAGCACGTCGAGATTCTGAAAGAGATTGAACCGCTGGAAAACCATCCCAATCTGGGCGCGCTGGGCGCAGATCTGCCGGTCATTGAGTTCATGAAGCTTGTGGCCCCGCATCTCGTAGCCCACCAGGTCCCCATCGACTCGCAGCTCGCCGGCGTCGTGTTTTTCGAGATGGTTAATGCAACGCAGCAACGTGCTCTTGCCTGACCCCGAAGGTCCAATGAGGCAGGTGACCTCTCCGCGCTCGACGGTGAGGTCAACTCCCTTAAGAACCTCGACGCCCGCGTAGGACTTCACGACGCCTCGTGCTTGGACCATTGGTTCGCTCACCGCGTCACCTCGATGCTGCCACCGCGTCGGGTCCGGAATTTCGCGAGTATGCCCTGCAAATCACGGCGGAACCGCTGCATCGGCGTGGGAGGAGGCGAACGGAGCGCCCCTTTCGCGAAGTGACGCTCCAGGTAGAACTGTCCGATCGACAGCACGGTCGTGACAATGAGGTACCAGAGACTTGCGACAATGAGGAGCGGGATCACCTGGTACGTCACCGAATAAATATTGGTTACTGCTCCGAGAAGTTCAATGACACCGGTGGTGCTGACCAACGACGACGTCTTTAACATCGAGATGACTTCATTGCCTGTGGTGGGCAGGATCACCCGCATGGCTTGGGGGAGCACGATATGACGCAATGTCTGGCCTCGACCCATTCCAAGCGACGTGGCCGCTTCGGTTTGACCTTCGTCAACCGCGATGAGCCCGGACCTTGTGATTTCTGAGAAATAGGCCGCCTCGTTTAAGCCCAGTGCGACGATCCCGGAGAAGATCGGAGTGAAGACTGCGTTGTCGTTGATGTGCAAGAACGTCACGTGGAAGAAGGGCACCCCAAGGGTGAGCGAGGGAAAAAGAGCGGCGATGTTGAACCAGAAGACCAACTGCACGAGCACCGGAGTGCCGCGAAAGAACCAGGTGTATGACCACGCAGTTGCCGACAAGAGTCGACTGTGTGAGAGGCGCATGATGGCCAGAAATACACCCAACACAATGCCGATGACCATCGCCAAGACAGTGAGCTCCAAGGTGAGTAGCAACCCGCGCAGCACCTCAGACGACGTGAAGTAGTGAAACACGATGTTCCAACTGAAACGCCAATTGATAGTCGGATGGCAACTTCGAACACCGTTGATGGTGCGGCACGTTCTCTGACCGTTGGGCACCTTGGAGAACAGCGTGTGCACCAGCATCGCAATGAGCACGATGGCAACGGCGCCGCCCGCCCAGGTGCCATAGTGACGAACGGGGACGACCTTTACTGGATCGTCCCCGTTCGTTGCCATGGGCGTTGTTTAGCTACTGGTTCTTAGGAGATGGCTCCGTTTAGAACAACCTTGCTCGCCGGCAGTGCTCCGGCGCTCACGCCCCAATGACTAAGTATCGCGGCGTACGTGCCGTTCGAGATCAACGTCTTCATGGCTGCCTGAATGGCCTTGGCGAGACCCTTTCCGGCCGTTGTCTTGGGAGTCGCAATGCCGTAGGGCGCGACCTCAATTGCGCTGCCCACTGACTTGAAGGCGCCGTGAGACTGCGCGACGACGTAGTCAGCCACCTGGCTGTCGAGGAAACCGACGGCCGAGTGTCCTGAGGAGACCGCGAGATTGGCTTCCGTTTGCGTGGGGAAGGCCGACACGGTCAACTTCTTGCTCGCGGGACACTTCTTGGCGGTCGCGACCGCATCGCTCTGCTCGCTGGTACCGGTCTCGACGGCAACGTTGAGACCGCACAGGCTCATGAGTCCCGTAAAGGTGACCTTGGTGGACGACTTGGCGTAGATACCCTCACCGGCCTGGAAGTAGTCAACGAAGTTGACCTGCTTCTCGCGGGACTTCTCATCGGTGAACGACGAGTTGCCGATTTGGTATTTGCCCGAGTCGATGCCCGCCAGGATGTTGTCAAAGGTGACGTTGTTCTCTTTGATCTTGATCTTGAGGGTGGTGGCGACAGCCTTTAAGAGATCGACGTCGAAACCAACCATCGTGGTCCCGCTCATTGATTCGTCGGGCGCGTAGGTCGCGTCGGTCGCGACCTGGAGTACAACACCCTTGTACTGGGACGGAACCAGTCCTGCGTCCATCGCGTTGTACTTGCCGCTCATGGTCGAGGCGCCCGCGACGAGCGTCGAGGCCAGCACCAACGAGGTAATTCCTGAAACGACGAGCGCTTGGCGCACCCGTGAAATCCGTAGCATTTGAGCTCCCTAACTTTTCCTTGCCGAGGTCGGCGTCTGGGTTCCATTGATACCAGATAATGAGGCGTCAGGGAACGCAGAGCGCACGAAATAGTGCTGAAGAGAGTTTGACAACGTAAACCTGGCCAATATTGGCCATTGTCGCCCAATGATGGGGTCGCGGAAGATCGGAGTTGGTCAGATGTTGTTTGTGTGCACCAGGCACGAGTAGTTCTGCGTGGTTGCCACGTCGAGAGACTCGAACGTGCTCGCGGAAGAATCAATCGTGCGCCTGACGTGGGATATATCTAAGGAGCTCCGTTCAGTGCGGGCGCCGACAACTCGTAATGTTTACGTATGAGTGCCGAGCCTATCCAAGCGTCGCTATTGAGCGACTCCGCGCTGCTCAGCGATGGCGACGTGAGCGTGGGCGGTGTTTCACTTCGAGACCTCGCGACGACCTACGGCACGCCGCTCTTTGTGTACGACGAAGCGACGCTCCGCGCCCGCTGTCGTGAAGCGGCAACCGCCTTCGACGACGGCGTGGCCTTCGCGTCCAAGTCGTTTCTTTGTGGCGCGATGGCTCGTCTGGCTATTGAAGAGGGTCTTTGTATTGATGTCGCGACGGGCGGCGAGCTCGACCTCGTCCTGCGATCTGGCGTTCCCGCACGGCGCGTCATCATGCACGGCAATAACAAATCACGCCAGGAGATTGAGCGCGCCCTTCACGCGGGCGTGCACCGACTCGTCGTGGACAACTTTGACGAGATTGAACTGCTCACGTCGCTGGTGAACCTCGGCGCACCGCTCAACTGCCTTATCCGCGTGACGCCCGGCGTCGAAGCGCATACTCACGAGTTCGTGCGCACCGGTCAAGAAGACACAAAATTTGGCTTTTCTGTCTCGACGGGTGATGCGCGGCGCGCGATTGACATGCTGCGGGCAGTCCCCGGACTCACGTTGCACGGTGTGCACGCGCACATCGGCTCTCAGATTTTTGAGGTGGACGGATACCGCGAGACCATGGGTATCCTCGCGGGCTTTACGCGAGACGACGGCTTCGACGAGTTGTGTGTCGGCGGTGGACTGGGCGTGGCCTACGTCGCGGGTGAGACCGCGATCTCCATTACTGAGTGGGGCGACGCTGTCCGTGCGGCCGCGCGCGAAGTTGGACTCGGTGATCGCGTACGGCTCATCGCCGAACCTGGTCGAGCCATCGTCGCCCAGGCTGGCGTCACCCTCTATCGCGTCGGGGCCATCAAGCCCGTGACGCAGAGAACTTACATGGTCGTCGACGGGGGAATGAGTGACAACCCGCGCCCGGTGCTCTACGGATCGGGCTACGAGGCGTTTGACGTCGAGCACCCACTTGACGAACGCACTCAGAACGTGCGCCTCGTGGGCAAGCATTGTGAGAGTGGCGACGTGTTGGTCGACGAAGCGTGGTTGCCCGAGAAATGCGGCGTCGGCAGCATCATCGCGACGCCGGTGACCGGAGCATACGGGTACTCCATGGCGTCGAATTACAACCGGGTGCCGCGCCCGGCCGTGGTGTTTGTTGGCAATGACACGGCTCGTCTCGTGCTTCGACGAGAGACCTTCGAGGACCTCGCACGCCTAGAAATGTGAAGAGGGTAAAGTTCTGATTCCGGTTAGCCTGATGTAATGACTACTCCGGTCGTTCGAGTCGGCGTTATAGGGGCTGGATTTGTTGGAAGTGCCCTGATTGAACTGCTGGGTGATTCCTCACGTAGCGTGGCCCTGGTCGACGCGGCGACATCGGCGCTCGAGGTCGTGGGCGTGGCCGTCAATGACTCTTCTGTCGAGCGACCAGGGATTTCGCCGGAATTGCTGACGTCCGACGGCGCTGGCTTGGCGGCCCGCAAGGACCTGGACATTCTCGTTGAACTGATTGGCGGGATTGAGCCCGCGCGCAGTTACATTGAAACGGCCCTAAAAAATGGTGTCTCGGTAGTGACGGCCAACAAAACACTGATAGCGCACTGCGGCACGGAACTCGCGCAGTTAGCGCATGAACACAGCGCCGACCTGTTCTACGAAGCGGCCGTGGGCGGCGGGATCCCGATACTGCGCGCCCTGCGGACCTCGCTCGCCGGCGAACGCATTGACCGGGTCATGGGCATTGTTAACGGCACCACCAACTTCATTCTTTCCAAGATGACGAGTGAGGGGAGCGACTACGCCGAAGCGCTCGCCGAAACTCAGTCACTCGGGTACGCCGAGGCCGATCCGACGGCGGACGTGGAGGCGTTCGACGCCGCCGCCAAAGTGCAGATTCTGTCCTCGTTGGCCTTCGGCACCGAACTCGTGGGTGAAGAGATATTGCGCGAGGGCATCACGGGGGTTCGCTCGATCGACGTGGAATTTGCCGCGCGGGCCGGCTACGTCATCAAGCTGCTCGGGGTCGCCGAGCGCGTGGGCGAACACGGAATATCACGACGTGCCCATCCCACCATGGTGCCCTCGGAACATCCACTCGCCTCGGTGCACGGCGCGATGAATGCGGTCTTCGTAGAAGGCGCGGTCAGTGGTCCACTGATGTGGCTCGGCCAAGGCGCCGGAGGGCGACCGACCGCGACGGCGGTACTCGGTGACGTACTAGACGCCGCACGAAATCGCATCAGCGGTCGACACGACGTCCCTTTCAGTGTCGACAACACGCTGCACAGCGTGAACGGCGGCGACCTGCCGAGCGCGTTCTACATCAGTCTGGACGTTTTGGACCAACCCGGGGTACTCGCGGCGGTGGCGGGCATCTTTGGCAAGAACAATGTGTCCATCAAGTCAATGGAACAGTCCGGATTCGGCACCGAAGCCCGCCTGTCGTTTCTCACGCACGAGGCCCTGACCCGCGACGTGGACAACACGATTGAAGACCTCTCGAAGTTGGAGTCGGTTGATTCGGTGGGCGCGTGCATTCGAGTCATTGAAGGCGGCGAGCGGTGATCGGATGGAACGGACTTCTGGCGGAATACGCGCAGTGGTTCAATCTTGACGGCGTCGACGAGGTTGTCACGCTGCAAGAGGGAAATACGCCGCTAATCCACGCCGATCGGCTGTCCGAACGCCTCGGCGCGGACGTCTGGCTTAAGTGCGAGGGGCTGAATCCTTCCGGTTCCTTCAAGGATCGCGGCATGACGATGGCAATCACCAAGGCCAAAGCCAATGGGGCCAAGACCGTGATCTGCGGGTCGACCGGTAATACCTCAGCGGCCGCTGCGGCGTACGCCGCCAAAGCCGGCCTGCACTGTGTGGTGCTGGTCCCGCAGGGAAAAGTCGCGCTGGGCAAGCTCGCTCAGTCCATGGTCTATGGAGCCCAGGTGTTGCAAATCCAGGGCAATTTTGATCAGGCACTCAACCTGGCCCGTGAACTCACCCAACACCTGCCCATCACCATTGTCAACTCCATCAATCCTGATCGCATCGAAGGTCAAAAGACCGGTGCCTTCGAAATCGTCGACGTGCTCGGCAAAGCACCGGACATCCTCTCGATCCCGGTGGGTAACGCCGGTAACATCACGGCGTACTGGCGAGGGTTCACCCAGTATCACGTCGCCGGGCGCGCGAACACACTGCCCAAGATGTGGGGCTTCCAAGCCGCCGGCGCCGCGCCCATCGTGCTCGGTCATCCGGTGGCCAATCCAGAAACGATTGCCACCGCGATACGCATCGGCAATCCCGCCAGTTGGGTGCCGGCGCTCGAAGTAATTCACGAATCGCTCGGTGACATCCGCGCGGTGGCCGACGACGAGATTATCGACGCATATCAATTTTTGGCACGTAATGAATCAATTTTTTGTGAACCGGCGTCGGCCGCATCGGTGGCGGGCATACTCAAATTCGGCGTGCCCAAGGACAGTACGGTCGTCTGCGTCTTGACTGGCAACGGGCTCAAGGACCCTGATACCGCAGTGTCAACGAGCCAGAGCCCGACGGTTGTTGAGGCAACCATCAAGGCCCTGCTGGCAAATCTTTCGTAAGTGTTTACACCGGCGCTCGCGTCGGCTACACTGGAGATGTCGTCCGCGACCGGCCTCTCGCCGACGTGCGGAAATCTTTCCAAGACGGCACTTCTTGATTTTCTTCTCCGTTCTGCTGAACCTTTGCGGGCGGCGAGAAAGGAAAACCTATGGCTGTAAAGCCTTCCCCAGACCGGTCTGACCTTGAGTCAAAAACTCGTGAAGACCTCCAAACCATTGCCAAAGTCAAAGGCGTCGACGTGAGCGCACGTGCGAGCAAAGCCTCTCTGATTGAGGCCATTATGGGCGATGGCTCGCCCACACCAGTCACCACCGTCGCCGCAGCCGAGTCCGGTACGCGAGTTGTGCGCTCCCGGCGCACCGTGGCCATGCCCGCGGACGATTTCGACGAACTCGTCAGTGAATTCGCGGCCGAGTCAAAAGTTGAATCCAACGGCGTCGGCACTCCGAGCGCGCCGCTGCCATCACCGGCTGTTGAAACTTCAGCGTCGAGCGACGTCGCTACGACAACTGAAGCACCCGCAAGTGACAATGGCGCCGAGCGCCAGTCTCAGCCTCGCGAGCGCCAGAACAACCAGTCACGCAGCACGCAACCCCGCGAGTTCGCGAATGACCAGGGCGGCCGCAACCGCCGCAACCGCCGCAACCGCAACGGCTCGACCGGAACCGGCGGTTCCAGTGGTGGTCGAGAGCGCTTTGGTGGCGAGGCCCAGCCCAACGCCGACCAGCCCTACAGCGGTGAGCTCATCGAAGTCGAAGGACTGCTTGACCTTCGTGATGACGGCTACGGCTTCTTGCGAACCAAGGGTTTCCACCCGTCGCCCAATGACGTCTACGTGTCGATCAACCAGGTGCGCCGTTATCACCTGCGCAAAGGCGACATGATCGTCGGTGCGTTCCGTCCGGCCGCGTCGAATGAGAAGTACCCAGCGCTGTTGCGTGTTGACAGCGTCGCGGGCATTGACCCCGAAATCGCTCGACTGCGCCCACGATTTGAGGACCTCACGCCACTGTTCCCCGACGAGAAGTTGAAGTTGGAGACCAACGAGGGCAAGCCCGATCCCACGCCACGAATTGTCGACCTTCTGTGTCCTATTGGCAAGGGCCAGCGCGGGCTCATTGTCTCGCCTCCTAAGGCCGGTAAGACCACGGTCATGAAGCAGATCGCCCAGTCGATCGAAGCCAACAACCCCGAAGTTCACCTGATGGTGTTGCTGGTCGATGAGCGACCTGAAGAAGTGACCGACATGCGCCGTAGCGTCAAGGGCGAAGTGATCGCGTCAACCTTCGACCGACCGGCCGAGGAGCACACCCACATCGCCGAACTCTGCATCGAGCGGGCTAAGCGCCTCGTCGAGCAGGGACGCGACGTGGTCATCATCCTCGACGGCATCACCCGTCTCGCGCGCGCCTACAACCTCGCGGCACCGGCCACTGGGCGAATCATGTCCGGTGGCGTTGACTCGGGCGCCCTCTACCCGCCCAAGAAGTTCTTTGGTGCGGCGCGAAACATCGAAGAAGGTGGATCGCTGACCATTCTCGCGAGCGCGCTCGTCGAAACCGGTTCAAAGATGGATGAAGTCATCTTCGAAGAGTTCAAGGGCACCGGCAACATGGAGCTCAAGCTCGACCGCCGCCTCGCTGAACGGCGCCTCTACCCGGCCATTGACGTGAACGGTTCGTCAACCCGCCACGAGGAGCTGCTCTTTGACCGTGAACTGCTGCCCCAGGTGTGGAAGCTGCGCCGCGTGCTGAACGGTCTCGCCTCTGAAGGTCGCGAGGCCGCCGGACTGGAACTGCTGATCGACAAACTTAAGTCCACCCGCAGCAATGACGAGTTCCTGGCCGAAATCGGCCGGGGCCCGGCGACAACGAGCTAACAAACCTGTAAACTCTCTATTCGCAACTAGGAGCACTCATGAAGCCTGAAATTCACCCCACCTATGGTCCCGCGACCGTTACCTGTTCGTGCGGCAACACCTTTACCACCGAGTCGACCAAGTCCGTCATGACCGTGGAACTGTGCAACGAATGCCACCCTTTCTTCACCGGCAAGCAAAAGCTGGTTGACACCGGTGGACGCGTGGAGCGCTTCCAGCGCCGCTACGCGCAAAAGACCAACAAGGCGCGCGCTCCTAAGGCGTAGGCCCGCGAGCGCTCACCACTTTTCGTGCGCTCCGTAGACGACACCCTGAACGCCCTTCAGGACGAACTTCGTACCGTGGAATCGGCGCTCGCCGAGCCCGACGTCGCGAGTGATCTCAACCGACTTCGTGACCTCTCACGTCGCCACAAGGAATTAGCCGAGATCAACAACGCCTGGCAACGACTCCAGGCCGTCCAAGAGGACCTGGAAACAGCGAAGGAAATGTTCAACGAGTCGAGCGGCGACGACCGCGAGCAGTGGCGGGGCGAGATGAACAGTGCGGAGGAATTGATCCCCGATCTGGAGATGGCCTTAGAGACACTCCTGCTGCCACGCGATCCCAATGTCGGGCGAAACGTGATCCTGGAGATCCGCGGCGCCGAGGGTGGCGAGGAAGCCAATCTCTTTGCGAGCGACCTCGCGGCGATGTATCGCCGCTACGCCGCGCTGCGTGGCTGGAAGGTCGAGGTCGTCGAGGAGCGCGAGTCTGAACAGGGCGGTCTCGACGAGGCCATCTATCTCATCAAGGGCGAGGACGCCTGGGCCCGACTAGAACACGAGGCCGGGGTGCACCGGGTACAGCGCGTGCCCAGCACGGAAGCCAAGGGTCGAGTGCACACGTCGTCGGCAACTGTCTCGGTGTTGCCCGAAGCCGAAGAAGTGGACGTTGCCATTGACCCGAGCGACCTAAAGATCGACGTCTACCGCTCGTCGGGTCCCGGCGGACAGAGCGTGAACACGACCGACTCGGCGGTGCGCATTACGCACCTGCCAACTGGCATAGTCGTCTCGATGCAAGACGAAAAGAGTCAGATCCAGAATCGCGCGAAGGCACTGATTGTGCTGCGGGCGAGACTTCTCAAGGCCGCCCAGGATGCACAGGCAAATGAACTCGGCGACATGAAGCGCTCCCAGTTGGGCGGCGGCGGACGAAGCGAAAAAATCCGCACCTACAACTTCAAGGAGAATCGCGTCACCGATCACCGCATCAACCTGACGAACTACAGCCTTGACGCAGTCTTGGCGGGCGACCTCGACCCGTACGTCGACGCGCTGCTCGCGGACAAGCGAGCTCGCCAACTGGCTGAGAGTGACGGACGTTAAACCAAATCTCGTCGCCGAGCTCGTTCATGGCGGGCTCGACGCGCGCGAGGCACGTTGGCTCGTCGAGGAGTTCGTCGCAGACGAGGGACTCGACGACCTCTCGATGCTGCATGCCGCTGCCCAACGCCGCCGAGATGGCGAGCCAATCCAATACGTGATCGGGCACTGGCCGTTTCGGTCCTTGGACCTCGATGTCGATCCTCGGGTCCTCATTCCACGACCCGAGAGCGAAGAACTTGTTGGTGTGGCCCTGAGCGAACTGGCCAAGGGCGACGTGCGGGCACCCATGATCATGGATCTCGGGTGTGGGTCGGGAGCAATTGGCCTGGCGCTGATCAGCGAACTCGCAGAACGTGGTGTTGCGGCCACGCTGATAGCGGTCGACGAGACAAATGAAGCGCTGAGCGTGGCCCGAGACAACGCCATCAAACATGAACTGCACGCTGTCTCATTTGTGCGGTCGTCATGGTTTGAAAATCTCGACGAGACCTTGCGAGGTCGAGTTGATCTCATTGTGGCGAACCCACCATATGTTGGTGCTCTGGAATTCGAGAGCCTTGAAGATGTGCTGCGCCACGAACCGCGCAGCGCCATCGTGGCGCCGGACGCGCACGGCGTCGTCGGATTCGCGGATCTCGAAGTGATCATTTCCGGCTCGCTTGATTGGTTGAGTCCCCAGGGCATGTTGATCTGCGAACACTCAAACGTGCATCGCTCCGCGGTGCTCGACGCCGCGACGGGGGCTGGCTTTAGCAGCGTGGACGACGTGGAGGATATGGCCGGCCACCCACGCATTTTGGTGGCGCGACGAACGTGACGAGGGTGCTCGACGTTGACGGCGCGCTCGACGCCTTGGCAACGGGTGGCGTCGTTGGTGTGCCGACGGACACGGTCTACGGACTGGCCGCTTCACTCGTGCATCCGCTCGCGGTGGCTGCGCTGTTTACGTTGAAAGGTCGCCCCACAACTGTGGCGCTACCCGTACTGGTCAGTTCCATAGGCCAAATCGAAGAACTAGGTGTCACATGGACGCGTAGAGCTCGTGTACTCAGTGACGCGTTCTGGCCGGGCGCACTGACGGTCGTCGTCGCGGTTCCCTCGACGTTGTCGACTTTGGTCGGTAGTTCAAACGACACGGTGGGCTTTCGCTGTCCCGACGATGAGCTGTTACTTAAATTGCTGGAGCGGAGTGGCCCCTTGGCGCTCACTAGCGCAAACACGCACGGGAAACGGCCGTGCGAAAGTGCGGCACAACTTCTCGAGGCCTTCGGGGGTCGAAACGAACTGAACGGCGTGGTTGACGGCGGGCGTCGCACGGGTGACGTCTCGACCGTCGTGGATATTTCGCAGCCGGAATGGCGAATAGCACGCCAAGGCGCGACGAGCGCGGCGGCCCTCTCGGTACTACTCGACTAGCGGCGCCGTCGGACGATAAGGTCGATTTTCGACGTTATCAATCTGGAGGTTGCTCATGGCCGAAGTTGAAGTGGCGAGATCAGCGATATTTGCCTACGCCGATCAGTACGTGAATGAACGTGCCGTGCTTGACCCAATCTTTGGCACCGATATTGGCATGCACGAGGTGGATCATCTGCTCACGGATTTTTCTTCCGGTCAGGCGCATCGGAATCTGGCCCATACGCAGGCCGCGCTCGATCACATAAACGAACTCGAGCCCGCAGACGATCTTGACCGCATTGCTCGCACCGTCATGATTGAACGCCTGGAGAGTCAAGTCGAGCTAGAGCGAAGCGGTGAGGACCGACGGACCTGGGGAGTCATTCATTCTCCGCTCTCGTACGTTCGCCAGGCATTTGAACTCATGGATGCCACGAGTGCGCCACACGCTGAGGTGATTCGTCTCCGATTGCTACAGGTACGCGTGTCGCTCAAGAGCTGGCAGAGCGGTCTTTATGATTCGGTGCCCGGGGGGATGCTTCCGTCGCGTCGACACGTTCTGGGTGTTGCCCAACAGGCTCACACGTACTCGGAGGGAGCGTATTCTTCCTTCGCGCGCGAGGTGGCTCAATCCACCGGTGTCGATTTTGAGAGTTCGGGTTTGTCGGACGCCGCGGCCGATGCCGACGCCGCGTGCGGCGAGTTCGCCGAGTGGCTAAAGACGACACTTGCGCCGCTGACCCATGAGGATGATCGGTGTGGCCTGGAACGATACAAGCGGTGGTATCGCAACTGGAACGGATCCGATCTTGACGTCGAGGACCTCTACGCGTGGGGATGGCAGGATCTGCAACGCATCAAGAATCGGATGTGGGAACTAGCGAGTCAATTGGCTCCTGACGCGACCACGCTGCTGGGCGTGGCCGAGGTCCTCGACCATGACGAATCGCGGGCCATCAACGGCGTGGACGCGCTCTTGGAGAAACTCGACACGTTCACCAAGGCAACAGTCGATTCACTGGATGGTGCGCAGTTCGACATCGATCCGCGAATCCGTCGCTGTGAGGTGCGAGTGGCGCCAGAAGGTTCGGCGGCAGCGCCCTATTACATTGGCCCGAGCGAGGACCTCACGCGTGCGGGTACAACCTGGTTTCCGACGCTCGGAGAGACACGATTCTCGTGGTGGCGTTACCCATCGATGTGGTATCACGAAGCAGTTCCGGGCCACCATCTTCAAGTGGCGACCGTCACCCTTTTGTCCGATCGCCTGTCACGCTTTCACCGACTCGACGGGTGGACGAGTGGTTACGGCGAGGGCTGGGCTCTCTACGCCGAGCGTCTCATGGATGAACTCGGCGGCTACAGCGACCCGGGCGACGAATTGGGTCATTTGTCAGCCCAGGCACTTCGCGCCGCGCGCATCGTGGTTGACCTGGGACTGCACATGGGTCTTTCAGCACCAGACGATCTCGGCGTATTGGGCGAACTGGGCGACTGCTCAGGACAGACGTGGACTGCCGAGATGGCCGTGGCGCTATTAGAAGAGTGGGCGTTGGAGCCGCACGATTTTGCGGTCTCAGAAGTCGATCGCTACTTGAGCTTGCCGGCCCAAGCGACCTCCTACAAGGTGGGCGAACGCGTGTGGCTGGAGATTCGTGAATCGGCTCGCCAGCGCTTTGGAGAGCAGTTCGATCTCAAGAAGTTCCACGCACACTCACTGGCACTCGGTCCAATGGGTTTAGATCCACTGCGTGTCGAGATGGCGACGTGGGACGGTAACTGACCAGAGAGGCTGTTCGTTGCGGTCGGTTATCAGTAATAATTATGAAGTGCCGCGCCTCGTTGCTCCGGATATAGCTCAGGGTTCACTTCGCTCGTTTCAACAACCAACTATTGAAGTCAGCGACACGCTGCAGCTTCGAACGTGGACGATCAAAGATGTGCCCGCGGTGATGGCTGCCTACGTGGATCCCGACATACGCCATTGGCATCCGCGTTCCCTTGATGAAAACGAAGCGGCGGGGGTCATAGCGGATTGGTGTAGTAGATGGGAAAGAGAAGTGGGCGCCGATTGGGCAATCATCAGCATTTCGGATGGAGCGGTGCTGGGCCGGATTGCTGTTCGGGAAATCAATCTTGAGGAAGGGCATGGGGAATTTTCCTATTGGGTTTTGCCCAACGCGCGAGGTCGCGGAGTCGCTGGTCTTGCGGTTGAAACTGTTAGCGCGTGGGCATTCGAAGAAATTGGTTTTCACCGGCTGGAGTTGCGCCACGCAGTTCATAACTTGCCGTCCTGTCGCGTTGCCGCAAAGTCTCATTTCGAGTTAGAGGGGACTCTGCGCAGCGTGTTTTTGCTGGCCGACGGTTGGCACGACGCTCACCTACACGCAAGAATTAATCCGAAGGAAAATGTCCTCGTGTGAATTCCCAGTCCGGAGTAACTACTTTTCTTGGTCGACCTTGATACTGCTCACCCAGGAGGCGGGCCGCTTTTCTAAGTAGGCGGTCATTCCTTCGTGCGCCTCTTCGCTCGCGAACAGTTCGTTGGACAATTGCGCCATCCTGGCGAAGGCTTCGCTGTGCGAATGCGACGTTGCTTGCAGGGCAAGTTGCTTGGCGACGGCAATCGCGTGCGGTTCGCCCGCAAGCAGATCGTTGACGATCTCATTGATAGTCGTGTCGAGATTTTCGAGTGGCACGGCTTGATTAATTAGTCCCATACGCACTGCTTCATCGGCGGCGAAGCGATTGCCTCGTAAGAACGACGACTGAGCATCGGCTTGGCGCATCTTGGGTAGGCATACCACCGAAATCGTTGCCGGTACCACGCCGACGCGAACCTCGGTGAAACCGAACATCGCGGTGTCAATGGCGACGGAGATGTCCATTACGGCCGCCAGTCCAACACCGCCCGCGACGCAGTGGCCCGCGATGCGACCAACGAAGGGTTTGAAGGAATTTTGTATTCGCTGGAAGAGCTCCGCCAAGTTCACTGCACTCGTGTCTCCCTCGTCCAGGTCCCTGTTTGAACGTTCCGCGAGGTTGGCGCCCGCGCAGAAAACATTGCCCGCATTGGTCACTATCGCCACGCGGATGTCGGGATTTTCGTCGACCTCGTCGATTGCTCCGACGAGTTGTTGGAGCAGTTGGCGGCTAAGGGTATTTCGTCCCTCGACGTCGCTCAGGGTGATGGTCATCACGCCGTTTGAAGTTTCAGTTGTGACCACGTCCATTAGGAACTCCTTGCTTGAGGGCCGTTACTGGCCGCGCCGGCGAAGGCTTGAGCCCGCAGCAACCAGTGACGCCCGAGATCACCCGTTGCTAACGACGTGTCGTCGACGTGACGACGCTGGGTTACCACGAGGCAGAACTCATGTGCTGAGCCGCGCACAAAGTCGACCGCACTTTCGTTGCCCCAGATCCACCGGGCGCCCGTTGGACTCACCAGGTCCACGAGAATCTCGCCGTCCGGGGGCTCTTCGCCGCGCACGGTGTAGGACCATTTCCTCGTCATGAATCCCAGGCGGGCAATGTGTTGGAGGCGGTCGGTAGAACTATGGCTCACTCCGAGCGCGTCCGCCACGTCAACACCGTGAGCCCAGGTCTCCATCAGACGAGCCGTCAAAAACGAGACCGCACCCATTGAAGGTCCGTACCACTCAACTCGGTCGCCTTCGTGCAGCGACTTCGACGCCACGAGCAACGACATTCGATTGTGGCGCCATGACGCCAACTGTCGCGCTGGTGCGAGTGAACGAAACGCGCCGAGGGTGTACTCGTCAACCCCGTGCGCCACTGCGCCTTCGTAAAGTTCGTGGGTGCGCTCGGCGAATCCAGCGGGGTCCGAAATGGCGCTCGCGGCGGCACCGTCAAAGTAGGTGAGGTGACCAATCTGATCGGCGACACTCCATCCCGGGCTGGGCGTCGCCCGTTGGAACTGTACATCGGTGATATGGGCCACCATGTCGTCAAGCGCCTGCTGTTCGTCGGCGAGATCGCTACGGACGCCATCGAGTTTGGCGTCATTCTCGGCGTGGTGCACGACGTTGCTCACGACGAGGCGAGGAGTGACGTCGGGATGTCCACGACTCGGCTGCGCAGCCATTCGCCCAGTCCCTTGGCCTGGGCGTCCTGTCGCGTGGAGGCGGCCACGCCTTCTTCAAGTAATCCGTGCAGCACGAAGTTGAGCGAGCGCA
>Ga0182030_10014424_pt1 | contig 15597 bp, 4 predicted proteins | sample 812S3MmetaG_FD_121299 | JGI IMG/M metagenome (GOLD analysis project Ga0182030, IMG submission 121299) | Permafrost microbial communities from Stordalen Mire, Sweden - 812S3M metaG (Illumina Assembly) | ecosystem: Environmental > Terrestrial > Soil > Wetlands > Permafrost | place: Sweden...
ATGCCCCGTTCATCGCGGCCTTCTCGCGATGAGCGGGTCCTCGGGCAAGGTCCCAGCGGAGTCACGATAGGCGGGTGGCCCTGATCCCTCGCTCCTTTTCTAAACCACAACGAGGGTGCCCCGGTCCCTCGCACTTGGGGACCGGGGATGGAAGCGCCCGAACCTTACACCAGAAGATTCCTAACGAAAGTTGGCCAGTGTCCGCCGATCTCCTCTAAACCAGCCTGACTCGGCGCCAATCGGCCAAAGTCTCTATGAGTCTCGTGAAGAGCCCTCACACCTCGTGCGTCGAATCCGGGTTATCAAACCGCGTGAACCGCGAAATGAAGTTCAAATGCACCGTATCCGTGGGACCGTTGCGCTGCTTGGCGATGATGATCTCGGACTTCGCCTTGTCCGCGTCGCTCATCTCTTCGGTCCGGTTGTAATACGACTCGCGGTGAATGAACGCCACCACGTCCGCGTCCTGCTCGATCGATCCCGACTCGCGCAGATCGCTCAGCATGGGGCGCTTGTCGTCGCCGCGGCGCTCGCTGGCGCGGGAGAGCTGCGAAAGCGCCACTACCGGCACGTGCAGTTCCTTCGCCAGCGCCTTCAGCCCGCGCGAAATCGCCGACACCTCCTGCGTGCGGTTCTCGTAGTTCTTCTTGCCCGACGACGGCACCGTGGCCGACATCAGCTGCAGATAGTCCACCACGATCAGATCAAGCCCGCCGTGCGTCTGCTTCAGGCGCCGCGCCTTGGCACGCATCTCGGCCAGCGAGATGCCGGCCGAGTCGTCAATGAACATGCGCGCTTCAACCAACTGCCCCAGCGCGCTCTGCAGCTTGGCATGGTCTTCGCGGCCAAGGAAGCCGGTTTGCAGCTTGCGCTGGTCAACCCACGCCTGCGACGCCAGCATGCGGCGAAGCAGCGACTCCTTGCTCATTTCCAGGCTGAAGACGGCAACAATGGCGTTGTGATTCACGGCGGCATTCTGCGCAATGTTGATGGCGAACGCCGTCTTGCCCATCGACGGGCGCGCGGCAATGATGATCAGCTCGTCCTTCTGCAGGCCGCTGGTCATGCGGTCGAGCTCGGTAAAGTCGGTGGCCAGGCCGGTAACTTCGCGGCTCTGCTTGTACAGGTTGTCGATGGAGCCAAACGAGTGCTGCACAATCTCATCCAGCGACTGGAACCCATGCGTGAGCCCCTTCTCGCTCACCTCCATGAGCTGCGCCTCGGCCGCGCCCAGCACTTCGAGCGCCGACTCTGACTGGTCTGCCGCCCGCGCAATGGCCATCGAGCAGATGCCCATCAGCTTGCGCAGTAGCGCCTTGTCCTTGACGATGCGGATGTACTCCTCGATCACCGGCCGCCGCGGCAAACCCTCTGTCAGCGACGCGAGGTACGCCACGCCGCCCACCGACTCGACCTCCTTGTAGCGCGCCAGCTCATGCGCCAGCGTCACAATGTCGACCGCCCGCTGGGCGTTCATCAGCTCCGTCATGCGGAGGAAGATGCGGCGGTGCGAGTCGAGAGAAAAGTCTTCCGAATCAAGCTTTTCCGCGGCTTCAGAGTGCGCCGCGTTGTCCAGCAGAATGGCGCCGAGAATGGTCTTCTCGGCCTCGACATTCGCCGGCATTCCTGTGTCGAGATGCAGATCTGGGATGGTGGCCATAGAAGAAGAGTTTAGGCCGATTGCCGCTTTTGCCGTTCCAAGGAAATGTAGGAAATCGAGGAAAAGGCGTCCAGAAAGGCACGCTCAATTCCCGAAGCCGTGGCAATGCGCAGAATCTACTGCACCGTCAGCGTCACCGTTCCCGACTCCTTCAACAAACCGGAAGTGCCGGTCACGGTAATCGTATAGGCGCCGGCCGTAGTTCCGGGCGTCACCGGGCCGGGGCAGCTATTCCCGGTCGAGTGTGCACCGCCGCCGCAGGCCAGCACGCCGCCGCCCAGCATCGCCAGCAGCAGCAGCATCCCCATCAGCGAGCGCCAACGCCGGCGAGCCGGAATGCCCAGCAGGCACACGCAGGCAAGCACCGCTCCGCCGCCCGCGTACCAGGGCGCGGGCCGCCGCGTAACGCTGGATGCGGAACACGTGGCTGTGGTGCTTGCGGTCGTCGAGATGACAAGGGTTGCCGTGCCGGCCGACGCAGTGGTGAGAGTCACCGGCGAACTGGCGCCAAAGCTGAATGTAGGCGGACTGAGCGCGCCGGCGGGGCTGGACGTGACCACCGCGGCAAGAACCACCGGCCCGGTAAACCCGCCCAACGGCGCAATGCTGATGGTGGAAGAGTTGCCCGAGGCAGCTCCGGGAGCCACGGTAACCGCGGTGCCGGCCACGCTAAAGCTCTGCACGGCTATAGCTGCCGAGCCGGAGGCCGCAAGGTAGGTGGCGTCGCCCGAGTAGTTCACAGAGAGCGTATCTGCGCCGGCCGCCAGCGCCCCGGCGGGGACGGCGATGGTGGCGCTGCCATTGCTGATGGTTGTAGCTGCGGAGGTGTAAGCGCCGCAGCTCAAAATGACGCTGCCCGTGGGCGTGGGATTGCCTGCGCCGCCGCTGGCCATGGCTGACACCGTCACCATCTGCATGGGAGTGATGCTCGGCGCCGAGGGCGTCACCGCAATCGTGGAAGCCGATTTGGCCACGGTGACCGGCTGTGCGCTGGCGGTCGCGGGCAGGTACGCGTTGTCGCCCGAGTAGCTGGCAGCGATCGAGTCGGCCCCGGCAGTCAGGGCTCCCGCCGGAATCGCAATCGCGGCGCTGCCATTGCTCAGCGCGACAGGGGCAGAAGCATAGCCACCGCCGGCGATCGAAACCGTGCCCGTGGGCGCGGGCTCTCCGTCTGCACCGCTCGCCCGCACAAGAGCGTTGAGTCCCTGCGTGGTGGTGATGCCGGTCGCCGAAGTGGTGAGCGCGACGGAAGAATTCGCTTTGCTGACCGGCACCGCCGCTGCCGTGGCGCTGCCCGCGAGATATGTGCCGTCTCCCGAGTAGCTGACGCTCAGCGTGTCACTCCCCAGAGCCAGCGCGCCGGCGGGGATGGCGATGGTGACGCTGCCGCCGGTAAGCGCCCTGTAGTTCGAGTTGTAAGTCCCGCCGGTGAGGACAACCGCGCCGGTGGGAGTGGTTCCGCCGGCCACAGTATTGACCGTAACCGTGACGTTCAGCGGCTCGACGGCGGTGATGCTGAGCGCCGATGGAGCGATGGTGATGGGAGCGGCTGTCTTGGAAACAGCGACCGCCAGCGCGGAGTCTGAGGCAGCAAGATAGGTGCCATCGCCGGAGTAGCTTATGTTCAGCGCATCCGTCCCCACCGGCAGCATTCCACCGGGAATCTCAACCGTGACGCTGCCGCTCAGCAGCGCGCTGACGTTCGAGTTGAAAGCTCCGCCGGTCAGCGTAATCGCCCCGGTAGGCGTGGGATTGCCGCTGCCGCCGCCCATGGCCACGGTCACTGTCAGAGTTTGCGTCGTGGTGATGCCGGTTGGCGAGGCCGTCACGGCGAATGTCGGAGAAGCCCTGGCCACCGCGACGGGCTGCGCCGCCGCGGTCGCCGCCTGGTACCGTGTGTCGCCCGAGTAGGTTGCCATGAGCGTGTCTGAGCCAAGCGCAAGGGCCCCTGCAGGGACGGTGATGGTGGCGCTGCCGCTGGCCAGCGTGGAGGCGGCCGGAGCGTAAGTGCCGCTCGCCACCTTCACGGAGCCGGTGGGCGCCGGGCTCCCACTTGCCGCGCTCACCACAATCTCAACGCTCAGGGACTGAACAGCCGTAATGCTGGTCGCCGACGGGATAACCGCCACCGACGAGGACGCTCTGGACACCGCGATCGGCGGAGACGTGCCTGTGGCTGCCAGATAGGTGCTGTCGCCCACATAGCTGGCTGTCAGCGTGTCAGTGCCAACGGCCAGCGCGCCCGCTGCGATGGCGATGGTTGCGCTGCCGTTGCTCAGAGTGGTGGCGGCAGAAGTGTAGCCACCGCCCTTGAGGGTAACGGAGCCGGTGGGTCCAGGGCCGCCGGCGCCGCCGTTCACCGTGATTGTCACGCTCTCCGTCTGCAACACGGTCAGGCTTGAGGAGGTGACCGTAACCGCCACGGTCGGCGTCGCCTGCGTAACCTTGAACGTACTGGAAATCGCCGTCAGATTCAGCGCCGGCGTCAGCGCCAGGGTCGCCAGCAGCGCGTCGCTGCCGGTCGCCGAAGGCGCCACCAGATTGCTGAAAACTGCCGTGCCGGCGTTGAGGTCCGCCGTCGTGGCGCCGGTCAGCAGCGCGTCGCTATCGACGATTGAGACCTGTGTTGTGGCAGCGCTGGCCGTCGTGCCGCTTTCGGTAAGCGCGACCACCGGCGCTGGCGCCATGGGAATTTTGAAGTTGGCGACCGAAGGCGGTTCGGTGCTGAACGCCAGCGCATAGTGCGTCTGCGCCGCGCCCGAGTCCACGCAGGTGGTTGCGCCGTAGACCGTGGTCCGCGGCAAACCGCGCTGGTCGGCGGTGAGCCCGTTCAGGTTCGCCGCGCTTCCGCCGCACAGGGCCGCGCTGCCCGGCAACGGCGGCATGGTCTGCGTGGGGCCGCCATAGCCGGCCAGCGGCGCCAGGCCAATGCCGCCCACGCCGATCTGATCGCCCCCGTCGTCCACATAAAGGTCGTTCGTATCCGCAGCCTCGGGAGCTGTGTTTCCAGAGACAATCGAGTTCCCGAAGGCGATGTAGTTCAGGATCAACTGCTCCACATAAGCCGCGATGAGCGCGTGCCCGGAGTCGAGCGGATGCGTGCCGTCGAACGTGTCGCACAGAGAGACCGGCGGATTGGAAACGGGAAGCGCGGTACAGGGAATGCTCAGGTCGCCGGTGATTTCGTTCAGGCCATCGGAACGCAGGTCGGCCGCCTCTTCGGCGAGAAAACTGCGGAACCGCGGCAGCGAGCCGCTGGCGTCGGTGCGAATGTCGGTCTGGTACGGCGACAGCGCAAACACCACCGGCCCCGCGCCCAGGGCAGCTTCATTGCCGTTGCCGTCAACCCAGTTCACGAACACCGGACTGGTCCCGCTGACGTTGGCCGTAATGGTGATCGTATGCGGCGCAGTGCCGGCCGGCGTTCCGGGCGGGGGTTCTAGATTGGGGATGCGGAACAGCTCGCCGGAGGTCGTATTGCTCTGCCCGCGCGTCGCCGAACTCTGCGCGTACATATAGGCTGTCGCCGGTCCGCCGTCGATCGAGATCGAGATGCTGGACGCGTTGCCCACCTGCGCCATCACCGACACATACGCCGTGCTGCCCACAATCGGACAGCTGATGGTTGCGCCGCTGGTCGTGGTCTGCAATCCGCCTTTGGTCCACAGCGTCGACGCTGTCCAATTGGAAGACGTTGTGCAGGCCGTCGAATTGGCCGGAACCTTGTTCGGCGTAAGCATGAACGCGGTCACGTCTTCATGTTGCATCTGCCATTCGGTCACGTCGCGGGTGCCGTTAAAATAGTCCACCGTCTCGCCGGAAACAATTCCGTTATCCACGACGCCGATCATGAGGGTGGAGATGGACGTGGGGCTGGAAACGAACTGCCCGTAATCGCTGCCGTGGACGCGGGGGCTGTTGTAAATCTGGATCAAGCTCACGTCCCCGACGCTCGAATCGCTGACCCCAAGATCGGAGAGGTTGTAGCCCAGGTTATAGGCCACCAGTCCCGCCCAGCAGTACGAACCGGCAAGCGTGGTTGTCGGCGTGTAGGGCGCCGGACAGCCGCTCGAGTCATAGCCGAAAGTGATCGAGTCGCCCAGTGTCTGCAGCGTCTGGTTCTGCGGCTGGCTGATGGCCGCAGCTACCGTGCGGCTGGAGAAGACACCGCCCGCCTCGCCGTCCGCCGTGTTGCCGGAGACGGTGCTCCCGGAAAGCTCCAGCGAGCTGCCCGGCGCGTTTGTGGTGAAGATGCCGCCGCCCGTCGCCGTGCCCGACGCTGTCGCCGTGTTGCCGGAGACGGTGCCGTCCACCAGCATCAGGGTGCCGCTGTTCTCAATACCGCCGCCCTGGGCCGGCGTGCCCACCGCGCTGGCTGTATTCCCGGCAATGGTGCTGCCATTCACCGTGAGCTTGCCGCTGTTCAGAATGCCGCCGCCGCCTGCCGTAACACCGCTCACCGTAGACGCTGCCGTATTGCCGGCGATGCTGCAGGCGCTCACCACCAGCGTGCCTGCGTTCACGATGCCGCCGCCCTGCGTCGCGTTGCCATCCACAATATTCAGGTTGGACAACTGCACGCCGGTTGCGCCTGCGCTCACCGTGAACACCGTCGACGCGTTGTTCCCGCTCACCGTCACCAGGTTGGTCTGAGATGTGCCGACTCCGCCCGCGGGACCGTTGATGCTGGTCCGGGATGGAACGTTGAGACTGCCGGCAGTAAGCGTGATGGTGTTGGCGGAGGCCGCATTGCTGGGGGAAAAAACCGCCGCATCAAAGCTCACATTGATCGACATCGCCGTGCTGCCTCCCGCGAAGACCAGCGCGTCGCGCAGGCTGCAGGCGGCATCGGTCCCGGTTCCGGCGGCGGCCTGCATCGAACAATTTGAAGCCGCACCTGCGTCGTCCCCTGCCGTGGTCACGACCAGGTACTGCGTCTGCGCTGCGGCAGGGATCGCCCACATGGCCGCACCGGCCAGAAGGACGAGTTGTGCCTGATAACGGAATGCCTGAGCGAGGGTTGTCTTCATCAAGGCCGGTGCACTCTCCACTGCGCCGGCATCGGCAGCACCCGCAGCGCCGTGAAGCGGGCCGCAGAATTTGCCGTGCGCGGTCTCTTAACCGCGTAGCTGTGAATCTGAATCTTCATGGAATAATCCGCGTCCATCCCCATGGAAACGGATCGTTTCGATCTTTGATCTAGGAGTCAAATTGAGTCTACACGAGTTACAAGCATAAGCCTGGCAATGATCTCATGAATTAGATTGAGCTAGTTTATTTTTGGGCTCCTTGTCGCATTGGGAACCGTGCCGATTGGCGCTTTGCTTTTTGAAACGAAATACGCCAATCGTCCCGGTCCTCATTGGTTTCAACTGAATTAGTCGTGACTTCAAGATTACCAAGATGCTCAAGGCAAGTTATCTCGTCGCTCTCTTCCGGTAACTATAAAACTCTCATTTCACGGTCACCGAAACCGTAGTCGACGTGGTGATGGCCGAGTTCGATGCGTCCGCGCCCGTGACGGTGAATGTGTAATTGCCGGCCGTGGTTGCTGGCGTCGGGGGGGTATTGTTCCCCGAGTTGCCGCCTCCCCCGCCGCCGCAGCCGATGGTGAACCCAACCGCGACCAGCCAGAGCAGCGCCAGCATGGAGGCCAAGCGCCGCCGCCGCGCCGGAATGCCGCACATCAACAGGACGGCCAGCACCGCCCCGCCGCCGCCCAGGCCCCACAGGCTCTTGCTTGAAGGAACAACCAGCGACGCCGTCGACGCGGCCGTGGTGGCGATGGTCAGCTTGGTTGTCCCGCTGCCGCCGGTCGTGAGGGTCAGACTGGCCGGGTTCAGGCTGCAGGTAGGCAGGCTGACCGCGCCGCTGGGCGACCCCGTCAACTTGCACGCCAGGTTGAGCGTACCGGAGTAGGTGCTGCCCGCTGCGATGGTCACGCTGGGCGTGGCATCGCCTCCCGCCGAGACCGTGGTTGAGCCCGATCCATTGCTCACCAGCTCCGAAACAGTGACTACCGCCGTACCGCTTGCGATAGCGTAGGTCGCGTCGCCGGAGTAGCTGGCCGTGATCGTGTCCGGCCCGGCCGGCAGCGCGCCGGCGGGAATGGTGATGCTGGCCGCGCCGCCGGCCAAGGCCTGCTGCGCGCTGTAGGTGCCGCTGGAGAGCGTGATGGTGCCGGTGGGCTGCCCGCTGGCCCCGGTCACGGCGATCGCGATCGCGTCCGTCTGCTGGTTGGTGATGAACAGAGACGCCGGCGTCACCGTAACAGTGGGCGTCGCTGTGCCAATAGCCGACGAAACGGTGACCGTGGTTGAGCCGCTCGACGCAAGATAAACCGCGCTGCCCGCATAGGCCGCAGTGATCGTGTCCGCGCCCAACGGGAGCGTTCCCTCAGCGATGGAGATGGTGGCGCTGCCGCTCGCGAGCGTCGTGGCCGCCGAACTGTAACTGCCGCTGGTGAGCGTAACCGTTCCGCCAGGCGGGGGGTTGCCGGACCCGCCGCTGACGGCAACCGTGACCTTGACTCCCTGCGCCGTGGTAATGACCGAAGCCGAGGGCGTCGGCGTGGTGGTGGATGCGGCTTTGGCTACCGTGACCGTGGCCGCGCCAGTCCCGCTGCTATAAGTGGCGGAGCCGGCAGTGTCTGGCGTGTAGACGACGCTAAGCGTGTCCGAGCCCACGGCGAGTGTTGCGGCGGGGACAGTGATGATAGCGCTGCCGCCCGCAAGCGCGGCAGCCGTGGACGTGTACGAGTCGCCGCTGAGAATCACCGTGCCCGTCGGGGTGGGACTGCCGGAGCCGCCGCTGACAGCGACCGTCACCTTCAGGCTTTGCACCGTGGAGATGGACGAGGCGGCCGGCGTCACACTCACGGTTGGTACCGCCTTGATCACGAAGACCTGAGCCGTTCCCGTTGCGCCCGTGTAGGTGGCGGACCCGGCAGTGTCGGGAGTGTAGGAGGCCGTGACGGTATCGGTCCCCGCCAGCAACGCGCCTGCGGGTACGGTGATGGAAGCGCTGCCGGTCACCAGGCTCACCACCGCGGAGGTGTACGAGCCGCCGCTGAGAATCACGGTTCCGGTGGCTGCGGGCTCGCCCGCCCCGCCGCTCACCCCGATCGTCACGATCAGGCTTTGCAGCGTGGTGATCGGCAGCGTGACGATCGTCCCGGATGCCGGCGTCACTGTTACCGCCGGCGTGACTTCGGTGACGGTGACAGAAGCCGTGCCACTGGCGCTCGAATACTGCGCGGAGCCGCTATAAACCACAGTCAGCGTATTGGCGCCCAGCTTCAGCGTGCCGGCCGGAATGCTGATGCTGACCGTGCCGCCGCTCAGCGTCGCGGCCGCCGAGGTGAAACTGCCGCTCGTGAGCTTCACCGTCCCGGTAGGGGTGGTTCCGCCCGAACCGCCGCTTACGGTCACGGCCACGCTCAACGCCTGCTGGCCCGTAATGCTGCTCGATGCCGGCGTCACAGAAACCGTCGCAACGCCGGAAGCCGGGTTGACATTCAACGTCGAGCCGGTCGAGGTTGCCGTGTAATAGTCGGTGTCGCCGGAGTAAGTCGCCGTGATGGAATGCGCTCCCACGGAGAACGTTGTCGACGCGTACGACGCGACCCCGCTCGAGTTCAGCGTCACCGTGCTCAGCAGCGTTACGCCGTCGTAAAGCTGAACCGCCCCGGTGGGAACTGAGCCGGCCCCCGCAACCGTGGCCGTGACCGTAACCGAAGCCCCATACGCGGCCGGGTTGGGCGACGTGGCAACATTCACCGTCGGCGTGCCCTGCGCCGCCGTCAGCGTCACCGTCGGCGACAGGCTCGCCGCATAAGTACCGTCGCCCGGATAGCTGGTCGCAACCAGGTGCGCCCCAGAGCCCGCCGGCTCGATCGCGACGCCCGAGACCGACGCCGTGGCCGTGTGCGGCGACGCCAGCATCACCCAAACCTCGCCCGCTGTCGCGGTGCCCGTCAGCAGCGCCAGGTCGGGCACGCCGTCTCCATTGAAGTCCGCTACCGCACCCGTCGAGCTCACCGTGGGCGTGCTTGCACCGGCCGTAAACGTCCCATCTCCTTTGCCGATCAGCATTCCAACCTGTGAACCCGGCTCGGCCAGATCCGGGATACCATCGCCGCTGAAATCTGCCGCAATCAGCTGCTGGTTGTAACAGTTGCCCGCATAAGTCTGAGGCGCCGCGAACGTTGCATCGCCGTTACCCAGAAACACCTGCACGATGCAGGACGAACCGGTGCTGGACACGGCCAGATCCGGGATCCCGTCCCCGTTGAAATCCGCCGTCGCAACGCCGTATCCGTCGTAAGGGCTCGATGCTACCGCCGTACTCGTCGCCGTGGGCGTAAACGTGCCGTCTCCCTTACCCACCCATACGGTCACGCTGCTTGGATAGCTGGTTCCGGATGCACCGGCATTCAGCACCAGCAGGTCGGGGATTCCGTCCCCGTTGAAGTCCGCCATCGTCAGAGAGCCGACGCCTGAGCCAAGACTCGCGCTCAGCGGCAGAGGTATGAACGTGCCGTCCCCTTTGCCCAGCAGCACTTGCAGATATTCGCTTTCGATTCCGTTGTTTCCAGTAAAAGTAACCATAGCCAGATCGGGGATTCCGTCGCCATTCAAATCCCCCGCCACCACGGTCGCCTCGATGCCGTACCCGTCGTCGCCGGTAATGTAGGTCGGCAAGGTCGTTGTTGAAGTCTTGAACGTGCCGTCTCCGTTGCCCAGCAAAATCGTGACTTCCGGGCCGTTGGGACTGGGGCCCACCACCGCGATATCCATATTGCCGTCGCCGTTGAGGTCGCTCACCGCCATGGCGTAGGGAATGCCCACGTCAATCGTGGAAGCGGTTGTAAATGTGCCTCCGGGGTTGGCCAGCATGATCGTGATGGTGCCGGGGTTGTTTTGATTCGCCACCGCCAGATCCATCCGGCCGTCGCCGTTAAAGTCCCCGGCCACCACATCAACCGCGTACGCGCCCGTATGCGGACCCGTTTCATAGCGGAAGGTCGGCCCCGCGTCCGCGCTCAGCGTAGCCGTGCTCAGCACACTGTCGCCGTTGCTGGTATCTACAAACGAAACCGTACCGGTAGGCGCCAGCGGACCGAGTCCGCCCACGGTTGCCGTCAGCGTGTAGCTGCCCACTGTGCCGGTTTCAGTAATGCCGCTGACGGAAGTTTCGGGCCCGGAATGCGTAACCGCAAGCGAGGCCGCCGCCGAAGCGCTCGCCGTCGCGCTGGCCGTCGAGTTCTTTGAGCCGGCAAACTCCGCCTTGTAGCTGTGGCTGCCAATCCCCGGCCTGAACGTAAAAGAAGCCGTTCCCGCGCTGGTCAGTTGCGCCGTGCCCACAATATGCGCGTCCTCGCAGTGCGCAGCCGATGCATCGCAGAAGTTCACAATGCCTTGCGGAACCGGCGTGCTGCCATTCAGCACCGCGGCATTCAGCGTGACCACCGTTCCCGCGGCGACAGAAGTAACCGCAGCCCCGCCCGACTCAATCGTCAGCGTCGTGCTCGACGCAGTCGCCGGCGTCGTCACCGATATGTACGCCACAGCCGAAGTTTGCGCCGCATACACACCGTTGCCGCCGTAGTTCACCGTAATCGAGTCCAGCCCCGCCGGAAGCGCGCTGGTGGTCATCGACGCTGTGCCAGTTCCGTCCAGCGTCCCCGCGCCAATCTGGTCCGGCCCGCTGAGGAAGATCACGCTCCCGGTGGGCGTGCCCACGCTGCCGGTGGCCGTAACGCTGAGGGTGACGGACGTGCCCACAACCACTGCACCCGTCGAGTTGGTGAGAGTCAAGGCCGGCGTATCCAGATTGACGGTCACCGCCATGGCCGAGGAAACGCCCGCGGCATAGTTGCTGTCGCCCACGTAGCTGGCGCTCATCGAATGCGTCCCCACTCCCAGCGTGCTGGTTGCGAACGTGGCCGTGCCCGAGACCACCTTGCCGGCGCCGATGACCGTCGTCCCGTCAAGAAAATTGACAGTGCCGGTGGGATAGGCTCCCGCGCCGGCCACAGTAGCGCTAAACGAAACCGAAGTGCCGTAGACGATCGAGGAGCCCGAAGAATAAATCGTCACCGTCGGCGTCGCGCCCCCGTTTATCGTCACGCTCACCGGCGATGAGATGGTCGCCAGATAGTTGGCGTCGCCCGCGTATTGCACCGTCACGGAGTGCGGGCCGGCTGCCAGGGTGGTCGTGGATATCGTCGCCGCGCCGCCGGACAGGGTTACATAAGCCACCAGCGTCGATCCGTCGAAAAAGTCCACTGTGCCCGTCGGCGTAACCCCACCGCCCGAGACCGTTGCTGTAAACGTCACCGTCGTACCATAGACCACCGGCGTGGTGGCGGAAGTCGTCAGGCTCACCGTCGGCGTGCCCTGCGCCGCGTTGACGGTGACGGGCGCGGAAGCACTCTCAGCATAGCTGCCGTCGCCCGCATAGCTGGCAACGATCGAATGCCCCCCCGAGCCCGGCGGCGTCATGACCACGCCGCTCGCCGTTGCGGTTGCCGATTGCCGCTCGGTCAACTGAATCGGCATGGCCCCCGACACCGACTCGGCGATGTCCGGCACGCCGTCCCCGTTCAAGTCGGCTACCGTAAGCAAGGTGCCCACCAACCCTTGTGTGGTGGCAGCTGTAAATGTGCCGTCCCCCGCGCCCAGGTAAAGTCCCGCCGCGGAGATGATGTCGGGAATGCCGTCGCCGTTGAAATCGGCAACTGCGCTGCCACCGCCAATCGTCAGCGCCGGGCTCGATGCTTTCAAAGTGAACGTCCCGTTGCCATTGCCCAGCAGAACGCCGCTCAAGCCCGCCACCGCCAGATCGGGGATGCCGTCTCCGTTGACATCGACCGAAAAAATGCTGCTGGAGTTGCTCACTGCCGCAGGGCTTGCTGCGGCGGTAAATGTTCCGTCCCCATTGCCCAGCAGCAGGTAAACCATCCCGGCGTTCTGATTCACGACCACCAAGTCCGTAATGCCATCCCCATTGAAATCGCCTGCGGCAATGGCGCCAGGGGTCAAGCCTTCCTCCTCGAAAAACTGGCTGTCACCGAAAGGAAGAACAGAACTGCCCGTGATCGCTTTGAACGTTCCATCGCCGTTGCCCAGAAGCACGGTCAGCGTTCCATCCAGATTCGGCACGGCAATATCGGGAATGCCGTCGCCGTTGAAGTCACCCACCACGGTTGCATACGGCCCAAGCCCCGTCTGTGGGTCCTCGTTGGGGCCCTCCCCATTAGACTCCGCCGCGGTCGGAGAAAAAGTCCCATCCCCATTGCCGAGAAAGATTTCTACAAAGCCATTGCTAGGTCCATTGTCCGCGTAGTCATAAACAGTCAACGCTACATCCGGGATTCCGTCCCCGTTAAAATCAGCCACCACTACATTTTCGAGGGTGTTCCACCAATTGGCATTGCTGATCAGGATTGTCTTTTGCGTGAATGTCCCGTCGCCATTCCCCAGCAGAACTACCGCCTCTTCGTCGCCGTCAATTGCAACCAGGTCGAGAATTCCATCTCCGTTCAGATCAGCACTCACAGCAGCCACAAGATTCCCGTATGAGGCTCCACTGATTGACGTTGAAGTTGCAAAGTTGAATGCGGTCGTGCCCGGCGTGAGCGGCGCTGTGGTCACCACCGCGTTGCTGTGGTTCGAGTCGAGGAACGACATCGTCCCTGTAGGCGCAGCCGGTCCGTTCCCAAACACCGTGCCCGTCAGCGTGGAGTTCCCTAGACTGCCCGTTGATGCAAGGGTCGTAATGGAGGCATAAATCGCCGGCGCCGTCACCGTAAGCGCACCCGCCGTCGCGCTGCTCGCAGCGTATCCGGTTGTCGCCAGAAACACGGCCACATAGCTATGGCTGCCCGACCCCGGCCGCAGCTTCACCGTGGCCGTGCCGCTGGCCGTGAGCGACGCCTGCCCCACAATGTGGATGTCCTGGCAATGCGCCGCCGTCGCATCGCAGAAATTCACCAGTCCCTGCGTCACCGGCGTGGTGCCTGCCAGCACCGTCGCCGTCAGCGTGACCACCGTGCCGGAGGCAACCGTGGTCACCGCACTGCCGCCGGAAGTGACCGCAAGAGATGTGGTGGTGGCAGAGGGCATGGCGAAGGCGCTGGCCGCGGCGCACACCAGAGCCAGGGCAGCCGCCGGTACAGCCAGGCGGAACTTGACAGGAAGCTGGAATCGCACGGGGGACCTCCGCCAACTGCGCCCTGCAACGCGTAATTGCAGGTACCCAAAAGCACTCCGGGAACTATCAGAGTCTACAGCCGCCGCGATTCAGTCAGTCAGAGAATAGTTAGCGAGGTTACTCGCAGTCCCGAAAAAGACCCCGAAGTTTGCCGCAGGTTCCCAGAGTATGGTCAAGTTCCGAAACGCCTCTTCGGCCGGGCGGGTGCCCCAGAGCCTGCCCTGAGCCTGTCGAAGAGTCCCTCGCCCTTGGGGACCTGGGAAAGCACAAAGCTATTGCGAGCGAATAGCGAGCGTCTGTCCCACCGCAGGTGGCTGCCCCACCGCAGGTGATCAGGCGGTAGGGAGGTTCTCCATCGCGCTGTGGTTGGTCTGCGGCGTGACAGGCGTCGCCGCAGCCCCTGGCTCCGGCCGCCAGCGCAGAATCGGCTTGCGCGCCGCCTGCACCTCGTCCAGCCGCGAAACCCGCGTGGAATGCGGCGCAGTCTTCACCAGATCCGGCGTCTCTTCCACCTCGCGCGCAATCGCCCGCATCGCGTCGATGAACAGGTCCAGCTCTTCGAGCGACTCGCTCTCCGTGGGCTCAATCATCAGCGCCCCATGCACAATCAGCGGAAAGCTCACCGTGTACGGATGAAAGCCGTAGTCGATGAGCCGCTTGGCAATGTCGCCCGTCTTCACGCCCTTGGCCGCCTGCCGCTTGTCACTGAAGACCACCTCGTGCATCGAGGCCGTCTTGTACGGCAGTTCGTAATAGTCCTCAAGACCGTGGCGAATGTAGTTGGCATTCAGCACCGCGTCTTCGGTGGTCTGGCGGAGGCCGTCGGGCCCGTTGGCCAGGATGTACGCCAGCGCGCGGATGAACATCCCCGTGTTGCCGTAGAAAGCGCGCACCCGCCCGACGGACTGCGGCCGATCATAGTCCCAGCCAAGCTGCCCTTCGCTCGTTAGTCGCTCAGTCCCTCGTCCCTTAGTCCCTCGTACCAACACCGGCGTCGGCAAAAAGGGTTCAAGGAACGCCTTGCAAGCCACCGGGCCCGATCCCGGCCCACCACCCCCATGCGGCGTCGAGAACGTCTTGTGCAGGTTCAGGTGCATCACGTCCACGCCAAAGTCGCCCGGCCGCGCCTTGCCCACCAGCGCGTTCATGTTGGCGCCGTCCATGTAGAGCAGCGCGCCCTTGGCGTGCAGAATCTCCGCAATCTTGTGGATCTGGCTCTCGAACACGCCGATGGTCGAAGGGTTGGTCAGCATCAGCGCAGCCGTCTCTTCATCCACCTGCCGCGTCAGCGCGTCCAGGTCGATTCCGCCCTCCGCATTCGACTTCAGGTTCTCGACCTGGTAGCCGCAGATGGCCGCCGTCGCCGGGTTGGTTCCATGCGCCGAGTCGGGAATCAGAATCTTCTTGCGCGCATTCCCCTGCGACTCATGCCACGCCCGCACCAGCAGGATGCCGGTAAACTCCCCATGCGCTCCCGCTGCCGGCTGCAGCGTAATTGTGTCCATGCCGGTAATCTCGATCAGGCACTTCTGCAGCAGCGCGATGACTTCGAGTATCCCCTGCGCCCGCGCGTCCGGCCGATACGGATGCGCCTCCGCGAGGCCTTCAATGCGGGCCACCAGTTCATTCACGCGCGGGTTGTACTTCATCGTGCAGGAGCCGAGCGGATACATCCCCAGGTCGATCGCATAGTTCCAGGTTGAGAGGCGCGTGAAGTGGCG
>Ga0182030_10014427_pt1 | contig 15595 bp, 14 predicted proteins | sample 812S3MmetaG_FD_121299 | JGI IMG/M metagenome (GOLD analysis project Ga0182030, IMG submission 121299) | Permafrost microbial communities from Stordalen Mire, Sweden - 812S3M metaG (Illumina Assembly) | ecosystem: Environmental > Terrestrial > Soil > Wetlands > Permafrost | place: Sweden...
AGCGCCAATGACCAGCAGCAGCGGCGCGGTCTCGCCCATCGCGCGCGCCAGCGAGAGCAGAATTCCCGTGATCATCCCGGGCAGCGCGGCGGGAATGATGACGCCGCGCGTCACCCTAGAACTACGCGCACCCAGCGCGAGCCCCGCTTCGCGCAACGTATTGGGTACCCCGCGAAAGGCCAACTCGCTGGCCTTGGCGATGAGCGGCACCATCAAGACTGCCAGCGCGACGATGCCCGCCAACCCGGAGAACGACTTCATACGTACGACGACGTACTCGTAGGCGAATACGCCCAGCAGGATCGACGGCAGGCCCGTCATGATTTCAATGATGGCCCGCAAGAAATTTGCCGCGCGAGACGTGGCCTCGCACAAGTAGAGACCCAGTATCACCGCAATCGGGATCGCCACGAGACCAGCGAGGGCGTCGATGATCACGGTGCCCTCGATGGCGTTACCGATGCCTCCGATTGCATTTTGATCGATCAGGCTTGGCTGCGTGGGCAACGTGTGCAGGAAGGGCCAGTTAATGGACGACAGGCCCTTTTGCAGCAGGGCGAAAATCAACGAGCCGAGCGGCACGAGCGCGAGCAAAAATGCCAGCACCATCAATGAAATAAATACCTTCGATATCAACGTTCGCCGGCCAATGGTCTTGGCCGCGCGCTGTTGGATGACGGCTCGGCGCTCGAGGATCGGGTCGGGCGGCAGGCGGTCGAGTAGGTCGGTCATCTACTGGCCAGCGCTCTCTTAGTGAGCAGTCGCGCGCCGGCATTGACCGCGGCCGTAATGATCATCAGCATGAGCGCGAGTGCGGCCAGCGCGCCGCCCGTCGAACCCGTGGCTTCACCGAACTCGGTCGCGATGGTGGAGGCCAAGGTGGCACCGGTCGAAAAGAGGGAATGGGGAATCTGGGGGTTTGAGCCAATGACCATGGCGACGGCGATGGTCTCGCCCAGCGCCCGTCCGGCGCCTAAGGCAATGGCGCCCAGGATCCCGGTGCGCGCGCTCGGCAGCACCACCTTGGTCAATACTTGGCTGCGCGTGGCGCCTAGGGACAGACCGCCCTCGATGAGGTCGGTCGGGACGACCGAAATGACGTCACGCGAAATGGCCACGATCGTCGGCAGGATCATGATCGACAGCACAATGCCCGCGAGCAGGACGCTGAATCCCTCTTGAGGTCCGCTGAAGGGCCACCGGCTACCAGTGATGCCCGCGAGGAAGGGATCGAGCGTCTTGTTGAGCCAGGGAATCAAGTAGAACAGTCCCCACAGGCCGTAGACCACTGAGGGGACGGCGGCGAGCAGCTCCACCAGGGCCGACGAGGTCGCGCGCAAACGTTGGGGAATCAAATACAGCAGCGCCAACGCCGAGGCGAGCCCGACCGGCACGGCAATAAGCAACGCGATCAACGTCGTCAGCAACGTATCAATGATGAGCGGCAGCGCCCCGTAGGGTCCGGTACCGGGAACCCACGATTTGCCCGTGACGAGATGAAAACCGAACTGGTGCAGCGCCGGCCACGCCGTGTGCAGCACGCTCCAGACGAAGAGCACGATCACCGCACCGAAAAATACAGCGGTGCCGCGCAGCAGAAACTTGTACGGACGGTCCGAAGTGGCCGAGCGACTAATTCGCTCGGCCACTTCTGATCCGGGAACCGGTGTGTCGGTTTCCAACGCTTTCATGCTTCCTTTGTTAATTAATGCACCAATAATCGGGTATTCAACTGAGTCCGAGTGCGACGCCGTTGTACTTCATCGAGGCAATCTGGCTTTCGGCCAACGCCGAGACGTAACTGGGCAGCGGCACGTAACCCTGCTGCTGGGCGACGGTTTGACCACCCTGGGAACCACTCTGGACGCACCAGTCGAGGAACTTGGCTACCAACTTCTCCGAGTTGAGTGACGCGGTGGTGCCGCCAACGGTGCCCAAACCGTTCCAGTCCTGGCGCACAATGGCCCAGCTGTATCCGGCAATCGGGTAGTCACCAGCACCGTTGCCGTTGACAATCGAGAAGTTCGAGACGACTCCCGTGGCACTTTCGCTTGGTGGCGTTGACGAAAAGTCAGCGGCGTCGGCCGCGATAGTCGTCGGGTTGATCGCAACATCCTTGCCCTTGGCGTTGACTATGAGCGCTGCGGGCAAGGTGTGCTGCAAGAGGATGTACGAGTACTCGACGTAGCCAACGGCACCGACGGTCTGCTCGACGTCCGCAGCGACACCCGCGTTCTTCTGACCGCCCAAGCCGTTGCTGGGAACTTCACCTTCGTTGAACGTCGTATTGGGGTACACCTCGGTGCCGGTGGAGGTCTTGAAGTTGGCACCCTGGGTCGCGTTCAGGTAGTTCATGAAGATGAAGGTCGTGCCCGAGCCGTCCGCGCGGTACACCGGTACCGTCGCGAGGTTCGGCAACGCACAGGTGCGCCGAACAATGTGACCCTTCTTGTTCTTCTTAATGGTCGCGATCTTCGGGTTCAGGTGACAGATCGCCGGGTCGTTCCACTTGGTGATCGAACCGTCATAGATACCGGCCAAGATCGCCGAGTTAAGAATGACCGGGTCCTTGCCAAACTTTGCCTTGAGCGACGGCAGGTTGTACATCATGCCCACGCCGCCGAGCACGACCGGGACTTGCACGTACGAGTTGAGCGTGCTCGCCGCGTTCGTGTTGGTGAGGATCGACGCGTCGAGGTTGACGTTGTTGACCACGGTGCCCATTGGCACGTCAGAGGCGCCCACCGCGTAGGTGCCCGCGACGACACCCTTCTTTCCGGCGGTAGAGCCGGTCGGTGAATAGAGCGAGATGGCGCTCGGGGCGTTGGCACCCGAGACCTTCGCCGCTTCGGACATGTAGACGGGAATCGCCGAGTTAAAGTACGGCTCGTCGAAGCTTGATCCGCCCATGGCTGGGTTGAGCGCTGCAGCACCGTCGGTTGACGCGAAGGTCAAGTCACCATTGAGAGTCGCAGTCGCGCCCGCGGTGGTCACTGCAAATGTTGAGAGAAGTCCCAGCGTAGCGATCGCTACACCCAACTTTCCTCGAAGGTTCTTCTTCATTGTTGGCTTTCCTCCTAAAGAAAGTGAATCGTGTGCGGCCAAGACAAATCCCACACAACAGGCGCCGCGTGGACTCAGCCACACAGAACCTAGGAATCCGAAGTGAACGGATGGTGAAGAGAACGAACCGCGAAAGTTAAATGTTGCGAAACTCTAAAAGCGCTGATTTATTGGCTTTTAGTCGCAACAGCTGTCGCGCCAGCCGCACGAGGAGCAGCGGAAGTGCGCGTGCTCGGGCGTGAGCGTAGAGCCGCAGAGCGGGCACTCGTCAAAGATGGCGAAGCGGTTGGCGCACTCGACGTTCACCGGCGACGTCGACACGTGAGACGCGGGGAGATCCGGAGACATTTTCTAATTCTTCACCGTGACGCGAGTGAAGGCAGCGATGGGTGACCTCACCTGAATTATCAGCAATATGGCCTAAAGTGATGCCAAGAAATAAACACGTACGAGGCAGGTTCGATGCGCATAGGAGTTCTGACTGCAGGTGGCGACGCTCCCGGGCTTAACGCGGCCATTCGCAGCATTGGTCATATGGCCTTTCGCGACGGCCACGAGCTCATTGGCATCGAGAACGGCTGGGCCGGTCTGGCCCACGACTTCGCCGGCCGCGAGCTCACCGCGAACGACCTCACGGGTATTGTCGGCCAGGGCGGCACCCTGCTCGGCACCGCGCGCTACGACCTTGATAGCCCCGAAGGCGGGCGCCTGCACGTGTTAAAGGCGATCGACGAACACCTCGATGCGCTCGTGGCCATCGGCGGCGACGGCACCCAGCGCATTTCCTACTGGCTGGCCGAACGAGGGGCGCCCGTGGTGGGCGTGCCCAAGACGCTCGACAATGACCTCATCGGCACCGACTACTGCATTGGCTTTGACACCGCCGTCAGCATCGTGGCCGAGTCACTCGACCGGCTGTACACGACCGCGGCCTCGCACCACCGCGTCATGATTGTCGAAACCATGGGCCGCGCGACGGGATGGGTGGCCGCCATGGGAGGACTCGCTGGCGGGGCCGACCTCATCGTCATTCCCGAATTCCCCATGACCATGGACGAGATCATTGCCCACCTCGTCAAGCGGCGCAGTTCCAGGAGTGCCTTTTCCATCGTCGTCGTCGCCGAAGGCATCAACCTCGGCACCGTGGGTGGCGTTGAGTCGAGCGACATCACGAGCGAAGGTATCGGCGGCGTGCGACTGGCGACGCGCGGCGTGGGCCACTTCGTGGCGTCCAAGATTGATGAGTACGGCGGATTCGAAGTGCGCACGACCGTGCTCGGGCACCTTCAGCGCGGCGGCAGTCCCACCGCGTACGACCGCATTTGGGCGACTCGCGTGGGTGCCTGCGCCTACGACGCGGTGGTCGCCGGCAAGTTTGGCGTGATCCCCCTCGTTCGAGGCGGCGATGTCACGCTCGAACCGCTGTCGACCGTCGCCACGGGCCAGCGCCACGTGCCGCGCGAACTCTACGAACTCTGCGCCGCGTTCTTCTAGGGCTTCAGTTGACCTAAGCGGTAGTGCGTTCGGCAGAGCACTTGATAGTGCACCACGCCTTCGTGCACGTTGCCGAAGAAGAATTGATCGCCCTCGCGCGCCACGACCCCATCCACCACGCGAGCATTGCAGCGGCCCTTGCGCCCGCACCAACACGAGGACGTCAGCGGCAGTTCGTGGGCCCAGTCGGCGATTGAGAACAAACGGGCCGAACCAGGAAAAATGTTGAGCAGGAAATCTGCCGACAGTCCGAAAGCGTGCACGTCAATCCCGTGATCGTCCACCAGGCGGGCCAGTGCGTCAATCTGCTCCACACTGGCAAACTGCACCTCATCAATGACAAGAATCTTGACCTTGTCGTGGAAGAGCTTTTCGATCGGTACCCGCAGGTCACTCTGGGGCGACACCGCCTCGGCTTCGGCTTCGATGCCGATGCGACTCGTGACCATGCCCTCTGCGCTGCGGTCCCCGAAGGTCCACAGGGCCACGTCGCTGCGGCCCTCGCGCAATTGCCAACAGAGCTGCAGGGCCAGCGTGGACTTACCCGCAGCCATTGTCCCGTAGGTGAAAGTCAGTTCTGCCATTGGCCTCTCGGATCGCGTTGCGCAGAGTAACGATACTTGTACGCTCGCCGTATCGGTAGATTGGCCCGATGGACTACAACGTGCGCGCCATTGCCTACATCCGTAACGACCGCAGCGAAGCGATTGACGACAACTGGGATGACGTTGTCAGCACCGTGGAGCTTGCCCAGGACGTGCCCGACGAAGCGATGCAGGGCCTGGCCGACTTTTCGCACGTGGAGATCGTCTTCTTCGCCGATTGGGCCGAGGACGTGCCGCCCGGCCCGTGGCACCGACACCCACGTGGCAATCAGGAGTGGCCCGACGTCGGCGTGTTCGCGCAAAGAAACAAGGATCGTCCGAACCGAATTCTCCTAACCACGGTCGCCATCGACTCCATCGGCGAGCGGTCCTTTACCGCACGGGGTCTTGACGGGATTGATGGCACGCCGGTGCTCGATATCAAGCCAGTATTTCGCTGGAGCGTGCCCCGCGGCGACCTGCGAGTTGCGCCCTGGAGTGAAGCACTTGGCGAAAACTACTTCTAATTGCGTTCGCGGCGCGCAGCGCGCACGAACAAATTGAAGGTTCGATTGGGGGTAGTTTGGACCCCACTATGACCGATACAACGTCGCGGCCCATCACGCTCGAACTGATCGACGTCACGGTGCGCTTCGGCGGGTTGCTCGCGCTCAACGAAGTCTCTTTTCGCGTGTACGAGAACGAAATCGTGGGACTGATTGGTCCTAACGGTGCGGGCAAGACCACCGCGTTCAACGTGGCCTGCGGCTTTCAAAAGCCCACGTCGGGTTCCGTTCAATTTCCCGCGTCGGGCCACGGCGCACTGCGCCCGTCGCAGTTGGCGAAGGCCGGCGTGGCGCGCACCTTGCAGGGCGTCGGGCTCTTCCCCCACCTCACTGTGCTCGAAAACGTGATGGCGGGGGCCCAAAGTCGCTTCGGAGATGGACTGTTCACGTCATTTCTGGGCCTACCCAATGGTCTGCGCACCGAGAGAGCCCTTCGTGAAGAGGCGCTCGGCGAGCTCGAGCGCCTCGGTATCGCCAAATTCGCGGCGGCCATGCCGGGCGGCATACCTTACGGGATTGCCAAGAAGGTCGCGCTCGCGCGCGCCCTCATGGCCCACCCTACGCTGCTGATGCTCGACGAACCGGCGTCGGGCCTCGACGAGAACGAACTCGAAGAATTCGCCCATCTCATCACCGAGCTTCGAGCATCAATGAGCGTGCTCTTGGTCGAGCACAACATGGACTTCGTCATGCCACTCGTCCACCAACTCGTCGTGCTCAACTTCGGGCAAGTCATCGCCACCGGCGCACCGAACGACATCAGTACCAATCCCGACGTGTTAGCCGCCTACTTAGGGGTCGAGGAATGATTCGTATCGAGAACCTCAGCGTCAACTACGGCGCCGTACGGGCGCTGCGCGACGTGAGCCTGGAGGCGTCACCGGGGCGCGTGACGGCAGTGCTGGGCGCCAATGGGGCTGGCAAGACCACGTTGCTACGCACCATTTCGGGACTGGTCAAACCCAAGAGCGGCAGCATTGTGTTCGGCGAACATTCGCTCATTGGTCTGGCGACCGAAAACATTGCCCGACTTGGTGTGGCCCACGTGCCTGAGGGCCGCGGGGTCATTGGCGAACTGACGGTCGAGGAAAACTTGCGCCTGGGCGCATTAGCGAGCAAGGTCAACATTTCCGAGGGCCTCGAAGCCCAGTACGCGCAGTTCCCCGCCCTCGGTGATCGGCGCAAGAAGTACTGCGCGACCCTCTCGGGCGGTGAGCGACAGATGCTGGCCATGGCCCGCGCGCTGATAGCTCAGCCCGAAGTGCTGCTGCTTGATGAGCCATCACTGGGTCTGGCGCCCCAGGTCACGTCAGAGCTGATGAAGTCAATTCTTCGACTCTGCGAGTCCAAGAACCTCACCGTCATCCTGGTCGAGCAGAACGCCAAGAGCGCACTGCGTATTGCCCACACCGCGGTGGTGTTGTACTTGGGCACCGTGGTAGCGAGCGACGACGCCCACAAGGTCGCCAACGACGAAGACCTGCGCCGCTATTACTTGGGGCTGGTGCAGTAGTGACGAATTTTCTCGCGTCACCATTCATGCACAACGTCTTTGCGGGTCTGGCCCAGGGCCTCCTCTACTCACTGTTGGCGCTCAGTCTCGTGATCATCTGGCAGTCAACGCACGTGCTCAACTTCGCCCAGGGCGCCATGGCCATGTTCGCGACCTACGTTGGCATGACCGAGATCGAACACGGCGTGAATTATTGGTGGTGCGTCATCATTTCGGTCACGGTCGGCGTGCTCTTTGGCGGACTCGCCGAACGGGTGCTCATTCGACCGCTCTACGGCAAACCGGAGATCAACGCCATCGTCGTCATGGTCGGCTTCCTAGGGCTCATCGAAGCGTTTGTCGCCGGAATCTGGACCGGCGTCACCCGAAACATCCCGCCGCCGTTTTCCCAGATCTTCTTTCAGGCGCACGGTCAAGTCATCTTGCTCTCGCCATTCGTGATATTCCAGTTTGTGCTCGCGATCAGCATCATGCTGATCGCCGCGGCCATATTCCGCTTCACCAAACTCGGGCTGCAGTTGCGCGCATCCGCGCTTGCTCCCGAGGTGGCTCGCCTGCTCGGCGTGCGGGTCAGCCGAATGCTCACCATTGGCTGGATGTTCTCGGCCGGCGTCGGCGCAGTGGCCGCGGTCATCATCGCGTCGGGCAACTTCGGGCTGTATCCCACCAACATGAACGGCATCTTTGTCGCGGGCTTCATCGCGGCGGTCGTTGGCGGCCTCGACTCGCCCCTGGGGGCCATCGCCGGTGGTCTGCTCATTGGACTGACCGAGCAGTTCATCCTCTCGTACTGGTCGGCAAATTTCGCGTCGCTCGGCGGCATCATCATCCTGGTCCTAGCGCTCATGATCCGCCCGCAGGGCATCTTCACCAAGAACGTCGAGCGGAGGGTCTAGTGGACTGGATTCGCTCGTTACGCTCCCAGGACACCACGCACTCACGGTTCTTAGTCGTGCTCTCACTTACGGTCCTGGTGCTGCTCATCACGATCTTCTTGCCACCCGTCGCCGACTCACAACTGGCCGAGGGCGCCGCGATCGCCATTGTCATCCTGGGACTGAGTTGGTTGATTGGCTGGAGTGGCCAAATCTCGCTCGGTAACTCCGGATTCATGGCCGTAGGCGCCTACGCCGCGTCGATTTGGGCCCAGCATCACGCCACCACACCGCTCGTCTTCACCTTCTTTCTCGCCATCGTGATGGGCAGCCTCAGCGGGCTCATCATTGCGATCCCCTCGACGCGCCTCAAAGGTCCATATCTTGCCGGCATGACCCTGGCCTTTTCAGCCGCCATTTCGCCCATCGCCCAGAATTTCACCTCGGTTACCGGGGGTGAAAACGGTCAGTTCCTCAACGAACTCGCGACGCCGAAGTGGTTCCTGCACCTCTTCCACGGACAAAACGCCGCCATCAACGCCAACGCCCAGTGGAGCTGCGACATCGCCATCGTGGTCGCGGGTGTGGCCTTCTTCTTCATGGCCAACCTCTTTCACAGTCGCACTGGTCGAGCCATGCGCCTCATTCGTGACAACGACGTGGCGGCCGAACTCGTGGGTATCAATCTCACGCTCACTCGGAGCGTGGCGTTCATGATCGCGGCGGGCTTTGCCGGGCTGGGCGGCGCCCTCTACACGATCCTCAACGCCACCGTCAACCCCTCCACATTCCCGCTCACGTTGTCCATCACGCTGCTCACCTTGATGGTGCTCGGCGGGATCGGAACCTTGAGCGGCGCCGTGATCGGCGGCATCATCTACTCCTTTAGCTCCAACCTCGTCGACCACATAAATGCCCTGACCGGGGTGAATCCCGATTCCAACTTGGGCGCCAACATGCAGGGAATTATCTTTGGCGCCCTGCTCATTCTCACGATGCTCTTCGCGCCCAGAGGTATTGCCGGGCTGTGGGGACCGCTTCGGCGGCTAAAAAAGCCCCACAGGCGACTGGTAACAAACCAAGAGGTGAAGTAGGTTACCTGTCAGTATTCAAACAGGGGGGTACCAATGTCCAAACGTCGCGTTCGACGTACCATCACGTTGTTAACAGCTTCAACACTCGCACTCGGTATAGCTTCATCAGGCGTACTGCTCAGTAGCGCGGGTGCCTCATCATCAACACCCGGCGTCACGTCGAACAGCATCACCATCGGCGCGTCCGTCCCGCTCTCGGGGATTGCCTCGAGTTATGCGCCAGTTTCGGCGGCCGCGAATGCCGTCTTTAAGTGGATTGACAGCAAGGGTGGCGTCAACGGACGCAAGATCAAGTACATCCGTCTCGACGACTGCTACGACCTCGCCGCCGTTGACGCCAGCTGCACGGCCGGCGCGAGCACCACGACACTCAGTGTGAACAAGGTGCTGGTCGCTCAAGACCACGTTTTTGCCACCGTGGGCTCGCTGGGCACCCAGGCCGAAGAAAGCGTCATGAACTACTTGAAGGGCAATGGAGTGCCCCAGTTGTTCGTCGCGTCGGGCTCGATTGCCTGGAACAATCCGAAGAAGTACCCGGATCTATTCGGTTACCAGCCCAGTTACGTCATGGAGGGCAAGATTTTCGCCCGTTACATCAAGACCAACGATGCCGGCCAGACCGTTGGCTTCATTGGCCAGGGTGACGACTTCGGCGCGGACGGCTATCTCGGTCTGGTTGACGGTGGGGCCACCATTGCCTCACAGAACCACCTCACCTATAACCCGGCGGACGCCATAACGGGGGCCACCAGCGACGTGCAAGCCGACGTCGCGACCCTGCAAGCCAACAAGGTCCAAGTGGTCGTTCTCGACTCGGTACCGGGCTTCACGACCGGGATTTTGGAAATCGCCCACGCGTTGGGGTACACGCCAAAGTGGATCATTTCCTCGGTGGGTTCTGACCCGACCTTGGTCAACACGGTCCTAGAAGACGGTGCGACCTCGCTCGATTACTTCCCAGCCACGAACAGCAACGCGAACCCGTGGGTTCCGTGGCTACGCAAGGTCCTCGAAGCCGACCCGACCGACTTCCCCGGTTTCAGCGCCAGTTCAGTGATTTCGGGCAACGACATCTACGGTGCCGGTTACGCCGTGGCCTTTGCCGAAACGTTGAAGGCAGAGGGCAAGGACGTGACTCGAGGGGGATTTGTCAAGACACTTGAAAGGACCACGCTGGCAACGCCTTCGATTGAGCCGTTGCGCTACTCGGGTGGTAATCACCAGGGTCTGACCGGTGGTGCCATTGCGGGCGTCGTGGCCAACGGCACGAACGCGCCGCAGTACGCGCTACCCACGAAGACCATCTTCACGACGACAGACGCGGCCAACGCACCACTCACGGTGGTGCCCAAGCCGATTGTTCAACAGATCCCGGCGTGGTTGAAGTAATTTCCTAGTCCGAGCAAAAACCCCCACCGAGAGATCGGTGGGGGTTTTTGTTTGGGGCAGTACGCGCAAGTACGTCAGCCCAACTGTTGATACCAGCGACTCACTTCATCGCGCGCGGGACAGGTTGCCGGCCCCAGCACGCCAATCGACATCGCCGCCGCCGCGTTGGCCCTTTGAGCCGCCTCCTGGACATCGGTGCCTCGCGCGAGCTCACTGAGGAATACGCCATCATGGATGTCGCCGGCGCCGTTGGTGTCACGTACGTCCACCGTGAAACCACCACTGTGCACCAATTCGACTCCCTTTTCGGCCACGACACAGCCCCGCGCGCCGTCGCGCACAACAACGCCGCGTCGACCCGTGAGCGCCAACAGCGCCGACGCCGACTCATCGATCGATTCCTTGCCAGATAGTTGCACCGCCTCGCCGGCACTACACAGCAGCCAGTCCACTCGAGCGAGCACTCGCGACAATATCTCCGGATCAATATCGAGCACCCTCGGCCCTGGGTCGAGGGCTACCACGACGTCACCGGCGAGCGACGCCACCCACGGCTCGATCACCGCACCCAGCGCCGGATAGACGAAGTTGTAGCCCGACAAAAACACGTAGTCACCGGACGCGACGTGAAGACCCGCCAAGTCCGACGCTCGCAATGTCCCTTCCGCTCCCGGAGCGGTCACGAACGTACGCTCCCCCGATTCGTCAACAATCACGAGACAGAAGCCAATGTCGCTCTTTTCGTTCGCGGCGACGGGAATGGCAATGTTGTCCTTGGTCAACTCTGCTCGGGCGAGGTCCGAGAAGGGGCCGCACCCCAGGCGTCCGACGTAGACCGCGTTCATGCCGTGGCGGGTGACGGCACTCATGGAATTAAAGCCCCCACCGGGCGTGACGAGGTACTGCGACGAAAGAGCGTCACCGCCGCGACGCGGTAACGACTCGACTTGCATCACGATGTCGATCATGACCGTGTCGAGACAGAAATAGCGCGACGTCGTTCCCATGACCACTTACCTTACCGAGAGAGACTTCGAGTCCTCCCTGGATAACGATTTGGCTCAGACACGGCACCGCATCCGAAACCGAATCGGTCTCATGCAATTCCCGCCACCGTCGAAGGGTCATCCAACGTCAACGCGCTGCGCACGAGGAGGACCGCAAATGCCCCGCTCGTGAGCACTTGGGTGAAGAAGAGCACGTGGAGTGCACCAGAGATCGTGAGGACCGCGAGCACGAAGCCCACCAGCTCTGCCGCCAACAGCGCGCCATCCAACCTCCGTCGCAAGAGTCGGTACATCCACACCGATGCGATCATCTGGAATATGACGAGCGCGGCACCAAACACGATGTGCAGGTCACGTAACACCGAGTTGAGTGAATATGAGTAGGTACTGGCCAGCGTGAGAATAAGCAGCCAGGCGTAGCAGCGAAGCAGTTGGCGAAACTGTTGCAGTGAATCGCCCTCTCCTACAAAGAGGCGCGCCGCGAGAAAACTGAGCAGCATCGGAAATCCCAGGGACAAGGTGTACGGCGCGAACGTCTTGAGGTGAATGCCGTAATTGCTCATTCCGCCCTCGTCCGACTTGAGAACGAAGCCGGGGTGAAGTGCGACGCAGAGCGCCAAGAAAAACGCGAGCAACAACTGACCGTAGGTTACGAACGCCACGGCGCGACTCTTCATCGGCCCATTGTAAGGTTGCGCTCCTCTGGAGATCTTGTGAACCAACAACGCGAGCAGCGACTATGAGCACGTCACATCGTGGCTACTTCACGGATGAAACGGCGAGCGCTCGTTCGAAGTCGGCGATCAAATCCTCTTTTGCTTCAATCCCGGTTGACAGGCGTATCAAACCGGCATCAACACCGTCATTCACTTGTGATTGATACTGGCGCTGATCACTCCACATCGCGGCGGGTCGCGTGGCCAGAGAATGCACCGAGCCGAGACTTGGCGCTCGTGTCGGCAGTCGCAACGCGTCCAAGATCCTGTCGGCCCGAGCCGCTCCCCCGGTCGGCGTGAAGGACAGCAGTCCCCCGTAGCCCGACATCTGAGACTTGGCGAGATCGTGCTGCGGATGCGTGTCGAGACCCGGGTAGAACACCTCACTGACCTCAGGATGTGACGTGAGCACCGAGGCCAGTGCCATGGCGTTCTCGTTATGCCTACTGATACGAACGTCAAGCGTTCGTATGCCGCGCAGCAGCAACCACGCATCGATCGGACCCAGTACCGAACCGAGTGTCAAATGGGTACGCCAGATTTGTTCCATCACGTCACCTCGTCCTGCGATGACACCGGCGGATACGTCCGAGTGGCCGCTCAAATACTTTGTGGCGCTGTGCCACACGAGGTCAGCACCCAAATCGATCGGGCGCTGGTTGATGGGCGTCGCCACTGTGTTGTCGACGACAACGATCGCGTCACCGCGATGGGCAATATCGGAGAAGGCCCGGATATCGGTGATGCCCAACAAGGGATTGCTGGGCGTCTCTAGCAACACCATTCGAGTTTCTGGCCGCATTGCCCCTTCGAGCGAGTGCGCGTCAATTTGATCGACGAACGTGGATGTAATCCCGTAGCGCGCCATCAGATTGGTGATGAGGTTGGTCGTGCCGGGATAGGTCGTGCGTTGGATGATGGCGTGATCACCCTGACTGAGCAGACTGAGAGCCAAGGTCGAGATCGCTCCCATGCCGCTTGCGGTCACGAGTGCCCGGTCGGCACCTTCTAATTGCGCAATGACTTCAGCGACCTGGGTGTGATTTGGATTTCCGTACCTCGTATAAAACTCGTCGGAGAAACTTCTCGTGGCGGCGTCGAGAAACTCCTCATTCGACGACGCGGCGAAGGTGGTTGCTTGGTAGATAGGTGCAACGACGGCGCCCCCGCGAGATTCGACGTCACCGTGAATCGCTTTCGTGCCGGGCAGGTCGTCAAATTCTTCGCTCATTGTTCCAAAGTCTTGACGATAGAAGCACACTCGTCAAATGCCCAGGAGTCCGCTGGAATGAATCGTGACGCCTTTCCATTGTTTTGAGATTGGTACGCGATTCACGACTGACGCGAGAGCCGTCACTGAGAGAAGGCTCGTCCGATGATATGTTTCGGGAAAACGACGACTTCGAGAATTGAGTAACTCTTCGAAAGGGAGTGAATTTGTTCATGCCGCACCATTCGAAGTTGCTTATCGTTTTTCTGTCGATCGCGATTGTTGGCGCAGCTTCCACCTATTCCTTCGCGGCCCCTCTCACGCCAAGAGTCTTGTGGGGCAACGCCTCAGAAGTTCGAGGAGTGCCGAAACATAACTACCTCTTCGGATCGGATCTTTTTGCCGTCTCCTGCGCCTCAGCCGGTAATTGCAGCGCGGGCGGCAATTACGCGCTGAGTGCGAGACTAAGCCAAGCCTTCGTGGTGAACGAAACAAATGGCACGTGGGGCAAGGCCCAAACGGTACCGGGATTCACACGACGTGACGCGAGCGAGAACACGCAGGTGTACGTGATGTCGTGTCCGTCCAATGGAGATTGCAGCGCCGCCGGAATTTACGCGGTGAAAAATAACAGTCCGTTGATCTTCGTCGTGGACGAGAAGAACGGAACGTGGGGACACGCCATCGAGGTCCCTGGTTCCGCCCGTCTGGATGCGGGCGGCGGCGGGTTCATTACGTCGATCTCGTGCCCTTCGGCGGGAAACTGCAGCGCTGGCGGCATCTTGCCCGTCGCGTTTTCCACAACTATCTCGGGGGCCTTCGTAGTGAACGAAACCAATGGCGTGTGGGGTACGGCGGTGGAGCTCTCCGGGCCGCGGTCGTTTAACCACAACGGCGCAGGGATCGATTCAATATCCTGTGCGTCCGCGGGAAACTGCAGCGCTGGTGGCACATTCCCGAAGGGCGCGCACGGTGGCGCACCGAGTTTCGTGGTGAACGAAACGGATGGCGTGTGGGGCAAAGTGCACGCGATACCGGGGCTCAACTCGCTCAACGTTGGTGGTAGTTCAGAATTTCGATCGGTCTCGTGTGGCGCACCAGGCAATTGCAGCGCCGTCGGTCAATACCAACAAATATCTGGCGTCACTCGGGCGTACATTGTGAGCGAGGTAAAAGGAGTGTGGGGCGCTGCATTCAGGGTGCCCGGGCTGTCAAAATTGAACGGACCACACATGTCTTCGCTGACAACAATTTCGTGTGCGTCGAGTGGCAATTGCACCGCCGGGGGCTATTACGGCAACGGTGATCACCAGATCGCGTTCATCGTTAGTGAGAAAGATGGAACTTGGGGTACCGCAAGTGCCGTCACTGGTTTGGCGGCTCTCAATGCGGGTCACACTTCCTACATGCAGATCATTTCGTGTGCCTCTGTTGGAAATTGTGGCGCAAGCGGAATGTACAGTGATGCGTCCGGTAACGCGCAGTCCTTCCTGGTAAATGAAACAAACGGTACGTGGGGACCAGCGCAGACTATTACAGGTTTGACAAAAATAAAAGCGAAAAGCGCCTACGTGCTGTCACTTTCGTGCGGTAGCCCAATCAGTTGCAGCGCGGTTGGGGGCTTTTCGGCCCCCGACAACAACGCTGCGCTGATTGTGAGTACAACGCCCCACAAGTAAACGTCGGCGGGGTTATTAGACAGGGCCATCCGAAACACCACACCATATTTAAAGGCTCAAATCTCGCCGCCCGCTCCTGCTGTTTCGGCCCGGGTTCTCATGTGCTCGATTGCTGGCGCGTAGCTGACCAGATTCGTAGACATATGTCCCATGCTTAAAGTTGCCTTGGATCTGTGGGGCTCGTCTGACATCAGCGGTAGATCTGTCTGGGTCTAACCTCGCAGAAGAACTAGACGAGCGCTTTCCGGCCCTTAACCGCCGAGCGTGACGTCCTGGTCTTGATACCACGCCAGTGCCTCGTGGAACTGGTCAATTGAAAAGTCCGGCCACAGTTCGTCAACCACGTAAAAGTCGGCGTAGATCGATTGAATGGGCAAGAAGCCACTGAGTCGCCGACCGCCGCCC
>Ga0182030_10014428_pt1 | contig 15595 bp, 19 predicted proteins | sample 812S3MmetaG_FD_121299 | JGI IMG/M metagenome (GOLD analysis project Ga0182030, IMG submission 121299) | Permafrost microbial communities from Stordalen Mire, Sweden - 812S3M metaG (Illumina Assembly) | ecosystem: Environmental > Terrestrial > Soil > Wetlands > Permafrost | place: Sweden...
AGCCCGAAGAGACCGCCCAGGGCGAAATCCTTCAGACTGCCGGTCAAGTTATACGGGCTGACGGTGGATTGGCTGGCGATATGGGTCAAGCCGCTCCGGCCGATGACGGCCAAGATGATATAAGCTCCCACGGCGGCAATTAGGCTAGCGATTAACCAATTGACTGCCAGGCTGACAACCGACCAGGTCCGGTTACGGGCGTAAACGATCAGGGCGATTAAGGCGCCGCCGATAGCGAAAATCAGAAATAGCTTGTCGGAAGCAACCAGTAAGCTTAAGACTCCGGCCGACAGCCAAAAGCTCCAGCTTTTAATCCTGGGCTTACGGATTAATAAGACCAGGCTGATGATAAACATAATGTATTCGATATTGCGGGTGCTAAGCATGGCCATATTGACCGGCAGGATGGCGCCGGCATAAGGCGCTGCCGGAACTAGCAGCAAGACCGAAGCCAGGGCCAGACATATCGTGCCAAAAACCATCGGCCGGCGCTCAATGCGGTAAATAACGGCCAGCAGCAAACCGACCGTCAAAACCACCAGGCAAACCGTCAAAAGGTTAATTACCGAGTTGGTTGAACCCAGCACATTGGCCAGCCAGAAGAGGGGCCACTTGATCAGGAAACTGTGAGCGCCGGGAAAGGTAGCGCCGTGGAAAATCGCCGAAGTCTTAAACAGCTGAGTGTTGACCAGTTGGTCGGCATTGCCAAGCTGCAGCCTGGCGCCCAGTAGCGACCAGTAAATAGTTGTGCTGAGCACCACCAGCAAGGAAAAAGCCAAATACAACTTGCCGAAGACGGCTGAATTTATAAACTCCCGGGCGCGAGTTTGCCAGCTTTTAGGCGCCGGCTTTAATGGTTTCTTTTTGAGTGATGGCTTTTTTAGCGGCTGCTTAGCTTTGGCTTTTTTCTTAGCGGCCATTTAGTCGATTTCCTTGTTTTTCATCGGCTGATTGAAAATGTGGTATTTATACAGGTAAAAATTCCAGATGGTTGTCAGCCCAAGAGCAATGGTTCTAGACAAAACGGCTGGCAGCGGCGGTGATAAGAGTTTAGTTATCAGCAGAGTAAGGCCGAAGTTAAATAATACTAGTAGGCAGAAGGCGATAATTTGGGGGATCAGAACTTTATGATGCATACGCGCGTCTTTGAAGGTTACTATCTTTTGCAGAATAAATGAAACAACTAGGCCCATCCAATAACTAATACCGACAGCTAGCACCGGACTGGCGCCTAACCACTGGGCAATTATAATCACCAGTATCTCAAATAAGTAGACACTTATGCCAATCGTTATATATCTTCGGTTTGACCGCCAGGAGAATATATTAAGCTTTCTCACCCTGAACCTCAATACCGGCTGATTTCTGATAGTCAATGATATAGAGCGGCCGTTGTTTGCTTAAGCTGTGAATGTGGGAGATATAGAGCGACAAAATGCCTTGGGACATCAGGACGATGCCCACTAAAAACATTAGCAGTATGCCCAGCATGGCCGTGCCGGTAAATTTCCAGTGCAGGGGATCATTAAACAATAGCTGCTCGATAAACACCGCCAGCCCCAGCAAAAACGAAAATATAGTAATCAGTACGCCCAGATAGCCGAACATATATAAGGGTTTAGGTGTCAGCGAGGCGAAGCTGTCAGCCGCCAGCCCCATTAGTTTACGGGTGCTATAGCCCGGCGTACCGCTTTGTCGACTATTAGCTTGGAATTTAATATAGGTGCGTTTGAAACCCAGCCAGTCAATCAGCCCGCGGGTGATCCGGTCGGATTCTTTAAGGGTCAGGAAAGCTTGTTGGACAGCCCTGTCAATCAAGCGGTAATCGGTCGCACCACTAACCAGCTCTTGGCCGGTTAACTTATTGAAAGAAATGTGGAAGAACTTGGAGCCCAGACGCTTTGACCAGCCGGCCCCGCTTTTGCCGGTTCTAAGGCCCACCACCACTTGGGCGCCCGACTGCCAAGCCGCCAAGAAATCCGGGATTAATTCGACCGGGTGCTGGCCGTCACCGTCAATCATTAAGATGGCATCGCCGCTGGCGGCGGCAATACCGGCCGACAGGGCGCTTTCTTTACCGAAATTTCTGGATAGAGAAATCAGCTTTATATTGGAGTCATCGTCGTGCCAACGATGGACCAGCTCGGCCGTATTATCGGTGCTGCCGTCATCGACATAAATAACTTCATAAGTATCGATGTCAACTTTCTTTAGCATGCTTAGTAGCGACTGGTGAAATAAAGTTAGACCGCCAGATTCATTAAAGACGGGCACTACTATAGAGAGTGACGCTTCTTGATATTTACGCATTTTGTTGACTGAATTATTATAACAAACTTTGAGGTCGACCCTTGAATCCCCTGAGCCGCTCATTTTTTTGTCACCTCTGTTAGTTTGTCTGACTGCCATAGTACATTAAGCCAGTAAATAGGCAACCGATCCCCTTTATTCCCCATCCGTAAGCTTTTAATACAAAAATAGTAGACCACCGCGGGATCTATGGCAAATGGTTGTGGCTAATAACGTATTCTACTCTTTGTCACCGAAAAAGTGTTTCCAGCCCGACACGACGGTTACTTGAACGCCTTCGCTTTCAAGTTGTTCATCAGTATCAAGAGTGACAACCGTGCCCTTTTCTAGGCCAAATCTTTTGCAGCACTGCACCAAACCTTTTAGTTCTCTGGTTCTGGTTTGTTCGTTTGTCATGCTTGCGCTCACCTGCACCGCCTCCGTAACTTGGCCTTTTTCGATAACTACAAAGTCACACTCTGCACTATCCTGATAATATGCGATGCTCTTCCCTTGTTTTAGGAGCTCCAGCGCTACGGTCGTTTCAAGTAGGCGGCCTGTGTCTTGCGAGAGTTTGAAATCCAACGCCGCCCCAAATCCTTGATCGATAACGTAGGCTTTTTTTTGTGAGCCCTCCGTCTTTACTACCGATTCATCATACTTTGGTACGAAACGGCTTAAATATATGGCCTCAACGTTCGACTGAAACGAATACAGCGTGTCTTTGCTAACCCTATAATTTTGTGACGTTAGATCGTTGTATACCTTATTGACACTAAACGCACCGGCACTGGCCCCCACTACTCTCTTGCAAAAATACCTTAGTACTGCGACTTGTGATATCTTATAGCGCTCTACCAAATCACGTAATAGCATGACGTCAAAGTATTCCTGGAGTATTTTTTCTCTGAGACTTTCGTCCTGTTTGACGATCTCGGGGAAGCCACCATTATGCAAAAAGCTCTCGAAGAGATTTACTAACTTTGCCCTGTCGGCGCTGTTATGTGCATTGAGCCCAGGATTCACCACACTGACAAATTCAATAAACGACAATGGGTACACCTCGAAGGCGATCGCGCGGCCACGCAGGGTGCTGGCTATTTCTTGCGACAGTAGTTTAGAGTTTGAGCCGGTCACGAAAACATGTGGACTGATCGATCGGTAAAGCCTATCTATAAACTGTTCCCAGCCATCTACTTCTTGAATTTCATCGAAGAAAAAGTAACACTCCGACATATCAAGATCCGGGTATAATTCTCGGTAGGCTTGCAAGAGTAAGTCCATGTCTTCCCCTTTTATGTGCAGCCGTTCATCTTCAAAGTTTACATACAGAAACTTTTCTGAAGCTAACCCCTCTGCTTTGAGTTTGTTCATGATACCAAACAGATGGTAGGTTTTGCCGCTGCGACGTACACCCGTCAATGCTATGATCTTCCCACTGCTTGTGGGGATCTGTTGTGTCCTCTCCCATACTTCGGGGATAACGCTTGCGTGACTATCTGTGATGATAGTTTTTAACAGTTCTTTACTTGGCATAAGGAAAGTATTGCTCTTATTCTTCCTTCTGTCAAGGAAATAATTAGCCTGAGCCATACTCACTTTTTTGTCACCTCTGTTAGTTTGTCTGACTGCCATAGTACATTAAGCTAGTAAATAGGCAACGGTCTATATGGTATTTAATTTCTGACGGGGTGTTTAAAAAGTGAGTGTGGCTCAGTTGAATCCCTATATAACTTAAAAACCGGTGATTCTCACCAATCTACTCTTTGCTTGCCAACAAAGGTGGCGCCGACCAAAATAATTGTCCAAGATGAGCGATTATTTTAAACGAAAGGGTTTCTAACTACTAGTGTTCCAAACCGTTGATTATCCTGGAGGTCTTCGCTGTAGAGTATATTGCACCTTAAATCCATCGCCGCCTGAATAATTAAAGTGTCATAAAATCCTAAACTATTTTGCGCGGATAACTTAAGCGCTCTTTCGTAAAATTCAAAGGTAGGGGTGTGTGCACAAAGAGGTTCAAGCATGTCTGACATTATTGACTGCAATTCTTGAATAGTTAGTTTGGTGCTAAATTTTTTTGTCGAGACATTTATGAATTCTTGGACGACTTGTGAGCTAATAACTGCCCGCTCATCTAAGATATGTTTCTCAAGAAGTTCTTTAGCACGTTTTTGCTTACCCGGAGCAGTCTGGTCAAATTGATAGATTAGGATATTGGTATCAAAAAACACTCGTACTTTTGCCGACATGGCTTAGCGCTCATTCATTTCATTACGGCTAAATTTACGTCCGGCATTAACGTGTGATAGGTTTTTCATTAGCTGTTGGTATTTAATTAACCGATCTTCGCCACTCGTAGACTGCAGCTTCAACCATTCACGAAATTCATTATTGAGCGTTGTACCTTTGTCCGCAGCATTTTTACGGGCTCGTTCGATAAGCTCTTCAGGAGCTGAAAGAGTAATGTTCTTCATAGTGTAAACAGCTTACACTGGTTTAGTTTTACTTATCAACAACTTATTTCGATTAACGGCGGGCCGGCTGTTTGCGGCGGCGCTGCAAGCGAAGTTCTTCATGTTCACCCAGCCAGAAGCTGAAGACCAAGGCGACGACAATCAGGTAACTTGGCCAAGCTACCCACAAGTAATGCTTGACTGATCGGAAAAAGGACGACACCGCTGACGGTGAAATTGGGCTGGCGATACCACCAATAACATGGGCCTTAGTTTTAGTAACTAGCGGCGCATGGATAATGGCCACCAGCTGGACGGTTGTCTTGACGCCCTTAGCGTCAACCGCCTTGGCGATAATGACGAAGTTGCCGGCTGCCAAGTAGGTGTGGGAAATCTCAAAAGTGGGATCGGTGTTAAAAGTGTAATTAGTGGAGCTGCCGTCTCCCCAGTTGACGGTTACGTAATAAGGCGGCGTGCCGCCGTCAATATTAATAGTAGTGGTAAAAACCTGGCCGGCGTTGGTGGCCTGATACTGAAACTGTGAAGTAATAACCGGCGGGGTAATAGCCTTAGATTCGGCCGGGGCTTGAGTAGCCGACGAGGCACTGGCGGCGGACGATGACGATGAGGTCGATAGTAAAGCCGGGGCGTTATATGTCACATTGATTGGCGTGCCAGCCGGTCCGGCTTCGTCAGTCGTATTATAATCCTGGGCCAGCAGTTGATTATTACCGTCAAACAGATCTGATTGGATTTGGAAGACATTGCTATTGCATAAAGCCACGCCGCTGAATTGGCCGTTCCGGCTAAGCTCGACATAGGAATTATCTGGGCAGCTGCCACTGACAGTGATCGGCGTGGTATTAAATACCGTACCGTCAGTTGGTTGAGCAATAACGGCCGGTTCGGTTAGCTCCGGCGCTTCCACGGTGGCGGACACGGTGGTATTGCTGGCGGCCTGGCCTTGCAGGGTTGAGCCGATCAGCAGGACGCCGACGCAAAGTAAGAGCAAGATGGAAGCCGGATGAAGCAGTACGCGCTTATGAATCGGCCGGCGGCGTTTGACGGTGCGTTTATGTTTAACAGCTGGCGCTATCTTCAAACGCTTCGGTCTTTTTTTGGTTTTGGTCATTTTTTTTATTAGGCTGACTAAGCCTATATTAGCATAAAATATAACAGATTATCTACCTGATATTACCTTGGGCAATAAACTTAAATCGCAACCATCATTACGAAACCGTCACCACCCCTACCGCCGCCTCCGCCGGTAGTGCCGGCTCCGCCACCACCACCGCCGGAACCCAGCTGGCCCATGCCGCCGTTACCGGCTGTACTGGTATTATAAGTGCCGCCGCCAGCCCCGCCGGTTGTCATGAATGGCGCATTATTTATAAGTACGCCCGGGCTGCCGGCTCCGCCGGTAGCTAGTCCGCCCGGCACAGTCGGAATGAAACCGGCCCCAGTGATAGCCCCGCCGGCGTAATCCCCCGAGGTGCTACCGCCGCCGCCAGCCCCGCCGGATAAACCCAGGGTTGTTAAAGCAGTCAACGCCGTACCGATGCCACCGGCCACTGCTCCGCCGTTTGCGCCGGCCTGGCCGGCCACAAAAGTCGTCACGCCAAAGTTGGATAAAATGCAGTTACCGGCGGCTGCGACGGTCGCAGCTCCACCGCCTGCTCCGACAGCGGCGGAAGCACCGGTGGTAGCAGCCGTTGCTGCGGCTGCTCCGGACACCAAATAAAGGTTGGCGGCTGCCACGCTACCGGGCGCTATCGATATGTAGCTTAAGTTACCGACACCACTGTTACCTGATCCGCCAGCCGCCACGCCGGCTCCACCTATGGCAACCTGAATATAAAGACGATCGGACACCATAAAAGCTGGAATGATTAACCTTGAGGCGCCGCTTGAACCACCGCCACCACCGCCACCACCGGCCGCACCGGAGGCGCGCGTAAAACCGGCCCCACCACCGGAGCCGGAGCCAATACAGACCATGGTTATCAGGCTGCAGCCCCTGGGTTTAACCCATTCTTGCCAGTTGCCGGCCGCACCGGAGGAGCCGGCGCAGTAGAACATTTTAACGTCCCCGAAGGTATTCGAGGGAAAATAGAACTCGTCAATCACCTTTAGTAATCTCCGCCGTAAGCCACTACTTGCCAGGACGTGTTGGTCGCGGGAGCCGCGTTGGTAGATGCGACAATAAACATCCCAGTGGGCAGAGCTTTATAAAACGGCACTTCAATGAAAAAAGTTGACGTGGCAGCGTTATCGGCCGATTGGCTGGCCAGGGCATACTCGGCAAACAGCCAGATATTGCCGCCTGGGGTAGTCGACCCGCTGCCGACCGTCGTCAGAAATAACCGGCCGACAGTACCGGTCGAGGCGGTAACGGTATTGGCGACTATGCTCCAACGGACCACCGAAACGTATGAACCGTTGGCGCCGGCGGTATAAATCACAGGAAAGTTGGTGGAGCCCACTGTGCCGGTACCGTCGGAGGTGGCATTGGCAGCGGTAATCGCCGCGCCGTGGACATTTGGGGTTAATGAATAAATTGGTGATGTATTGGCTGACATTGTTTTATACCTGCTCCTTTAGTTTAAATTATATCCCCTTGAGGCGGCCACCGTCTGACCGATACTGCTTGTATTAAGCATAGCTAGGATCTGTGTCGTCGTTAAATTCAAGGGCGGGCTAGCCGAGGCGGTGTTGTTGCCCTGTAAAGTATATGCCGGCATAGTGCCTTCCAGCAGTTCGATCCAGCTTTGAGGCGAAGTGTCGACGGTGACCATGCTGATGCCGGTCATTACCCATCTGGTGGCGGTATAAGTACTGCCAGCCTCAACATCAACGGCTGAACCGACCTGATTGCTGGTGGATGAAAAATCAGTCGGTCGTACCCAGGCACCGCTGCCGGAGGCGGCAGTCGTCCAAATCCCGTTTTGGGTGTTGGTGGATTGGGCAACCAGTAACAGCCGGGCGCTGTTAGTCAGGGCCACATTGTCAATCGTCGGCAGGCCGGTTAAAGCCTGGTTGGTATTAGCTACCACTTGGACGGCCGGATTGCCGACACCGGTCGTACCGGTAACACCCTGCATACCGCCGTAAGCCAGTGAGGTCCAGACCGTGACGCCGTCGCCGATCTTAAATTGGTGGGTATTGGTCTCGATACCTAATTCACCCGACAATAAGACAGGGTTGTTATTCGTCCAGTTAGTTGAAGTGTCACGCCGGAATTGGAATTGGCCGTAGCTCACACCGAACCTCCGAAGTCGACTCTTAGGTCACCGCTGTAGGTAGTAGTCGAGCTGCCGCCGTCAATACTGAAACTGCTGACGGTACTGCCGCCGGTCACGGTGGCTGACGAAACGGTCGTGATCCGGCCTTTGGCATCATAAGTCAGGACGGGCACAGAGGTACTTGAGCCGACACTGCCGGCCGTAATGATAGAAGCCAGGGCCGGGCTGGAGTAGGTACCGGCCAAATCGCCGGCCAACTGGACCAGGCCGGGGTTGGTGGCTGTCGCTAAATTGGTATTGGCTAGTCCGGTATAGCTGTTGGTAGCCTGCGTATTCAGCGTGCCATTGCCATTACCGCTGCCGTCGTCAACCAGCGCCCGCTGCAGGAAATCATTTAACATGGTTCCCCAGCTGTTGTTATCTCCTCCAGGGGTTGGTAAACTTGCCGGTGGCAATGGCATAAAACTCTCCGATTACTTATTTTAGCTCACATACAAAACTATAGCTTCGTCTTTAAGCATTAACAGTACTTTAGCACAGGCTTTGACCGGTGTTCAAGGGGTGATCGTGACCAGCCTCTGATATATCCACAGTTGTACAAATTACGGAGTGGTTGACGCCAAGGGTAATTGGTGGTTATAATCATAAGCATTAGTCCGAAGGTTGAGTTTTAGGGGTATCGGTAAAAAATAATCATGAAAATAGCAATATTGAAGCGCCTACGATTAGTTGCTACCGTTATCTTAGGAGTAGTTGGCGTGTTTTTTGGTACCACGGCCATCGTCATGGCCCAGACCCAAAATACTACCATCAGCTCGGTCATCAGTCCGGTCGTCAGTGTTTTTACAACCAGCGGCACAGTCAACGTTAACGTTACCCCGACCGGTAGCGGCGCCCAGACTATCGCCAGCGATACCGTGACGATCAGTACGAACGATACTAACGGCTACACTTTGCAACTGGCCGAATCAAGCGCTACTACCACTTTGGATTATAGTACCTATACCATTCCGGCTTCGGCCGGTACTCAGACGACGCCAGTGGTTATGGCCGTCAACACCTGGGGCTACCGGGTAGACAGTCTCGGCGGCTTTGGGGCCGGTCCGACTTCTCCAGCCAGCAGCGCCGCTATCAGCGGCACCATAAAATTTGCCGGCATACCGGTTCCCGCCTCGCCCAATACCCTGGTAACTGCCCCCGGTACTGCTACCAATGCGACGACTACCGTCTGGTACGGCGTGGCGGTCAACACCTCTCAAGCGAGCGGTACATACACTAATACCGTCACTTACACAGTGACAACAGGATAATCTTTTAGTATTATCAATATATGAAGAAGTTTTGGCTGGCAGCAGTATCAGCAGTGGTGGTACTGGGCGCAGTCTTTGGTTTTGCCCATAGCGCTTTAGCGGCGCCGGAAATTCTGACCTTGACGCCTACCTCGGTCCAGCCGGATCTCCTGCCTGGAGCTAGTCAGTCCGGTACTTTCAGCGTACTGGACCAAGGCACCAATAGCTTCAGTGTCCGGATTTATTCGGCGCCTTACTCGGTCAAGGGCGAGGACTATACGCCGGATTTTACGCCGATTCCGGGCAGCCCGAATGTGGCTAATTGGATCAAACCGGCAATCAGTCAGGGCCTGGTTAATCCCGGTCAAACCTTAACGGTCGGCTATAGTCTCAGTGTCCCAACCGGCGTCCAGCCGGGTGGTTACTACGGGGTGGTTTTCGCTAACGAGCAACTGCCCAAAAATGCCTCCGGTGTCGTGATTAACGAACAAGTCGGCGAGATCTTTTATATTACTGTAGCCGGTCCGGTCAAGTCCGGCGGCAAATTACTGCAATGGTCCAGCGCTTGGCTGCAAAAGCCGCCGCTCCAGGCCACCCTAAAGCTGGAGAATACCGGCGGTCTGCACTATTTTTCTAACATCCATGTCGCAGTCAAGGATATTTTCGGCAGCGCCAAATTCACGCTTAATACCGATAAGGCGATTTTGCCGCAGACGATCAGAAACATACCGGTCAGCTGGACCAAGGCGCCGGCCTTCGGTTTATTCAAAGTTGGCGGTACGGCCACGGTGCTGGGTAAGACGGTCAATCTGCCGACCAAGTATGTTTTAGTGATGTCGTCTACTGCCAGGATGATCCTGCTTGTTATCTTAATCGTCCTGGTCCTGTTATTTATAATCCGGCTGGTTTATAGAAGGCGCCGTCATAAACAGAAAAAATCTTTAAGAAAATAACTGCGGTGAAAAAAGGGCGGCTTTTTCTCGTAATCTTACTACTGGCAGCAGTGGTTTTGCCGGCCATTCCAGCTATGGCCATCAATTTCGGCAGCGGCACATACGGTGCTTGCCAATACTCTACCTGCAGCATATCCATCGGCAGCAGCGTCAACTTATCGCTTGACGTCACGCCGACTTCAAGCGGGGTCTGCACTACCCAGAGCGATAGCGTCTCGGTCCTGACGGATGACCCAAACGGCTATACCCTGACCCTCGCTAACAGTTCAACCAACCAGGCCCTGACTAACGGTTTAACGGCCACAATTAACTCGACGACCGCCACCCAGTCCAGCCCGACGTCCTTAGCGGTTAATAATTGGGGTTACCGGGTGGACGGCGTCGGTGGTTTTGGGGCCGGTCCGACCGTGTCCCAGTCTAATGCCGGCCTTGACTCGGTGACATTTGCCCAAGTTCCGGCCAGTAACTCTGCGCCCGATGTCTTGGCTGACACCAGCGTCGCCGCTGATCCGGCGGTCGGTACAACAGTTTGGTATCGGGTCTGTGCCGATATTAACGAACCCAGCGGCGCCTATACCGGCCAGGTTACCTATACGGCTATTACCAATTAATTTTGACAATCGCGGGCTTTTTGGCTTAAGCTTATAAAGGTAAAATGTAATAAAAATTTAAAGGCTTATTGCGATGTCCCGCCTGGACAACATATTAAATAGACAACTAACTAGGAAAGAATTCATAAAAGTCATGCTGGCCGGCATAGTGGCCCTGTTCGGTTTGCCGGCCATCTTAGGCATCTTATCGGGTAATGATAAAACCGACGAACTGCCGGGCTACGGCATGCAGCACTACGGCCCGTAAAGATATTTAATTAATCAACTTCACCGTGCAGGACATAGTCCGGGTCGGTTGGCACCAGGGTAACCGGTCTCGGGCGGACGACCGGCACATGCTTAAAGGCTCGCCTGATTTGTTGGCGTAATTCCGTTCAATGGTATTGACTTTATTATAGATACTTGATATTCTTTAGGGTAGGAAAACTACCCTATGAATAACCAAACTAATATAGAGAAGCTCATCACTTCAGGTAAAAAAGTCTTTACGATAGAAGATCTAGCGGTTATCTGGGGGATTACCGAACGAAGAAAGCTGATAGAACGCATAAAACATTATTTACGGGAAAAGCGATTAGTTCATATTCACAAAGGCGTCTACGCTTATGGTGACTATACCTCGATGGACGTTGCCCAGAAACTGGTCCCCATGTCCTACATCTCTCTTTATACCACTAGCCAAATACATGGGCTTACTTTCCAATATTACGCCACGACGTTTTGTATAGCTTTAAAAAGCATAACCTATGACATTGGTGACCAAACTTACGTCTACCATAAAGTGAAGGAGCCAATTTTCTATAGCCAAGTCGGTTTAGTCAACCAAGGGCAATATATTATGGCTGACAAAGAACGGACTATTTGCGACCTGCTGTACGTTTTTCCAAGCACGGCTTTCGACAGTTTGGCGGGCGTCGACCCCAAAAAGCTGATAGCCACGGCTAGCATATATGGAAACAAGCGGCTGGTGAGTGAAGTTGCCGGGATTGCCCGAACTATTAAAAAAGGTTGAATACTATGTTAGTAATCCAAAAGCACGAACAAGTATTGAAAAACATTTTGCGGGATATATATACCAACCCCAACTTACAGTCGTCGCTGGCCTTCAAGGGGGGCACTTGCTTATATATGTTCTACGGTCTGGACAGGTTTTCCGTGGATTTGGATTTTAACCTACTGGCAGCAAAACTGGATGACAAGCTTTTAACTGGCATAATCAAGCAGCAACTGGTTATTAGCGAAGCCACCAATAAACATTTTACCTGGTTATGGCTCGGTAGTTATGAAAGCGCCCAGCAAAAAGTGAAGATTGAAGTAAGCAAACGGTCATATCCGGACGTCTACGTGAACAAAGACTTTTACGGTTTAACCGTTCCTACCCTGGAGCCAAGTTGTATGTTTGCCCATAAACTGTGTGCAATTACTGATAGGAAGAAGTTACAAAACCGGGATCTGTATGATGCCCATTTTATGTTCAGTCGTAATTTCGAAATTAACAAAGAGATTATTAAGTTACGGACCGGCAAAACCCTAAAAGCATACTTCGTGGAGCTGATCGGCTTTATCGAAACTAGAGTTAACGAAAGCAGTATCCTGGATGGCCTTGGTGAATTGTTAACTGACGCTCAAAAAGACAGCACAAAAAGCACACTGAAACGAGATTTATTGTTTGATCTGAAAAGTCGATCTTGATTTAAAAAGGGCCCGTGACGCCTACGGCGACGCTACATTACCCTGTAATCCGGTGTCTATGGCATGCAGCACTACGGCCCGTAAATTATATTTTAAGTTTTAATTTAATTAATCAACTTCACCGTGCAGGACATCATCCGGGTCGGTTGGCACCAGGATAACCGGTGTCGGGCGGACGGACGGCACATGCTTGGAGCCTTGCTTGATTTGTTTACTGCCAACCCGGCACAGGTCTTCAACAGTGGCAATAACTATCCTTTCATGCTCAGCGACGTTACCGTCTGCCAGCAGCTCCGGATGTTTAGCCCGGGTACAGATATCGGCAAAACGCTTGGTAAACTCGGGGTGAGAACTAAAAGCGCCTTCAGCTACGCTGACGCCAAATGAATCATAGACGGCGTCAAAGACATCGTGGGCTTTATGGGTCCATAGCCAGGGCATCAGCCAGGCAACGTCATTATTATGGTCAATGCCGACCAACCTGATGGCTTCTTGTTTCAACTTGTTCAGGCAGCGTTCTTCTACGCCGGGCCGGTTTAAGACAACTCTCCGATAGTTTTTTGACAAGCTGAGCAATTTTGTGAATTTGACTTCAGGCGTATTGGTGCCGTTGGGCGTATATCGCCAATTACCATCGACTAGTTCAGCCCGTTGTTTATCGAGCTCCTTTTCAATCTCTTCTCGGCCGACAAGAGTATTACTGTGGGTCAGAATGACCGTCGTGACCGGCGTCTCTTTATCGCGTTTTTTTCGGACCGGCACCACGAAAGCCAGTTCCAGCCCGGTTTTATTGGCTGCCCAGTTATAGGGGCCAAAGCTGGCGCCTTTAGCGGCATCAGCCAGTATCGGAATCGCAGTCGGGTTGGTGGCTGGCTCTAGAGTGTCGGTTAGGAATAGGATCCGCTGACTGGCTTTGTCGTAAACTTCTTTCCTATAATCCGGCGCATCGACGGCAGGCATCAGTTGATCTAAGAACTTTACGGAAGCCCGGAATTCTTGAGCGTAATCACCGCCGATGATGGTAGTAAGATCACGGATACCGGCCAGCAGCTCGGGGCCATTCATGCCAGCAGCCGCTTGCAGGCGGAAGCGAGTAATGGTCGCTTTAACCTTTTCGTCAAGTCGGCCGGCGTATTCGTCGGTGGTCGGTTCTAACACGTCGGGCCTCGTTTCGTATAGAAAGCCCAAGGCCAAAGTGGCTAGTGCGCTTTTATCAATATCACTAGAGACTGGCAATTCTTCAAATGGCTTGGCAATAGGATACTGGCCTTGTTCGGTTGACATCTATTATCTCCTTTTAAATTCTAATCACAGTTAACCGCCTGCCGCTCGGTTTTGCAAGCACTAGCATTTTAAGAATAACTTTGTATAGCCGGCCTTATAACCGCTTAAAGATAGCCGGCACTGGGGCTGGCTCTATATAGCTCGGTATCAACCGTTTTGGTCATCGACATCAAGGCGCTCATTTCGCTCAGGGTAGCGTAGTAGCCGATAAACTCGGCTTCAGGTTTAGGCAGCACGACGCCGCCTGGTGTTACCCGGTCATGAAGGTAATATTCTTCGGCAAATCGCAACTCGATACTCCAGACTTTGCCTAGCTTTTTAGCCAGCTGCCGCCACCTGTCGACGCCTTTTTGGGTAAATTCGTTAAGTTCGGCGCATTCGATAGTATCGATCCGTAGCGGGACGATAGCCGGCGGCGTGCCAAAAGTTTCAGTCTCTAACTGGTTGGCCGCTCTTATTTTCTTCGAAGCGGCTCGACGGGGCTCCGGCGCTGAAACGACGGGAAAGGTCCGGGCAATCTCCTCGACGGCTGATAAGCCGCTGGCGGTGGTGCTCAAGCGGTGGTGGGACATATATAGTCCATCTGCTTGCTCAACGACTTCATGCAGGTAAGGCACGTTTCCTCCCGGAAATTATAGTGGTAATTAAAGCATTATTTGCTGTAGTAGTCAAATTAATTGGCTTTTTATAACTGCCGAAAAACACTAAACCGCTATCGTATCAAGTAACCAGTTTTATGAATGCTTACCTTTTATATTTCTGGGCCAGGGGCAAGGTAATTACTCTATTTTTGTCTGAAGCTTTAATAAGCGCATACACTGGGCTGGTTTCGTAACCAACATGCATTAGCTTTGCCCCTAACTTTGAAGTAGCCTTAAAAGCCGGCAATAAATCAGTATCAGCACTAATGACTACAATCTCTGTATCGGGGTTGGCTTCGCCGAGCATCCTTACCGCTAAGCCGACATCTACGCCTTTTTCAGTCAGCTTCCAGGTTTGATGCGAACATTTTTCGCAAGGATCTGATTCTCTAGCCCTTAAATAGCCAACCTTTATAAAATGAATTTTCTGTAACTGTATCAAGTTCATGAATAACGCTTGGGTCCTAATAGCTTCGCTGGACTTACGCCTCAACTCTTCAGATTGATCGTAAAGTCGCAGTCTAGCTCCAAACCACAGAATTTCTGAAGGCAGGTTATCGGCGAGTAATTCCTCAATTAGTCCCCTGAAGTTAAACTTTTCAATGACTGAGCGCGGCGCTTTATTGCCGTCACCTCCAAGCAAATGGCGAAGACCATATACTAAATTTTCACCATCAATTAATACTATGCGTCTCATGGTTATCTTATTCTACAAAAAAGTCCTCGCGAGAACAAATTGTCCAAGCGAGGTGCAGTGGCTAAAGTATAGCATATTTGACTATTCTGTCAATAGATTACAAGATTTCTGTGTATAAGTTACGATCACGATACAATAGCACTAGATTAAACTATCCTCATTATGGTTACGGCAGATAACAAACCTACTAAAAAACAACTCGAAAATCTGGCTAAACAGATAAAGCTAGATCAAACCGTGAAAAGTTCTGCTGAAAAAAGAGTTAAGATCAACATGAGCTTCAAGCAAGCAATTAAGAAAATGGCCCAGACACCGTCACCTAGGAAAAAGCGATAAGCAAAGCTTTTATTAGTGGTAACTTCAAGTATATAATAGGTCTTGAATGATTGAAAGAAACATGACGGTTCTAGCCGATCCGGCCGAATTGCTGTTTGTGCCCAG
>Ga0182030_10014429_pt1 | contig 15594 bp, 12 predicted proteins | sample 812S3MmetaG_FD_121299 | JGI IMG/M metagenome (GOLD analysis project Ga0182030, IMG submission 121299) | Permafrost microbial communities from Stordalen Mire, Sweden - 812S3M metaG (Illumina Assembly) | ecosystem: Environmental > Terrestrial > Soil > Wetlands > Permafrost | place: Sweden...
ATTTCACTATGGAGCCACCCGACCGTTCGCACGATTGGATTCTGCGCGTGGCCCGCCTGTCGCAGATACAGGGGATGAATAAGTCGTATAAGTTCGAGTCGCGCCAGGATAAGGACGAGAATTATCTGCCCATCGCCTTGCAGGATGTGGAGGCTAACACGCCCAAGGTTCCGTTCGTGATCGAGCAGCCCACCGGCGATATCCCGGTCTCCAAGCCGGTCGCGTTTTCCGCCAGGATCACGCGCGATACGCGCGCCACGCGCTTCATGCGATGGGTCTGGACGGGCGACGCGTCGGCGGGCGCACAGGGATATCGCGTGCTCTTCACCGGTCAGAAGGGCACAGTTTCCCTCCCGCCGGATCTTACCGCGACTTTCCCCTCGACGATGCATCTTCGCCTCTATGGCTTGAACGCCAACGGCAAGCTTTACGAGGTGGATGCCGGCTGCGGGCTGAGTAAGTGAGCCGGCTGATTCTGGCGGTCGACACCACCGGCGAATTCGGCAGTCTGGCTCTGTTGCGCGGCGAAGAACTGGTGGAGGAGATGCCGCTGCATGCGCCCAAAGGCTTCGCGCAAGTGCTCTACGGGCACCTGGCGGAGTTGCTGGAGCGGCACGGGTTGAAGCCCGGCGACATCGATTGTTTCGCCGCCGCGTCCGGTCCGGGCTCGTTCACGGGCGTGCGGGTCGGGCTGGCGTGCGTCAAGGGTTTGGCGGAGGCGACAGGCCACCCCGCAGTGGCAATTTCCAATTTGCGGGCGATCGCTTCGTTGGGAACTGCGCCGCTACGAGCCGCGGTGTTGGATGCGCATCGCGGGGACGTGTACGGCGCGGTGTACGATAGCGCATCGTGCATGGTGACGCCGGAAGTGGTGGCACCATTCGATAGGTGGATCGAGACGCTGCCCGAGGGTGAGCTGGAGTTCGTAGTTTCCGGCCTCACGCCGGTGCTGGCAGGCACGCGATTCGAGCAGGCTGCGGCGCGGACTGCTCCTCGCGAACTTGCGAGCGCGATCGCGCGGCTGGCATCGCGGGAAGAGGCACAGGATCCCGCGGCGCTCGATGCGAACTATGTGCGGCGCTCGGACGCGGAGATATTGTGGAAGGAGTGATGTGGGACGTGCTTCAACTTGTCCAATAAGCGAACCCGAGCGCCACGGAAAGCAAAGCTGATTTAGCCACAGATGAACACAGATAAACACGGATAAAAAAGGCGTCCTCTTATCCGTGTTCATCTGTGTTCATCCGTGGCCAATAAAGTTCTTGCCGCGAATTCGAACTAATCCTCATTCCTTGACTCACGGAGTCTCGGAGACAGGCGTAAGTGACGGCGGGCGGGCTGCACTCGCCTGGACAAGCTAAAGCATTCTAAAGCATATCCTACGTCGCGGACCGACCGCACGTTATGAACTCGACCTTATTTTGCCGCCGGGTCGCCCTTTTCCATCAAGCTCTTCAACCGCATGAGCTGCATTTTCAGGACGCCGTCCAGGGGCGCTGCCCAGGTATTCATGCCCGCCGCCTGATAGCCCGACACGGCGTAGGTGACATCGACCTTCGTCCCGCCATCCGCCGCGGAAAGTTGAATCTGCATGCTCCCCGTGGCGGCGACCGTTTGCAGCGGGCCGAGCGTTCCATGCAGGACGACGGTTTTCGCCGGCGCCACGTAGACCACTTCCATGTGTTTCACGCCCCCACCGCCCGGTATTTTCTCGCAGAAACAGCCGCCGGCCTTGTCTTCCAGGCTCAAGTTGTGGGCATCGTGCGAGAAAGTATGGTCGGAACTCCACCAATCCCCAATCTTGAATATCTTGGCGTACACATCCTGCGGCGACGCCTGGATGTTGACCGTCTCCTTTACCGTGAATCCGTTGGCCGACGAGTCTACGATCTCAGCCGACAACGGCACGACCGCACAAGCCAGCGCCAGCACTCCAATGCTCAGTCTGTTCATTTTCGATAACCCTCCGCACACTGATTCCGCGAAAGCGGCGCTTCCTTTACTCGCAAAACAGCCGAACCTTGGTATTGTGCTCGTTGATGTCGAGCGTGAAGTTGTCGAGATGTTCCACCAGTTCTTCTAGATTGTCGGGGGTTATCTGGTTCAAGTCAAATGGCACGCCTTCGCAGCGGAGTTGCATGTTCACCCGATCGCGGGCCTCGGCCGGAATCAGACTGGCCAGCCGGACGCCGGCGCGCAACAGTTGCATGGGCACGCGCACGTTCACTTTCATCGGGCCCTTCAGACCATTTTCTTCTTCCACCAACACCCGCAGGAATTGCGGCTTCCGTGGGGGAGCGGACGCCGTCGCGCTCGCGGCGCCAGGGTCCGCCGGACCCTTCTCCATTGCGGCGAGCAGACCGTCGGCCTCGTCGGCGGTGATTTTCCCGGTGGCTAACATCTCCAGAATTTTGCGGCGATTCTCATTCATATTCAGCTCCCTAGGAAATGTGCACCAGCACATTGCGATTACCCTGCGCGACTTCCACATGCGTACCGCGCAGCGCGGTGAGCACGTGCCACAACAGGCGGCCGGCTTCGAACGGGTCGATTCGCGCGACTAGGCAGGCGATAATTGCGATCGGCGCCAGGACCACCAGCGGCGACAGCAGAAACAACAGCAGCACGAACGGGACGCCCACAGAGATACGCCTTTGTGGGACGCTCTTACTCTTACTGAAAATGCTCACTTCGATGTCTCCAGTTCCCGGATGGCATCTTGCGCGCTGATTTCGCCGCGCTGCAGCCGGTCCAGGATTTCCGTCCGCGATGGCGTGGGATTGCTCTCCACGAAGGGCAGACTGTTGGCAATGCGCGTCAGGCGCGCTTTTATGGTGGGATAGCTGACCCCGAAGACCTGCTCCATTTCCTTGATGGACCCGTGCGAGCGCACGAACGCCGTAATGAAAACCTGGTCTTCCATACTTAAAAGGGCCAATTGCGGCAATTCGAAGGCGCCTTCGATGGCAATCTCTTTCCCGAGCAGGCGAACGCGCTCCACTACCACGGGTTGCCCCTGGGTGAGATGCGTCAGTTCCTGCCAGTCGGAGTGTTTCGCTCCTCGACTATCGATTGCCATAATTCACTTGTACATCAAGTTTATGGATGTTTCAAGGGATATTTTTTAGGATTATTCATTTGCCAGAGCCGGGGAGGCACGCGTCGCTCATGGCCGCGTCGATGACGTTTTGCATATCGACTATGTTGACCGCGCCGTCCGAATTCAAGTCCAAAGTCGGCGAAGCTAATCCTTGCCCCTGGCTCAGCGCGCGGTTCACATCGCTCACGGTCGCCGCAGTGCAGCCGGAAGACGGCGCGGATACCAGGAACGTGACCGGGACCAGAACATCGCTGGCGCCCGCGTGCGAGAGTTTCACGGTACCCGCGTATGGCGTGACCGATGCCGTGAGATTAGTGGGATCCGCCAATATCTTGAGCGAGCCGCCGGTGAGCGAGGCCGAGAGCCAATTTCCTGGCGCCGGTGTAGCCACCGATGGTGTCACGCTTACCGGCAGATTGGTCGGGCTAGTCGTTACCGCCAGGTTCTGGCTGGAAGGAGCGGTGGCGCCGATTGTGTAGGAGAACGAAACCGGTGTCGTGGCCGCAAGCAGAGAGCATTGGTTGATGGTTGCGAATGGGCCGCCCTGCGGCGATCGTACGGCAAATCGCGGCACGGGACCGGTCAGAGCCTGAGGTCCGCCGGCCGTGGAGAACGTGCCGCCGCCGGGCTCGGGTGAAAAAGAGAGCGCAACATTGGTGGGGATGGTGGTGCCGGACGTGCCGGAGTAGGCGACATAGACGCTGAAAGTCAGAGTGCTGTACATGCTCGGACTGGCATTCGCCACTTCCCAGACCGCCGCCACTTGTCCCGAATTGTCCGGTGTCAACAGGTAGGCGCCGCGGCCGTCGCTGCCTGTAACGGTGGAGGTTAGCGGCTTGAAAGCGGACCCGTCGAGGTTGGCTTCTTCGCTCTGGGCCGCGGCTACCAGGACCGCATAAGGTGTAGTGCTGGCGCCACCGGGGATCGCATAGCCGGCGGCGTTGGTGGTGGAGACGTACAGGGATACGCCTGCCGGAATGTTGGTGAAAACGGCCTTCAGCCGCGTGCCGAAGTCGGCCAACCCCGCGGTGTAAGTGACGTTCGAGGCGGTATCGGTGAACGCGGCCGCGGGCAGAATGAACGCCGATTCGTTGTTCGCAATGAAGTTGCCGTAGATGCTGCCAGGGATGTTCTGGTTGCTGGGACTCACCAGGTTCTGCGCCTCGGCGGCCCAGGTGGTATTGCCGCTGCTGCCCGGTACGCCATAGGTGGCGCCCCCTGGTATAACGCGGGTCTTGAAGCCGGAAGTCGACCCGTCCTGGAACACGACCTTCGCCGCGAGGGTGGGGCCGCTGGTGGGAACGCACGCCCAGAAGGGATTTCCGCCGCCGGAAGGCGACGCGTTCACGGTGGCCGTCGTGGCGGGGATCACCATCCCCACAGGGATGGACGCGGCAACCTGCAGCAGAGCGTTCGACGGGGTGGAAATGGCAGCCTCAATAGTCTGCCCGTTGGCCTCTCCGGCGACTGAGACGCGGATGTTGGCGATGCGGAAGATGCGAGCGCCGCTGAACCCAGGCGGAAGGACGGGGACATTGTAGAACGTGACCGAGTTCGGTCCGTAGTCGCCGATTTTGCCCTGGTAGACATTTTGCGCCGGCGTCGAGCTGTTCGGCTGTACCGCTACCTGATACTGTCCGCTACGGTCAAGACCGGCCTGTGCGGCGCAAGCGGCACCTTTGTTCGCCAGTTGCTGAGCGGTCGTGCAGAGCGATTGCGGCGCCTGGGGGCCGTACCCACCGGTCATTTCGGTTGGCTGGCCTGAACCCGGTTCGTCGATCGTCAGCATCGCTTCGGAGGCGAAACTGCCGCTTGGGCCGAGGATTCGGCTGGTGATGGGTACAGCTGGGGACATGACCACGGTCATGTTGACCGTCGGGACCGCTGAGCCAACCTGGAGCGCCGACCCACCGTAACAGACGATCAGGATGTCATCTACCAGTTCGGTGTAACTTTCCGGGCGGAGTCCGCTGGAGTTCATGCCGCTGTTGACCATGCAAGAGAGCGGCGAACTGGTGGCTTGGGCGCCAGCCTGCGCGCTGGCCTGGCCGGATGAGGAGACAAGCGCGATCAGTGCCAGAAGACATTTGCGAGAGTCGGTCACTCCTTCTTATCGGTAGCATAAAAGGATTGTTAGGTCTTTTTAGTGACTTATCTCGACGGTTTCTAGACGGCGCGAACTTGCTTTGTATTCTTCGGGTGTTGCAATTAGTGGACGCAATTGCCGCTGATTGCAGCGGCGGCCACGATCTCGATGTCGGCGATGTTGACGGCGCCATCGCCGGTCAAGTCGATGGCTGGCGGAACGATGCCAAGGGCTTGCTTGACGAACTGCTGGACGTCGGCGACGCTGGTTGTTTGGTCACCGGTGATGTTACAGGTGAGCGGCGTGATGGTAGTGGGGTCCATAACCGTCACACTTTGCGATCCGCTATTCGAAACTGCCGCGATGTTGGTCAGCAGGGACCCAGCGTTCGGCGCGACGTTGACGGTAACGACAATTGACGGATACGATTCGCCGGCTGCGATCGAGCTGCTGGTAGTGCAAGTGCTGGTATTGCACGTCCAAACGTTGCCGGTGCTTGTCATCGATGTCACGGTCATGCCGGTGGGCGGGTATTCGGTTACGGTGACAGGTCCGCTGGTGGGGCCAGCGTTTGCGGCCTTGCTGACTGTAATGGTATAGCTTGCCCCCAATAGCCCCGCGGCGAAATCGCCGGAGTGCGCCTTGGCGATGTTGAACGAGGGTGGCGGACCGATGGTAAGCGAAACTGGCACCACCACATCACTTAGGCCCGGAGCCGAAAGTGTTACGCTTCCCGTATACGGGGATAAAGAAGGGAAGAACCCCGCCGGGTTCGCCGACACCGTCAGGGTGCTGCCGCTCAGTGATGCTGAGAGCCAGCTCCTGACGGGCGTGCTCGCAGCAGTTACGCTAACCGGAAGGTTACTCGGGCTGACAGTGACCGGCACGGTCTGGCTCGGGGGAAGACTGCCGCCGGCCGAATACGAGAACGAAAGCGTGGCAGTATTGGCCGACAACTCACAATAATTGATAGTCGCGAAGGGGCCTTCTTGCGGCCAGAGCACGCCAAATCGCGGGAGGGGGTTGGTTAGCCCCTGAGTGGCGTTCGTGGTTGGGAACGAACCTCCTCCCGGTTCCGGGGCATAGCTCAAAGCGACATTGGTCGGCTGCGCGTTGGTGCCGACGGTGTTGCTATACGCGATGTAGACGCTGAAAGTCAGGGTATCCTGGGCGGAAGGGTTGGCGTTGACCACCTCCCAGATGGCCGCCGTCGCGCCTAAATTGTCGGTGGCCAGTGGGTAAGCGAACAGGCCGTCGCTTGCGACTGTGGCGGAGGTCAGCGGCGCGAACGCCGTACCGTCGCCGGTAGCTTCCATGGCTTGGCCTGCCGCAACGAGGACGGCGTAAGGCGTCACACTCGTCCCGCCTGGTACGGTGACGCTGCTCGTACTGGTGGTGGAAACATAGACCGTGACTCCTGCCGGGATGTAGCTGAAGACTGCCTTGAGGCGGGTGCCAAAATCAGCCAGCCCCGCGGTGTAGGTGATGTTGGAGGTAGTGTCAGTGAAGGCAGCCGCAGGAAACACGAAGGCCGACTCGGTATTTGCCGCGAACCCGCCGTACAATCCGCCGGGGATGTTCTGGTTCGCGGGACCGGCCAGGTTCTGCGCCTCGGCAGCCCAGGTTGTGTTGCCGACGGTATTGGGCAGGTTGCCTAGCGCGGCACCGCCCGGAACCACCCGCGTCTTAAAGCTGGTGGCGAAGCCTTCGGTGAAGGTGACTCGTGCAGTTAGCGCGGGAGTCGTCTGCGGCACGCACGTAGGGAATGGGTTCCCGCCGCCGGTCGGAGTCGCGTTCACATTTGCCTGCATCGCGGGACCCACGACCCCGATATTGATCGGGGTGCCACCGACTGGCAACGTCTGGTTGGGAGACGTGGAGATGACAGCTTGGGCCATGCTGTTGAGGTTTCCGCCCGGCACTGGGATGCGAATGTTGGTGATGCGGAAGGTGCGTGAAAGACCGTTGTATGCCGGAGGCATTACTGGAACGTTGTAAAAGGTAACCGAATCCACGCCGAAGTCCCCGACTTCGCCCTGGTAGACATTCTGCGCCGCGGTGGTGCCGTTCGGAGCCGTAACAGCAACTTCATAATTCACCGGGTTACCTTGAGTGTCAATACCAGCCGCGGAACCCACGTACGCGTTGCAAGCGCTGCCGCCGGATTGCGTTTGCTGCGCCGTGGTGCAAAGAGACTGCGGCGCGTTCGGGCCATAGGATCCTGTCGCTCCGGTTGTGATGTTGCTACCGGCTTCGTCGATGATCAGCACGATTTCGGATTTATAGGTGCTATTGCCGTAACCTCCAAGTTGAGGTCCAGGTCCAAAGGCACGGCTGGTGATCGGCACGGAGGGCGATATATATACCACGATGTTGGTCGTCGGGATTGCCGCCCCGGCCTGTAACACCGGCCCTCCTGTGCAACTGATCATAATGTCGCCGGCCAACTCGGTGTAGCCTTCCGGTCGGAGTTCCGGAGTGCCTGCAGCTGTGGCAAAGCACGACAGCAACGAATTGGCCGTGGGCGGGTTGTCTATCACTCCGACCTGCGCATTAGATACAATTGAATTGAAAACAAGAATTGTAAGAAAAATGAGAAATCTCTGGGGTCGGGGCATCCAGAAGTCAGTTTACAACACAGCTCCGTATGTCGCTATACTTTCGGCCTAATCATGGAGAATCGGTCGTCAGTCCGCATATAGTCGGCGGGCTGATCGGTTGAAGCACAACTGGGTCCACTTTGCCCTGGTGAATCGCGCCGCCGTCCACGTGGAATAGCGATCTCCCGCCCCTGACTCATTTGTGGACGGGCCTGACTCACTAAGTCGGTGGGATGCGTTTCGCGGCGGAGTTGGTCGAAGCCGCCGTTGACGATGCAATAAAGCGTTCAGTCGGGCTGGCCGGACGATCGCGCAGCGAGAAGCTATATGACGCAACTATCCTTAATTGCGGCGGCGGCCACGACCTCGACGTCGGCAATGTTGACGGAGCCGTCTTTATTCAAGTCGAAAGTCGCGGGATAGAGCCCGAGAGCTTCGTCAATCATCATTTGCACGTCGGCGACAGTGGGAGTTGCGCCTCCCGTGAAGTTGCAGGTGAGAGGAACGATGGTCGTGAGGTCGCTGGCGCTGGGGCTCGCCGCCGACCCACCGCCGGAAACGGTCGCCGTGTTGGCCAACGGTGAGGCTGCGTTCGATGCCACGATGACGCTCACGGTAATCGGCGGATACGAGCCGCCGCCTACGATGGACTTACTCGTGGTGCAACTGCTGGCGCCGCAAGTCCACACGCTGGGGTCGCCTGTCATGGAGATAATCGACTCTCCTATAGGTGGATGTTCGGTGACGGTGACAAGGCCGTTGGTGGGTCCAACCGATGCGCTGCTGACGACAATTGTGTAAGTCGCCCCTTGTTCCCCCTGCACGAAGTTTCCGGTATGCGACATGGAGATGCTCAATGCGGTTTGTGGGTACACGGTCAGGGATACTGGGACATCCACTTCACTCAAGTTATAGGCGAAGAGTCTCACATACCCTGTATAGGGATTCAAAGGGTTTGCCACGAGCCCCAATGGGTTAACGACCACATAGAGGTTGCCATGGTCCAGCAAGGCGGACAACCAAGTGCCTCCCTCTGGCGATGTGACGACCGGCGTCACGGCGACGGCGAGCGTACTCGGGACTACGGTTACCGGCACAACCTGGCTGGCTGGAGCGGGCCCGCCGATCGAATAGGAGAACGAGGGGGAAGCATTGGCGCTCAACACGCAGTTATTGGTAGTACAGGGCGCTTGCAAGTCGAATCGCGGCACGGGTGCGATGAGTTCCTCCGTCGCCGTAACCGTTGAGAAAGAGCCCCCTCCCGATTCAGGGGAATAGCCGAGCGACATGCTCGGCGGCGAGATACTAACCGGCGTTCCGCATGCGAGATACACGCTGAAAGTCAGGTTGTCCTGGGCGAAAGGGCTGGAGTCCACGACCTCCCAGATGGCCGCCGTAACGCCCGAACTGTCGGCCGCCAGTGGGTAGGCGAAGAGTCCGTCGCTCCCGGGAAGGGCAGAAGTGAGGGGTGCGAAGGCCGTCCCGTCAGCACTACTTTCGCCATGCTGACTGGCAGCTACCAGGACGGCGTAAGGCGTGGTGCTGGTGCCGCCAGGCACTGCCACGGAGCCCGTGCTGGTGGTGGAAACATACAGGGTGAGGCCTGACGGAATGTTGGTGAAAACGGCCTTCAGACGCGTGCCGAAATCGGCCAGGCCGGCGGTATAGGTGATGTTAGATGCGGGGTCCGTAAAGGAGGCCGCCGGCAGAATGAATCCCGACTCGTTATACGATACAAACCCGCCGTACAGCCCGCCAGGGATATTTTGATTCGCTGGGCTAGCCAGGTTTTGCGCCTCGCCCGCCCAGGTTATGTTGCCGGTGCCGTTGAAGGGTAAGCTGTTGGTCGCGCCGCCCGGAATCACCCGCGTCTTGAAGGCCGTCGCGAAGCCCTCGGTAAAGGTGAGTTGCGCCGCCAGGGTCGGACTTGGGCGGGGCGCGCACGAGTTACCACCTCCGCTAATCAGCGAAGTCACGCTGTTCCGTCCCGCCGGTCCGACGGCACCGATATTGATCGGATAATAAGAATAGCCGATAGGAAGCAGTTCATTGGGGGACGTGACGATAAGCGCTTGTATGACGCCCGTGATATTTTCTCCAGGAATTGGAATCCGAATGTTGGTGATGCGAAAGGTGCGCGAAACGCCCGCATACGCAGGCGGTAGCACCGGGACGTTGAAAAACGCAACCGAATTGTAGCCAAAGATTCCGACTTGGCCCTGGTAGACGTTTGCAGCAGGCGTGGTACCATTCGGAGCCGTTACGGCGACTGCATAATTCACAGGCGAGTAATTACTGTCGAAGCCAGGTGCGAAACTGACATATGCCGGGCACCCGCCCTGCGTGGTACTGGTGCAAAGCGACTGCGGCGCCTTCGGGCCATAGTTACCTGTGACGCCTGTCTGGAGAAGCGCTCCCGCTTCATCGATGACCAGCATCGCCTCGGAAGCGAAACTGCCCGTATAGGCGCTTGGCGCCAGACTCCGGCTGGTGATAGGCACGGCGGGCGAAATATACACAACAACGTTGGTGGTCGGGACTGGCACACCCGCCTGGAGCGGTTGACCTCCGGTGCAGTTGATCACAATATCGCCAGCTAGCTCGGTGTAGCCCTCCGGGCGGAGTTCCGGAGTGCCAGCCGCCGTCGCGGAGCAGATGAGCAGCGAATTGGCCGTCGGCGGGTTGCTGATCACTCCGATCTGAGCGTTCGCCAGGACGGAAGTGGAAAAGAAGACTGCGAGGGAAAGAAGGAATCTCTGGGGGCGAGGCATCCAGAGGTCAGTTTACAACACAGCACTGTACGTTGCTATACTTTCGGCCTAACCATCGAGAAACGATCGGTAGTTCGCACATAATCGATGCCACCCATGCGTCCGATGGGCCGTAGCCTATCTGGATCGACTCTGCCCTCTTTGAGCACGCTGTCGTCCACATGAAAGCGCAAGACTTCGCCCATTACCAGGCTGCCTCCGCCAGGTTCCGTGCTCACGGTAACAACTTGTAATAATCGGCACTCCATCTGCACGTGCGACTCTTTCACGCGTGGAGGCTTGACTAAGTCGCTGGGAATCGGAGTGAGCCCGGAAATATCGAACTCACTCACATCCGGCGGATAGTCGCCCGAGCATGCCACCATCTGCTGGGCGAATTCCTCCGACACCACATTAATGACAAACTCGCCGGTGGCTTCCACGTTGCGCAGGGTATCTTTCTTCGACCCGTCGCGCGGGCGGATCGAGTTGCAGAAGCAGACCACCGGCGGTTTGGGGCACACCGCCGTGAAAAAACTGAACGGCGCGAGATTCGCCACACCATCCAAGCTGATGGTGGAGACGAACGCGATCGGGCGAGGCACAATCACCCCCACGAGCAGCCTCTCTATTTCGTGGATGCTGCTCGCGGCGGGGTCGACGATCATTTACTTTTTCTCCTTCCAACTGGCCCAGTATTCGGCCCACTCCACTTGTTCGCCCGCCGGCAGCACGTGGATGGGATTGAGCCCATCGAGCATCACGGCGTACTCATCGGTATGCGTCTTCTTGCCCTGATTGGCCAGCGCCTTGGGGTGCGGACCGTGATGAATGCCGCGCGGATGCAGCGTGGCGTAACCCGGCTTGATGTTGTCCTTACTGAAGAAATCGCCGTCGTGGTAGAAGATGAACTCGTCGTAATCGGTGTTGCGATGGAAGAATGGCACCTTGAGGGCGGCCTCGTCCTGTTCCAGCGGACGCGGCAGGAAACTACACACCACCGCGCCTTCCGTGACGAAGGTGCTGTGCGCGCTCGGCGGCAGGTGGGCGCGATGGCTCATGATGGGCCGTATGTCGCGCATATTCAGCTTCCACACCGTCAGGTCGCCCTTCCAACCGACCACGTCGAGGGGATTGAAGGGATAGAAGACCTTGGAAATCTCGTCGTCGACCTTGATGCGCACCTCCCATTCGCGGTCGTCGCCGAGGTGTGCGTCGGGTTCGGGCACGGTGACCACGCCCGGGTCGTAGAGCGCGTGATGGCCGAGCAGTCCCTTGTCAGGCGGCTCGAATTCGGTGCGCGATTGGATTATCAGGAGGAAGTTATCCTGCGTTTCCGGCGCCAGTCGGTAAGTCACCGCGCGCGGGACTACTAAGTAGTCGCCCGGTTCGAAGGTCAGCGGCCCGAAGTCTGTCTCGATGGTGCCGCTGCCGCGGTGTACGAAGATGAGCTCATCGCCATCGGCATTGCGGTAATAGAACGGCATGGGCTGCGAGCGGCGCGATACATATAGGGTGACGTCGTGATTGCCCAGAAAGGCCAGGGGCATGCCCTGCGGGTCGGCGCAATCGGAGGGCTCCAGTTTATTCAGGTCGAATAGATGGGGGCGGAGCTTGCCCTCGAAGCGCGTCCAGCCGGTGGGCGGATGCGTGTGATACAGATGCGCGCTCTTGCCATAGAATCCCTTTCGCCCATGCTCTTCCTCGAAGGTGCCAGCCGGAATGCCGACGTGGGCTTGGGGGGCGAATTTGCCTCGTTTTAGTGGATACATTGTGGACTCCCTTCGGTGCAGGGGCTATCAGCTATCAGCTCTCAGCTTTCAGCTGGCACGTTGACGGCTCGCAGCTACGATCCGTCGTGAATCCGGCTGATAGCTGATAGCTGACGGCTTCGTTCACAGATTCCCCCGCAATCCCTGTTCACGCTCAATCGCCTCGAACAACGCCTTGAAATTCCCTTTGCCGAAGCTGCGGCTGCCCTTGCGCTGGATCACCTCGTAAAACAGCGTGGGCCGATCCTCTACCGGGCGCGTGAAGATCTGCAGCATGTAGCCTTCGTCGTCGCGATCCACCAGGATGCCCAGTTCGCGCAGCGCGTCGATCGGTTCGTCGATCGGCCCTATGCGCGCGATCAGCTCGTCGTAATAAGTATTCGGCACGCGCAGAAAGTCCACGCCTTGCCGCCGCAGCGTGCCCACCGTCTCGATGATATTGTGGGTGGCCATGGCGATGTGCTGCACTCCGGGGCCGCGGTAGAAATCCAGGTACTCTTCGATCTGCGATTTTCGCTTGCCCTCGGCCGGCTCGTTGATGGGAAATTTCACGCGCTCGTTGCCGTTCGACATGACCTTCGACATCAGGGCCGAATACTCGGTGGAAATGTCCTTGTCGTCGAAATGCTTGAACATGCGGAAGCCCATGGCGTCGCGGTAGAAGTCGACCCAGCGATTCATTTCGCCCCAGCCCACATTGCCGACCATGTGGTCGATGTACTGCAGTCCCACGGGCCGCGCCACGGTGTCTTCCGTTTCCACCGCGCGGTATCCCGGCAGGAACGCGCCGTTATAATTGCGGCGTTCCACGAAGGTGTGTATGGTGTCGCCGTACGTCGCGATGGATGCCACGCGCGCCACGCCATCGGCATCGCGCAGCGTCTCGGGCTCGCGGACGCCGCGCGCTCCCCGGCTGGTGGTCTCGCGCCACGCCGATTCCGCGTCGTCCACCCACAGCGCTACGTCGCGTACGCCGTCGCCGTGCAGTCCGACATGCGCGGCAGCGGGATGTTCGGGTGACAGCGGGGTGGTGAATACCAGGCGAATCTTGTTCTGCACCAGCACGTAGGAAGCGCTCCCGCGCGTGCCGGTCTCGGGACCGCGATAGGCCGCCAGCCGGAAACCGAACGCGGCGCGGTAATAGTAGGCCGCCTGGCGCGCGTTGCCCACGTAGAACTCCACGTGGTCGGTGCCATTGAGCGGCAGAAAATCCTTCTCAACCTGTGTGGGATGCTCCAGAGCTTGCATAACTCCTCCTGAATGCTTCGATACAAAAACGGTTATCTTCGTCCGTTCCAGTGGAGACCCGCAGACAATTCGGCAAGCCGAACGCCTTCAGCGGGCGCACCACTACCCCTTGCGACAGCAGTTCCTCAAACACGCGCGACGCCTCCCCCTCGGAGGCCATGGCGATCATTACGAAATTCGCTTCCGAAGGCGCCAGCGGGAGTCCCAAGTCGCGCAGCCCTTCGTTCAGATACCGCAGACCGCGCGCGTTCAACTCGAGCGAACGGTGCAGAAATTCCTTGTCGGAGAGCGCTGCGATTCCCGCCGCCTGCGCGGGTGTCGATGGCTCGAACGGTAGTTTCACTTTGAGCAGATTGCGAATCAGCTCTTCGTGCGCGAACCCGTAGCCGATGCGTGCGCCGGCGAGTCCGTAGGCCTTCGAGAACGTGCGCAGCGTGATCACGTTGTCGTAGCGATAGTGCATGGAATCCGGGTATCGCGGATTGTCCTTGGCGTATTCGAAGTAGGCCTCGTCCAGAATGATGAGGACTCGTTCGGGCACATGCCGGTAGAACTCGTCGAACTGCTGGCGCGTGAAGATTGTGCCGGTGGGATTATTCGGGTTCGCCAGGTAGATGATCTTGGTGTGCTCGTTGATCTTCGCGGCGAGTGCGGGCAGATCGTAATGCCACTCGCGATAGGGGACGGTGCGGTACTTCACGCCGCGCGAGCGCGCCAGCACCTGAAAGCCAATGAATGCAGCTTCGGTGGTGAGCACCTCGTCCTCATCGCACAGGAACGCGCGGATGATGTTGGACATGATGCCTTCGGAGCCGCTGCCGGCGATGACGTTCTCCACTTTGAGATCGAACTGCGCCGCCAGCACTTCGCGCAAGCGCAACCCGCCATCGGGGTAGAGATTCAAGCCGCGAAGCGTCTCGGCCATCGCCTCGACGGCCTTGGGCGAGGCACCTAATGGGTTCTCATTCGAAGCCAATTTGGCGATCCGGGTGAGCCCGAACTGCCGGCGGACGGACTCGATGGTGCGGCCCGCTTCGTAAGGCCGCAACGCTGCGATATTGGGAGGTACGAGTGGCACCGGTTTCTATTCTACCTTGGGCGCCGAGCTCTTGCCACCACGGTTCGGTGGGTTTATCTTGGGGCTTCTACTTCTGGCCGAATCGCGACTGCGGCATCGGAGAGCCGGTCGTGATAGACGATCTTGAGGCCCTCTTTTTTCACGAAGTCTTCGTCCCAGGGGTAGTAGAAGACGTAGGCCTGATACCCCGGCGGATAGAAGTTCACCACCGAGGGGGCGCCGGGGATTGGCTCGATCGTCTCCTTGCCGGACATGGTGCGGTAGCAGTTCAACGCCGCGACGTAGCGCCAGTTAGTCGAGACCTTGGTCAATCCGTAAGCGTGGTTGTAATCAGACAGGATGGCATAGACATCCTTCATGCCGGCGTCGTATTTCCACTCGTTGAAGTAGGTCAGCCGCAGACAACCTAAGTTGTAGCAGGCGATCAGTACCAGGATCGCCGTCAACGCCTTGCCGGAGGTCCGCCCGTTCGCCGAAGTCAGTGGAGCAGCGGCCAGCGCGCCCGCGGTTATCAGGAACAGCAGGGGAACCCACATCGCCGTGCGATCGAACGGCAGCAGGATGCCATAGAGCTTATAAAGCAACTCATGGCAGGCAAGGGCGGCGAGGAGGGCGAATCCGCAGATCATGGTCAACGGGCTCGCTTGCCGGCCGAGCGCCAGCATGACCACTCGCCACACTACGAAAGCCGCCAGGAGAGGGTACAGGAACGGTCCAAAATGGACGAAATAGTGGTACAGACGGGGATTCAGGAGATAGTCGTTTGGCTCGAAGAGAGAGGCGCTCACCAGGCTGGTGATGGTCTTTAGCAGCGAGTCTGCCCCCCACGTGAATTGACCCTTCGGCCAACTGAGCAGCACCGACCCCACGATGAAATATGCGACCGCCAGTCCGGGCAATGTGAAGCGCGCCAGAATCTTCAGGTACTCACGCCGCTGTTCGCGGCAGATCCAGAGAAAC
>Ga0182030_10014431_pt1 | contig 15593 bp, 14 predicted proteins | sample 812S3MmetaG_FD_121299 | JGI IMG/M metagenome (GOLD analysis project Ga0182030, IMG submission 121299) | Permafrost microbial communities from Stordalen Mire, Sweden - 812S3M metaG (Illumina Assembly) | ecosystem: Environmental > Terrestrial > Soil > Wetlands > Permafrost | place: Sweden...
GGCGGACAGTTCCCGGCACCGGGCCCAGTCCGACGCCATCAGCAGCACGTCCCGGCCCGCCAGGTAGCAGGCCACGTACGCCTTCGCGGCCTGGTCCATCGCCTGCTCGGGCGGGGCGCCGCGGATCCGGCCGTGCTGGTCGTAGCCATCGAGCGCGGTGGCGTCCCCGCGGCGCAGCCGCAGCGACGCCTCGCGTTCCCAGGCAGCGGCGAACCGGACCGGCTCAGCCAGCTGCACGTAACCGAGCCGGTCAGCGAGCAGCATCATCGCGCCCCCGCCCTCGACCGCAGCGAGCTGTTCCTGGTCCCCGGCCAGCACCAGCTTGCAGCCGTTCCGCGCCGCGTAATCGACGAGCGCGGACAGGTGGGCCATGGACACCATCGAGCCTTCATCGGCCATGATCAGCGAGCCCGCCGGGATCCGGCCGCGGGCCAGGTCGGCCAGCAGCCGGGTGGTGTTCGCGGCCACCTGGACGCCCGCTTGGCGAAGCTCGTTGGTGGCGTTCTGCGATGTCGCGGTGCCGAACACGGGCCCGTCCCAGGCCCGGGCAGTGGCCGCCAGGACCCAGGTCTTGCCGGTTCCGGCTGGCCCGGTGATCACCTCGACGGTGCGGGCCGAGGTGAGCACGTGCCAGACGGCGGCGGCCTGATCGAGCCGCAGCCCGCGCGGCGTGCTCTGCGCGCGCGCCGCCTCTTGTGCCCGCCCGCGCAGCTGCGCCTCGAGCAGCGCGCGGTCGGCGCCCAGGCGGCGTGCGGCCAGCTCACCGGGGAGCCGCGGCGCGCCTTGCGTCTGCGCGTGGGCGGCCAGCTGCTCTTCGGCCGAGAGCTGCGCGGCCGTGGCGTACCGCGCGGTGCCCGGCCGCGTGTAGATGCTGCGCCCGTCCAGGTCGCGGCGCAGCGACCGGGGCAGCGGCGGCCACTCGGGCGCTTCCAGGCAGACAATGTCCTCAGCCCGCCCGGACAAAGCCTCCTCGGCCAGCCCGAACAGCAACTCCTGCGCGGCCTGCGGGTTCATGGTCCGAGTCTGCGCGGGCATCACTAGGGCAAGGTGTTTCAGCAGGTCGTGCCGGGTCCAGGTGGACTGCTTCGCCGTCACCAGCGTCAGCGCCTTGGCTGCCGTCCTGGCCTGCTCCTCGCGCGACGGCGGTCCGCCCGCCTCGGGGCCTCCGGGTTCACGGCCGCCGCGGGCCGCCGCGGTGCTCCCGGACGGGCCGCGTGCGTTCGATACCGCTGGGGCGACGCGCGCCAGTTTCCCGCCGATCGTGGCGTCCCACCGCGCGGCCAGCGCGTCCCAGTCGATGTGCCTCGCGTCCTTGCCTTGGCGTGACTGCAGGGTCGCCTTGTTCGCGATGTAGGACAGCTCGCGTGAGTTCGGCGCGCGCCCGTTCCGCCGTTCCCACGCCCGCGCGAGCTCGCGTTCCTTCTCGCGTACCTGCACGGTTCGCGTGGAGTAGGCGTCCATCTGCGCCTGCGTGATCCCGCGTATCTCGTTGCCGCGTCCGTCCGCGCGCGGCACCCACGCCACGCCGAACTCGGCCGTCAGCTCGCACTCCACCGTCGTGGCCGCCACCGCCTGCAGCGCGCCCAGGACCGCGCGCAGGCTCGCCGTGTCGTGCGCGCGCCACTTCCCGTCGCTGACCGTCCGGGTGATCCGCGCGATCTGGTTATGTATGTGATCTTGCGGGTCGCCGTCCCGGCTGGTGCCCTGCAGCCAGGACGTCACGATCAGCCCGGCTTCCTCGAACCGGCCCGGTTCCTGGCCGTCGACCCGGGTTCCGTGGTAGCCGCTCCGGGTGACCCCCGCCCACATCTGCAGGTACTCCAGCGCGGCCCGGTTACCCCGGTGCAGGACCTCCTGAAACTTGATCTCCCGCCCGGCCCAGTACGCTGCCGCCCGTACGTCCCCGGCCAGCTGTGCCCGGCGGGCGTTTTCCCGCAGGGAGGCGTGCAGCACCGAGATCGACTTGGAGAACGAGACGGTCACGTCGGTGTAGACGGCGGGCTGCCGAGCCGCTCTGGCCGCCTCCCGCTCCAGCTCGACTACCCGCTCTGCGGTCGCGTGCGGCTCGGCAGCTCGCAGCCGCGCCAGGTGATCAGCGAACTTGGCATAGCTGCCGCGCGGCCGTCCCAGTTTGTCCCCGGTCCGCGGGTCGCGCTGCTGGTAGACCGCCTTGTAGGGCGCGCGCTTCACTACCTGCCCGGGCAAGAGGCCCAGTGTTTGAGCTCCCGGGCCCCACCACCGGCCCGGCGCCTCCCCGGCCTGGGCAGCGTTGATGTAGTAGCCGCCGGTGCTCCGCTCGGCACCGGCCCGGCCTTGGTTCTTCCAGATGTAGTCCAGGTCGTAGCCCTTGGCGACGGTCACGACCACGGCCAACGGCTGCCTCCCTCCACGTCACGCGGCCGCGGGACTGACCATGATCATTCAGATGGATGCAACGGTCTGCGCGGCTATGGATCATGGTGAGGGCAGGCTGTACAAGATCGCTGGGAACGATCAGCGCCGACGGGCATAGAGAGGCCGGGAATGGGTCATTGACCAGGAGAAACAAGAAACTAAGGAGGCGTGACCGAAACGTCGGTCCTTCAGGCGGTCTAACGAGTTGCGGCTATCACCGTTTAGACCCCGGTGGCGATGACCGTCAGGGCCACCATGCCATCCGGCTGACCTGGCTATTTATTTGCCGCGCATGCGCTCGTCCGCTTTCATGTGGCAGCGGTTGTACCTCCCAGCAGCTGCCACGCTATGCCCGTTCACCTGGGCGCGTGGCATGACCTCGCCTGCTACCAGCGGAGGATGCCGCGCCTGTCTAGCCTCCGCTATTCAGCGCTGACTGGTCGTTGAGCGGTTCGGCGATTGTCTGTGGCTGTGAGCTGGGGTTTCGGGCCGTGGCGGGATGGCGGCGCATGCACCTTTCGGGTGCGGGGCGATGTGCGGGAATGGGACGGCCGCGGAGCGGCTGTCCTTGCCGGTTTTAATGGCGAAGAGCGCCCTGGTTCTGGGAGATTGCAGGTCACCACAACCTTTGCAGCTTCCCGGAGACTGGAGCGCTCTTCGCCATGCAGGATACGCGGTGGGACCATGCCCTGAAGGTGACCGGCGGCGGGACCGGCCTGATCGGCCACGCCGGCGCGGTCCTGCTCCGCAAGACCGCCGACCAGGCGGGACTCACCGCCGCGCTGAGCGCGGCATTGCGGAAGGCGGGCACGTCGCCGCTGCTGGACCGCGGGATCGCGTTGATCTCGATGGCGGCCGCGATCGCGCTGGGCGCCACCAGCATGAGCGATATCGCGGTGCTGGCGCACCTGACCCCGGTACTGGGACAGGCGCCGAGCGGCCCGACGATACGGCGGGCCCTGGACCTGGCCGGCACCCCGGCCATGCGGGACCGGATCGCCCGCGCCCGCGCGAGAGCCCGCGCGCATGTGTGGACGCTGATCTTACAGGCCCCCGCCGGGTTTCCGTGGCTGGCTATCGCAGGGAAGACCCTGACGGGGTGGCTGGTCATCGACATGGACGCCACGCTGGTCACCGCCCGCTCGGACAAGGAAGGAGCGGCTGCGACCTGGAAGAAAGGCTACGGCTTCCACCCACTGGGCGCCTGGTGCGCGAATACCCGCGAGTGCCTGGCCATGCTGCTGCGCCCCGGCAACGCCGGGTCCAATACCTTCACCGACCATAAGGAAGTGCTGGCCGCGGCGATCCGCCAGGTCCCGGCCCGGTTCCGGGCCAGGGTCCTGGTCCGCATCGACGGGGCCGGGGCCAGCCACGACCTGGTGAAGCACCTGCTGTCCATGTCCTCTCCGCGCCGGACGGTGCTGTTCACCTGCGGGTGGATGATCACCAGTGCCGACGAGGCCGCGATCATGCAGGTCCCGGCGGATGCGTGGAAGCCCGGCACCGGCCAGGACGGCGATGTGGAGCAGGACAAGGACGTCGCGGAGGTCACGCACCTGCTGAGCCGCGCCGGGAACTGGCCGGGCGGGCTGCGCTGGATCGTCCGCCGGGTCAGGCCGTCCCGCCGGCAGATGCCGAACCTGACCGCTTATGAGAAGAAGACTGGCTGGCGGTACTCCATCACCTGCACGAACATCCCGGACGGCGGGATCGGCGGCGTCCCGGGCAGCCATCACCCCCAGTACATCGACACCGTGCACCGCGAGCACGCCGTGGTGGAGACCGGCGGCGTCCGGGCCGCGAAGGCCATGGGGCTGCGGAACCTTCCCTCGAAGTCCTGGCAGGTGCCTATTAACTGAACAACGGGGACGTTGTCGCAGCTCAGAAAGCAGAGCTGCCTTGGCGGCGCGTTACGACCCTGACCGAAATGTCGCGATCAGCATGCTGCAGCGGCCGTGACCTTGACCTCTGTACCGCAGAAAGCGGACATGCGGTGCCGAACGGCTTACCTGCCTCCTCCTCGTTGCTGCTTGTAAACACCAGCTGGACTCGGCGTCGAATGTTCGTGCGGCCATCCTGAGCTGCTAAAACATCCGAACCTTCAAGCTCATATTGATTGTTCAGAGAATGAACTGCGGGTGGGTCCTCGCCGCGAACATCGCCGCTGACCTCGCTGCCTGGACCCGCCTCCTCGGCTTCGGCGACAGCCCGGACCTGAGGGAAGCCGACCCGGAAACGCTCCGCTACCGCGTCTGGCACATCCCTGCCCGGCTAGCCCGGCACGCCCGCGAACGGGTCCTGAAGATCAGCCCGGACTGGCCGTGGAAGGAGGCGTTCCTGAGCTGCTGGCAGCGGCTCTGCGCGCTGCCAGTACCTGCCTGACCAGCGGCATCAGCCCAGCGGCACGGAAGGAGGCACAGCCCGGCGCGGTCGGAGTCGGTGCGCACCCGGGCACCCCCGGGCGCCACCGCACGATCTGCCCCGGAAAGCAAACAGACAACAGACCCGAAACCAGGCCCCAGCACAATCCGTAACCGGACCTCAGGAGCGCTGAACGATTGAGGCTAGGATGAGCTCAAAAGGAGGCAATGAGTCGGAGCCATTTTTGCGAGAACATATTGTGGGGTAGTATTCAACTGAGCTATTGTGACAGTATAGTAGGTTTGTCCAACTAAGTAGAGATGATATAAAATGATTCGTCCAGACTACATTGAGTCCAAATGAAGCCACGACCCGCCGATCTGCCCGATTACCATGATCCTCCTATTGATGAGGTAGTAATCGCTGTCCAATTCCTTCCTATCGAAGGCTTCCTTGATAGTCATATCCGCGAATTTTGGCGGGAAATCCAGGCTGAGTATCCGGTTGCTGAAAACCAGCCGCGCCTAGAGGGGCCAATCGAATCGGTAGACGAGACTCCTATTGCGCCTACTATTCAGTTCCCAGTAGGGATGGCCCTTCAGGGGCGCATGTGGCTAATTAGCGAAACCGATGACTTTCTGGTTCAAGTTCAAAACACTAGATTCATGCAGAACTGGCGTAGGCGCGAGACCCCCTACCAGCATTTCGATCAACTACACCAGTTGTTCTGGAACAATTTCCGAACATTCCGTGAGTATTTGATGAGCAAGAATTTGCCGCAACCCAAGATCCAGCAAGCGGAGGTCACTTATATCAACTGGCTCCCCGACTCGTCACTGACCGAATTTTTCCTACCTGCACGTGCGGTTAGAATCGGTATTCTGGGGACAGAGCGGGAACCTCAGGAGCAGAGTTGGAGCGCCAGGTATTCGCTACCAAATAACCTTGAAATGGTGCAGCGTCTGTATGTTCAGTGCCAGCCTGCCATACGTGCTCAACCGCCGCACGCGCGTGGGGCGCAATTTGCCCTAGTATTCCGCGGTGCTCGGGCAAGTGGGATTGAAGACTCCGAAGTAGAGGATATCGTCGATCTTGCCCGAGTTGTTATTGTAGAAACATTTACCGAGTTGACAACTGAATCAGCGCAAGCGACATGGGAGAGATTTAAGTGAGCAGCGCGTCTTCGCTCACTCAGACAGTCGCCACGGCAGCACTGGCAGGAGTAGTCGCCCTAGCGGGGACTAACCTCGAGGCACAAGGTCCAGTTGATGCATTCAAGCAGCACTACACTACCCGGAACGAGTCCATTTCGGATGATGTTCTCGCCAACATCGCCGGTATGGTATCTATACCAACTCGTGTTTCCAGATTTCCAGATCTGGACAGAACGAGATCTGATTCAAGATGGCAAAAATACGTTTATCAGCGGATCCTGGAGCTGCGAAACGGTGAGGACGACTTCACAGAATTGCCCCGGCCTGCACCGCTCGTGACTGACCGCGCGTGGCAAGTTGCGACTCGGGTCTTGCGTCCAGATACCCCTACGCCGTCGGTCGTGCCATCTGATGAAGGCAACGTCGTTTTCGTCTGGCATAAGGCACGGTGGGATCTAGAGATTGAGGTTGGACCTGAGGAGGCCACAGTTTGGGCGCACAATCAAAATACTGGCGAAATGTTCTCTGGATCTCTCGACGTGCAGCTGGAAAAGGTTTCCAGCTTGTTGGACTTTCTCGCTTGGCACTAATTGCTATCCCTTGCGGCAAGTCTCTTCCGGTTCCCAACGGTGACAAGCTGTGGCGACGGTTCATCGACTCGAAAGCCTATTGGACGTGGGACGATGATTTGAAGAGATGGATTCCAAACAGACACTATCTAAGGTTTGACCCGGAGCTGTCTGTTTTCTGGAACCGGCACCTTACGCTCCACGGTCTAGGTCCCGAAAGCGTTCTTGACGGAGATCCTCGATTTACAGTGGTTGGGGAACTTGATGTTAGCGATCTACGTAAGGAACGTCATGTCGGAGATCTATACGATCTGTACTTTCCTGTAAGTCACTCGCCAAATGACCTGTCGGAAATCGGATGTGCACATTGTTCGGTCTATTGGCCACCTACCGCAATCCCGGAAGGAGCCGAAATTCCTACTAAAGATAATCAGAAACGTCTGCAGACCGAGATGGCTCGTAGATTCTCGTGGGTACACGGCGCACCTCCGCGCGACAAACCGAATGGCTCCTAGACTTGCCGGACAAATAACACCAAGTCCGGCAACGTATGGCAGCTGCCGGTAAAACCGCTGCCTCGAGGTGCTGCTCAGCGCTAATCGACAACGCTATGCGAGCGGCGCAGAGCCGGCCCACACGCGCTCGAAGCTATCGTGGTACAGGGCGGCCATCTCGCCGCTGCCGGTATCGGATAGGCAGAATACGGGTGCCTGCGCTGCTGGGATGCCATAGGTGTGCTGATTGACCATGAACTGGCCGTCGGCACGATAAATCGAGTTGTACAGCACGGTGCGGTGAAGCCGGATCTCGACGTTCTGGACCTTGGCGAGCGGCCGGTAAAGCGTCAGCGCGTTGCGGATCTTGGCGGCCATGGCATCGCCAATGCCTTCTTCCTCGCCGCGCTCTGCGGCGTGCGGTCCCTCAGGGTCTCCGAGCGCGATCCGTACGCACACTCCCGCCCGGCCTCTATCGGCGAGGATCCGCAGGATTCCCGTGTCCTCGGCGAGGAACAGCGCGCTGTACGCGAGGATGCTGATCTCGTGCTCGGCGGAAGCGAACAGCCGTGTCCAGACCTCGCGCGGAACGGCCCATCGATGCGGATAGACGGTCCCCAGATCCTCGGGCCGGGTCCGCGCCGCGAGCGGTCCGCCGGCATCTGGCCACAGGTCTGCTTCGTCTGCCTCAACCAGGTCAGCTAGAGCGGCCCGGTTGTGCGGATAGGGCACGCGCCCGTTCAGCCAGCGCCGCACCGTCTTGGGATCAACACCCAGCCTGGCGGCAACATCGTTCTCCCGTAGTCGCCCATGCAGCAGAGCTCGGCGCAGCGGCTCATTCACCGTTCCCGCCTCCCGGAACGCGAGGACACTTCCCAACCGTACCAGAAGACGTCCCTAGAAGTCCCCCAGCCGGAGTGTAGAAGTTCCACCATTTGCAGCAGCCTGGGGGACCAGGACGCGCGGCACCGCCGCCTCCCGGTCTCAGAAGCCGAACGCCAGTCAGGAGGAACATCCAGATGCCCAGCAGGTCGGTCCGGCTGTACACCGCGGCGCAGTTCGAGGAGGTCAGGACACTCGTCGACTCGGTTGCCGAACGGTCAGACCTGCCGCCCGCCGACCGCGAAAGACTCACGGCGTTTCAGGCAGATCTGAAGCAGACACTGCGCGAAGACCGCCGCCGCGCTGCCGGGACGGCCCGCCTTCCGCCGCCGCAGGCTGACGTCGCATGATGCCCAAATCGGCCACGGCGACACGTTTCACGGCTACGTACCCAGGCCGCCCGGACCAGGTCCAGCACGCGCGCCGCGAGCTGGCGAGGCACCTGGCAGGATGCCAGGCCAAAGACGATGCAGTACTTATCGTGTCCGAACTCGCCAGCAACGCGGTCCTTCACTCGGCCAGCCGGGGCGAGTTCTTCACCGTCCGGGCCGAGTTGCACCCGGATTACGTCTGGGTCGAGGCCGAAGACCTCGGTGGCCCCTGGCGGTTCCGGCAGCATGATGACCGCCCGCACGGCCTGGACGTGGTGGAAGCACTCACCGGCCCGGACAACTGGGGAACCGAAAGCACCAGCGACGGCGGCCGGGTCGTCTGGGCGCGGCTTGACCTGGCGGCGGGGGAGTGAGGCAGGACATCGACATCCTCCTCGACGGCCCCGCCAGGACCACACGGCGGAATGTCCCAAGGATTACGGCGCCGTCGAGCCAGGGTCCGTTCCGTAAATTTGCCCGATGTGTGACGTACGGGGGAGCAGGGACGTTTCAGACGTCTCCAGACGGTCAGCCGCGTCCGTGAACGTCCCGCCCCATCGTTCTAGCGTGGACCTCATGGACACACTCACCACCCAGGCTCAAGCCCTGGCCCGCACTCTCCTCGCCGATGCCCTTCCCCGCCGCTGGGCCCACGTCCAGGGAGTCGCCGCCCGCGCGCGCAGCCTCGCGCCGGCCGTCGGCGCCGACGCCGATCTGCTCAAAGCCGCCGCCTGGCTGCACGACATCGGCTACCTTCCCGATCTCGCCGAGACCGGGCTGCATGGCCTGGACGGCGCCCGCTACCTCCGCGATGTCGAGCACGCCGACCCGATGCTGTGCCGTCTGGTCGCGCATCACTCCTGCGCCGTCATCGAGGCCGAGGAACGCGGCCTGGCCGGCCTCCTCCGTCGTGAATTCGACCTGCCCACGCAGTCACTCGCGGACGCGCTGACCTGCTGTGACATGACCACCAGCCCGGACGGCGAGCATGTGCACGTCGACCGGCGCCTAGCTGAGATCCACGACCGCTACGGCTCAGGTCACCTGGTCAGCCGGTCGATCCGCCGGGCGACGCCGATGATCCTGCAGGCGGTCGGCCAGGCCTGCGAGTACCTCGGGGCGGACGGCGGGTAACCAGCAGACCTAGCCGAGATACGGCGTGGTCCGGCCCTGAAGGTAATGGCCGATGCGCAGCCTCATCGAGCGGTCCATCGAGTAGCTGCCGAGATCCTCGCGCCGTACCCACGCCACTTCGCTGCTCTCGTCGCTCGGGGTGGGCGTGCCGCCGACCGCGCTGGCGGTCAAGACGATGGAGAACTCCTGCCGGGCCTCACCGTTGCTGGTGTACAAGAGCACGTGCTTCGGGTCGGTGTAGATCCCCACGATCCCGGTGATCCGGCACTCGATCCCGCTCTCTTCCCGGGTCTCCCTGACCGCCGCCTGCACCATGGACTCACCCAGGTCAATAGCACCGCCGGGGACCGCCCAGTTGTCATTATCAGACCGCCGGATCATCAAGACGTCCCCGGCGTCGTTAACCACCACCACATTGACCGAAGGCACCAAGCTGTTAGCTTTCGGCGCGGCCGGGTCGTCGTAGTAGTCGATCCTGCGGCTCACCGCTGCGGTCCCTCGTACGGCGTCGCCCCGTCCCAGACACGCTCGAAGCTATCCAGGTACGTACTGGTCATCTCCCCGCCCGGGATCTTGCGCAAATGGAACACCGGCGCGTTGTTCGCCATGATCCCGTAGATGTGGGTGTTGACCAGCACCTGGTCATCAGCGCGGTAGATGGAGTTGTACAGCACCGTGCCGTGCAGCCGGAGCTCCACGTTCGGCTCGGTCAGCAGCTTCCGGAACAGCATGATCGAGTTCTTGACCTTCGCCGCCATGCCCTCGTCGATGCCCTCGGCCTCGCCGCGTTCGGATACGTTGCGGCTGTCGGGGTCGCCGAGCAGCAGCCGGACCCGGACTCCGGCCCGGGCCCGTTCGGCGAACAGGCGGTGCACGCCGATGTCCTCGGCCATGAACATGCCCGAGTAGACCAAAGCCCCGATGTCCCGTTCGGCCTGAGTAAAGAAGTGTCCCCAGGTGTCCCTCGGCACCGCCCACCGATGCGGGTACACCGCGACGACCTCGCTCTGCGAAACCGCGGCGACCTCGTCCCGGCCCAGCGCGTCGGGCCAGATGTAGGACTCGTCCACGCCGAGGAACGTGGCCACCGCGTACCTGTGCGAACGATACGGGGTGCGGCCCTTGGTGATCCACCGCTCCACTGTCTTGGCGTCGACGCCCACGGCTTCGGCGAGCTTGTCGGGGGTTTGCCCGCGCTCGAGCAGGAGCGCTCGCAGCCGTTCGTTCCGCATGTCACCTGAGTCCGCAGGACGTAAAAGGACGGCTACACCCTAGCGGGGGACGTCCCGGACGTCCACCCGCGGGCCTTTCGCGTAGTAACCGCGTCCTGACCCTCCGACGCATCCTTCCAGGCATGACGACCAAATTCGCCCCTCTGACGGAGTACGCCCCGCCCTGGAAGGAATGCCCGCGCATCCCAGTTCCGCTAGTCGCTCTCGGCCCGCGGGTCCCGCTGACCCGGCCCGGCTTGTCGCTGGTGTTCGCCCGCCAGACCGGTACCGTCCTCAGCCCCCGGCCTGGATCCGCGGCATCCGGCCGGGACCGTTCGGGCCTGTGGCTGCGGAACGCCGCCGCCGGGCTGTGCGTGCTGGCCGCAGCCGCGGCCACGGTGAGCTTCACCGCCCAGTACCAGCTGGCCGACGCCACCCGCCACCTCCCCGTCATCGCCGCCTTGGAGGCCGCCATCCCTGACGCCGCCGCCCTGGTCTTCGCCTGCCTCGGGGTCGCGCTGGCGCTGCACGGCCGCCGCGCGATCCGGGCCCGGACGCTGAACCTGGCCTCGGTCGGCACCAGCGTGTTCATGAACACCATCGCCGCCGCCCCCGGCTGGCGGAACCTGGCCATCTGGGCCATGCCCCCGATCGCCTACGCCCTGGCCAGCGACACCCTCATCACCGTCGTCCGGGTCATCGTCCGCCACCAGGACATCCCCGGCCCCGGCGCCGGCGACACGGCCACCCCGCTCGCCGCCGTCGGCGCCCTGATCCTGTGGCTGCTGCGCCTCACCCTGGCCCCCGCCTCCACCCTGGCCGGATTCCGCGCCTGGGTCCTGGCCGAATGCCCCACCGCCCCCGCCCGCCGCGCACCCCGCCCGCCACTCACCCCCGCTCCCACGCCCCGGACGGCCCCCTCACCGCAGCTGGCCCAGGTCCCGCGCCCCACCAAGACCGCCCGGTTTCTGACCTTGGTCGCCGAACGACACGGGCCTCTTGCCGCCATTCCGCTGCCCGCCGTGGCCGGCATCGCCGCGGCCCTGGCCCCCCAGGTCGACCTGAACACCGGCGCCGCCCGCACCGCCCTGCGCCGCGCCGTCCTGTCCGCCCAGAACGGAGACCCCCGATGATGCTCAAGTACGCCATCGCCCTGGCCATCGTGCTCCTCCTGGCCGCGTTCTTCGCCTGGGCGTTCCTGCCCGCCCGCCACCTCCCCGGCAACCGCGCCCGCCACCTCCGGATCCGCCTGCACCTCCGTCTCCACCCCGGCAAGGGCTTCGCCCACGTCTTCAGCCTCTGGCTCCGCTGGGGCCGCCTGGCCGCGCTGCGCCGCTCGGGCCGGATCCGCCGCTCCCTCCCGCTGTGGTACCGGATCTGCGATGCGCGGCAGCACTCGGTGTTCCTGGGCCGGGCCCACTACCGGCACCGCCTCCAGGTCCCCCTCGAAGAGCACCTGCTGATCATGGCGCCCCCGCGCACCTATAAGACGGCCTTCCTGGCCGACGTGATCCTGCGTTTCCCCGGTCCGGTCATCGCCACCACCACCAAGGCCGACATCTACGGGCTCACCAGCGCGGTGCGCGCCGAGCGCGGCCCGGTGCACGTCTTCAATCCCCAGCACATCGGCGGCGTCCCGTCCACGTTCCGCTGGTCCCCGGTCGACGGCTGCGAGGACCCGGCCACCGCGATCCGCCGCGCCGACTCCTTCGCGTTCGCCGTCTCCCAGAAAGGCGTCGAGGACGGCAGCTTCTGGTCCGCCAAGGCCAGCGACTACCTCCGCGGCTACTTCCACGCCGCGGCCCTGGCCGGCTACGACCTGCGTGCCGTCGCCGCGTGGGTGTCCGGCGCCGACCCTGATACGCCCGAGCGGATCCTGATCGCCACCGGAGCGCGCCAGTGGGCGCTGACCCTGGCCGAACTGCGCTCCGAGGCCCATAAGACCGCGGCCACAGTCCGGATGGTGATGTCAAGATCTCTGGCCTTCATGGCCGACCCGGCCCTAGCCGCGTCCGTCCTCCCCGGTCCCGGCGGAGGCTTCGACATCCCCGCGTTCCTGCGGGAGGCGGGCACCGTCTACATGATCGCCGAAGCGGTGTCCGAGGAAGCCCCGGTCGCGCCGCTGTTCGCCGCGATGGCCACGGAGATCCACTACGTCGCCGCGCAGATCGGCCAGGCCTCGGCATCTGGTCGCTTGGATGCGCCGCTCCTGATGGGACTCGACGAGGTCACCCAAATTTGCCCGGTTCCGCTGCCGGCTTGGCTGTCAGACTCCGGCGGCAAAGGAATTCAGGTGGTCGCCCTCGTCCACGGCGAAGCCCAGCTGACCGGCCGGTGGGGCGACCATGGCCGCCAGGTCGTCCTGGACACCTCCTCGGTCAAGGTGTTCCTGCCCGGCATCACCGACGTCACCACCCTGGACGCCGCGGCCAAGCTCTGCGGCCAGGCGTCGTGGAAGATCCGCGGCCAGGAGCACGCCACCCGCCACGACATCGCCACCCCGGACATGATCCGCCAGCTCCCCGCCGGGTTCGCCCTGGTCATCCGCGGCGGCTGCGCCCCGGTCATCGCCCGGCTGCCCCGCGCCTGGAAGAACCCCGCCTACCGCCGCGCCCGCCGCCACGGCCTCACCGCGGAACCCGCCTACGAGATCCCCCAGGTCGGCGGGTGGACCGAACCGGACATCCCTGACCACGTGCCCGACGGCCTGATCTACCGCGACGACACCTCCCCCTGGAACTGACCATGATCCCCGACCCCCTCCCCGGCGTCCTGGCCAAGCTCACCGAGCACCAGGACCAGATCACCGAGCTCGACACCCGCGAAACCAGCCACCACACCGCGACCGCCGAACGGCTCACCCAGATCACCGACCTGGTCACCGCCGTCCGCCGCCTGCTAGATGACCACCAAGCCGCCCTGACCCGGATCGAGAACCTGAACGGGCAGGACGCCGCCAGCAACGATGGCCGTTACCGTCCCGGCCCGGCCGCGACATGGTGGAAGCTCACCGGCGCCGAACGGCAGGAGCCCATCGCGCAGCTCCATGCCTGGATCGAGCAGGTGTACCGGCCCGGCTACGGGCACCTGGCCGCGGCTCTCGGCCCGTGCTGGCAGTCCCACGACCTGTGCCTGTACGGCCTGGACATCCTCAGCGGCCTGTGGTCCGTCCTGTACCTCCAGCCCCGCCGCACCCCCGGCCTGCTCACGGCCCAAGCCGAATACCAATCCCGCCTCCTGCCCGCCCTAGCTGATCAGCTCCGGCTGGAAACCTCCCGCTGCGGCCACCCCCGCCACCCCGCCCCCGTCATCCGCCGTCCCCGGACCGCGCCATGACCGCCGAGACACTGCGCCAGGCCCTGGCCTACGCCCGGTCCGGCTGGCCCGTGTTCCCCTGCCAGCCAGGCGCGAAGGTCCCCGCCACCGCGCACGGCTTCAGAGACGCCACCACCGACCCGGTGCAGATCACCAGCTGGTTCGGCCGCGGCTTCGGCTGGAACCTGGCCATCGCCACCGGCGCCCCCGGACCCGACGTCCTGGACATCGACCAGCACGGCCCCGCCGGGAACGGCTACCCCGCGTTCACCCGGCTCCACCAGGCCGGACTGGTGACCGGCGCCGCCGCCTACGTCCGGACCCCCGCCGGCGGAATGCACGCCTACTTCGCCGGCTCCGGCCAGCACAACGGTCACCTGGCCCGCCACCACCTGGACTTCCGCTCCCGCGGCGGGTACATCCTGGCCCCGCCGTCCCACGTGGACGGCCGCCCTTACCAGGTCATCAAGACCCCCGGCGGCCACGGCGGCCTGGACTGGGACGCGGTCACCCAGCTCCTGGAACCCCAAAGACAGCCAACATCGCCGCAACTCCACCCGGCCCCCACCCAGGACATCAGTCACCTGGCTCGCTGGGTCGCCAGCCAGCCCGAGGGCAACCGCAACACCGGCCTGTACTGGGCCGCCAACCGCGCCCTGGACACCGATCCGGCCGCCGACCTGACCGCCCTGGCCGCCGCCGCCAAAGACTCCGGCCTCGAGGAACCCGAGATCACCCGGACCCTGGACTCCGCCCGCCGGACAAGCCAGCCCCGCCCGCACCCCTCGGGCCGCCAAGCCGAGACGGACAACTGAGATGAGCACCGGCACCGCGCCCACCCCCGCCACCACCCAAGCCTCGGCCTCTACCCGGCGCCGGGCAACCAGCGGCGCGCCGATCGTCCGCGCGGTCACCAGAAGCACCGTGCCCCGTGCCCTCCTGGACGCTGGCGGCACCCGCCTCCGGCTCCGCGCCCTGCACGTTATGGGCCACGGCTCAGCTCGCATCGCCCGCGCCCTGGGCGCCCGCGAGATGACCATCCGCAGGCTCACCCGCGGCGACGCCTCGACGGTCAGCCCGCAGCTGCGCGACGCCGTCACCGCCCTGTACGACACCTGGTGGGACAAGCGCGCCCCCGAACGCACCCGGGCCGAACGCGCCGCCGTCACCCTGGCCCGCCGCCGCGCCGCCGCCGGGAACTGGTGCGCCGCCGCCGCCCTGGACGACGACCGGCTCGACACCCCCGGCTACCGCCCCCGCAGCCGCTGGCGGCCCGCCACCGGCACCGGCGTCGCCCCCGACATCCACCCGCCAGCCCGCCACCACGGAAGGAAAGGCGCATGAGCGACCAGCGGATAGGCCTGGACCTGTTCAACGATGTCCTGGACGTGCTGGACCGGCACGGGTTCGCCCGCGGCGACGACGAGCACGCGGGCCGGGCGATCTTCCTCATCGGGGATCTGGCCCGCATTTACGAGGGCACGCAGGACCATCCGTTCGGTCCCTTCATCAATCCGGCACCGTCCCCGCAGACGGCACCTGAGCCGCCTGGCCCGGACGGTCGTGACCCGGTCATGGTCCCGGTCAGCGAGCTGAAGACCGTCCTGCTCGCGCTCGATACCGCCGCCGACGACCTGCGCGACCAAGCCGAGCTGTGCACCCACTGCCCGGACCAGTCCTGCCCCGCCTGCCAGTCCCGCCTCCGCGA
>Ga0182030_10014432_pt1 | contig 15592 bp, 8 predicted proteins | sample 812S3MmetaG_FD_121299 | JGI IMG/M metagenome (GOLD analysis project Ga0182030, IMG submission 121299) | Permafrost microbial communities from Stordalen Mire, Sweden - 812S3M metaG (Illumina Assembly) | ecosystem: Environmental > Terrestrial > Soil > Wetlands > Permafrost | place: Sweden...
GATCGAGCTGACGGCGTCCATCTTCGCATGAGGGGGCGGCTCGATGCGGTCGACGTCGCGCGCGGGCTCGCGCTTGTGGCAATGGCCGGCTACCATTTCACTTGGGATCTCGCCTATTTCGGCGTCGTCGACGCCTCGACGCCGTTCCAGCCGCCGATGCATTTGGCCTCGCATCTGATCGGCGGCGCGTTCCTCGCGCTCGCCGGGCTCTCCCTGGCGCTGGCGCACGCCCGAGGCTTCCGGCCGCGCAATTTCCTCAAGCGGCTGGCGTTGATCGGCGCCGCGGCGGCGGCGGTGTCGGCGGCGACCTACTGGCAGGACCCGAAAACATTTATCTTCTTCGGCATTCTGCATTGTCTGTTCGCCGCCAGCCTCGTCGCCGCGCCGTTCCTGAGCAGCGCGCGCGCCGCGCCGCCGCTGGCGCTGGGTGCGGCGATGGTCGCGCTGCCGCTCGTCTATTCGTCGCCTCTCTTCAATCCGCCCTGGCTGATCTGGCTGGGCCTCGGAACCGAGGACCCCTCGACGCTAGACTGGCGCCCGCTCCTGCCCTGGGCCGGCGTGGTCCTGATCGGCCTCGGCTTGGCGCGGCTCGCGCCGCCGATCCCCGCGTGGCGAGCCAAGGCCGCGCCGAGCCGCGCGCTCGCCTTCGCCGGACGCCACAGCCTCGCGATCTACCTGATCCACCAGCCGGCGATGATCGGCCTGCTTTACGCCGTGCTGCAACTGAGCGGCTTTTCCGAGCGGCTATCGGTCGAAACCTACGCGAGGGCGTGCCGGCCGGCCTGCGTCGAGGCGGGCGGCGAGATCGACGCCTGCGAGCGCGCCTGCGCCTGCGTGATCCGCGACGCCTCCGCCGCCGGCCTCGCCGGGCGGCTCGGCGCGCACTCCATCGGCAAGGAGGAACGCAGCCGGATCGGGGCCATTGTCGAGACCTGCGGGTCGCAGGCGCGCTAGTGGAACGGGGCCATCAGACCCCTCGGTTAGAACAACCGCTCGCGCCATCAACTGTCTCCAGCCGCCATGCGAGTTCACGCTGACTTCGTTCCTCGTGGCGCGCGCGGAGGCGGGTAGCGGCGACGGCGGCTCTGGCTGGAGCGTGGTTCGAGGCCCCTTCGGGGCTCACCACGAGGTTCGTTCGAGGCCCCTTCGGGGCTCCCACGAGGAGGTGGATGGCGGGAGCGTCCCCTCACCGCCCTTCCGTCACATTCCTAGAGCGCGGCCCGCCGCGTGCATATGTTGCAGCGGGAAAACCGCGGCTCGCGTCTGGCGCGCGCGCGCGCCTGGCCGCATAGTGCGGCCGCCCTTCCATTGCGAGTCCGCCTTGCCTGTCACCGCCCGCCAGCATTCAGCTTCCGCACTCGCCCAAGCCGAAGCCCAGGTCGCGCGCTGGACGGCCGATTACGCGCCGCTGCCCGGCATCCCCGACGAATTCATCGGCCCCGACGGCGAGCGTAGCGCGCCCTGGACGCGGCTGCTGACGCAACTGGCGATGGCCTCGCCCGCCGTCGTCGCCGAACGTTTCGCCGCCGCCGACCGGCGCGTGCGCAACCGTGGCATGTCCTATCGCGTGCGCGGCGAGACCGCCGAGCGCGTCTGGCCGCTCGGGCGGCTGCCGCTGTTGATCCCGATGTCGGAATGGCGGCAGATCGAGCGCGGCGTCATCGAGCGCGCCGAACTGATCGAGCGCGTGCTGGAGGATGTCTACGGCGAGGGCAAGCTGATCGCCGAGGGGGCGTTGCCGGCGGCGGCGCTGACCGGCTCGGCCGACTTCATCGCCGCCATGCGCACCGTCAAGCCGCCGGGCGGGCGCTGGCTGCGGCTCTACGCCGCCGACATCGGCCGCGGCCCCGACGGCGGCTGGTGGGTGCTCGGCGACCGCACCCAGGCGCCTTCCGGCGCGGGCTATGCGCTGGAGAACCGGCTCGTCGTCAGCGGGGCCTTCCCCGAGCTTTATTCGCAGATGAACGTCGAGCGCGTCGCGCCGTTCTTCCGCGACCTCAGAGCGGGCATGAAGGGCAGCGGCGAGCGCTCGGAGCCGCGCATCTGCATCCTCACGCCCGGCGCCTATAGCGAGACCTATTTCGAGCACGCCTATCTCGCGCGCTATCTCGGTTTCCTGCTGGTCGAAGGCGACGACCTCGTCGTCGGCGACGGACATCGCGCCTATGTGCGCACCATCGCCGGCCTCAAGCGCGCCGACGTGATCTGGCGCCAGGTCGATTCCGAGTGGATCGATCCGCTGGAGTTGAACTCGTCGTCGCGGCTCGGCGTCTCGGGCCTGCTGGAGGCTATCCGCACAGGCGCGGTGGCGGTCGAGAACCTGCCCGGCACGGGCTTCATCGAGTCGCGGGCGATGCTCGCCTTCCTGCCGCGCATCGCCGGGCGCCTGAACGGCAAACCGCTGGAGATGCCCAATATCGCGACATGGTGGTGCGGCCAGGAGGCCGAGCGCGCGCGCGTGCTTGAAAACCTCGAGCAGATCTCCGTCGCCAGCGCATTCGGCGACGGCGCGCGCGGCCTGGAGAAGCGGCGCATCGCGGTCGGCGCCGAACTTTCCGAGGCCGAGCGCGCCGCGCTCAAGGGCCAGATCGCCGCGCGCGGGCTCGATTACGTCGGGCAGGAGATGGTGCGGCTCTCAACCATGCCGCGCTGGGAGAACGGCAAGCTGGTGCCGCGCCCTTTCGTGCTTCGCGTCTATGTCGCGGCGACGCCGGAGGGTTGGCGCGTGATGCCCGGCGGCTTCGCGCGCGTCTCCGACAAGCCGGACGCGCGCGCAGTCTCGATGGGCGAAGGCGTCGAATCCGCCGACGTGTGGGTTTTGGCGGACAAGCCGGTGCCGACCGCCTCGCTGCTGCCGTCGCCGGAAAAGACCCGCATCACCCGCCTGCTCGGCAATCTGCCGAGCCGCGCCGCCGATAACCTCTTCTGGTTCGGACGCTATCTCGAACGCGCCGAGGCGACGCTGCGGCTCGTGCGCGTGCTGAGCGCGCGTGCGGTCGATCCGGAGGGGCCGATGATCGGCGCTCGCGACTCGGTCGAGGGTCTCACGCGGCTGCTCGTCGCCTGGGGCGCTATCGACGCCAAGACGACGGCGCTGCGACCCGCCGAGACCGCTCTGCGCAGTCCCGAGAATTACGGCTCGGCGCTCTCCATCGCCAACGCCGCGGGCCTGGCCGCCTCCGTCATCCGCGAGCGGCTGACGCAGAAGACCTGGACGCTGATCGGCAAGCTCAAGTCGGAGTTGCTCGCGCTGCCGAAGCGGTCGCTGACCGACGCCGAGATCATCGACTGCATCGACGAGCAACTGACGACCATCGCCGCGCTCGCCGGCCTGTTCGACGAGAACTTCAACCGCGGCGCGGGTTGGCGCTTCTACGAACTCGGGCGGCGCATCGAGCGCGGCATCAACACCTGCCGGATCGCCAGGGCGTTTGCGCACCAGAATGCCGCCGAGCACGATCTCGACGTGATGCTCGATCTCATAGACTCGCAGATCACCTACCATTCGCGCACGCTGGTCGGCGTCGCGCTGGCGCCGGTGCGCGATCTCGCTTTGCTCGACCCCTATAATCCGCGTTCGGTCGCCTTCCAGACGCGCCTCATCGCCCAGCATATCTCGACGCTGCCGTTGCTGCGTCAGGACGGCATACCCGAGGAGCCGATGCGGCTCGCCGCCCGCCTCAGCGCCGAGATCGAGACCGAGGTCGCCGACCGGCTCGACGACGACAGCATCGACGCGATAGAGAGCCAACTGGCGCAACTCGCCGAGGCGATCGGCCGCCGCTATTTCCTGCATGGCGCCTCGGCTCGGGCCGAGAAGATCATGGGCCTGGGATGATCTACGACCTCACCCATTTGACGCGCTACAAGTACGGCGCGCCGGTCGTCGTCAACGATTGCGTGCTGCGGCTGCGACCGCGCGACGAGCCAGGCCAGCGCGTCAGCGACTTTCGCATCGAGGCGCAGCCGGCGGCGCGCGACTGGAGCGTAAGCGAGGACGCCTTCGGCAACAGCGTCGCGCGGCTGCACATCGCGACTTCGCACCGGGAGATGTCGATCAAGTCGACGTCGCGCGTCGAGGTCGCGCGCGCCGCGCCGCCCATCGCCGCCCTGACGCCGGCGTGGGAGTATATCGCGGCCGAGGCGGCCGCGTCGGAGTCGCTCAGACCGGATTCGCCGGCCTTCGCGCTCTACCCGAGCCGGCGCGTGCCGCTGTTCCCGGCCGTAGCGACCTATGCGCGCGAAAGCTTTCCCGGGCGCCGACCGATCTACGAGGCCGCCGTCGAGCTCAACGCGCGCATCAAGGCGGACTTCGCCTACGACACCAAGGCGACGGAAGTGACCACCTCCCCGGCCGACGCCTTTGCGGCGCGGCGCGGCGTTTGCCAGGATTTCGCGCATATCATGATCGCCGGCCTGCGGTCGCTGAGCCTGCCGGCGCTGTACGTGAGCGGCTACATCCGCACCCTCCCGCCGCCGGGCAAGCCGCGCCTCGCCGGCGCCGACGCCTCGCACGCCTGGGTCGCAGTCTGGTGCGGCCCCTCGTTTGGCTGGCTCGGACTCGATCCCACCAACGCGATTCCCGAGGGCGACGATCACATCGTCGTCGCGCGCGGGCGCGACTACGCCGACGTGCCGCCGGTGGACGGAGTGATTCTCTCCTATGGCGGCCACAAGCTCGACGTCGCCGTCGACGTGGTCCCCGTCGGCGGCAAGTAAAGCGGGCGGAGACGCGGCCCGGCGCGTCCCCCCGCTGCGCACAACTCAGACGAGATCGGCCGCGCTCGACACAATAAAGCGCGTAGGCTTGCCGCAACGCGGGGTTCAACAACGAAAATCGAGCGGGAGGATTATTCAAGCAATCGTGATCGCAACTCAATGTTGTGATCTCCTGCTCATCCACAGGTTTCACAGTCTAACACAAGCATGTCGCAGCACGCCGCTTCGTCAAAGGAGTAAGCTGCGATTCGCGGCGATGCGGTACGACGAATCACAAGGCTTCGAGCAGCGTCCGCCCCTGGCGCGGACGGCGCCGCCGCGCGAACTCGCCTTCCTCGTCGCCTATGGCGCGCCGCCCGAGACCCTGATGCGCGCCGGCGAGATCGCCGCGGCGCACGGCGTCTCGCCCAACGAAGCCCTGCTCGGCGAGGGGCTGGCGCAGGAGGAGTTCTTCTATCGCGCGCTTGCCGACCGGATCGGCGCGCCGTTCCATGTCGGCGGCGCGTCGCTCGACACCGCGGTTTCGCCGGCGCGCGCTGTCAACGCGGGGTTCGTCTATCTCGCCAAACTCGCCGCGCCGTACCGCGCCATTGCGGCGCCGCGCGGCGAGGCGCTGCGGCTTCTCGTCGAGGCCGCCGACGCCGGGCGATCCATCGAAGGGCTCGCCATCACTTCGCCGCGGCGGCTCGGGGCGCTGGTGCGGGTCGAGCGCGCCGGCGAGATCGCGACGCGCGCTTCCTATGCGCTGGAGCGGCTCGACCCCGCATTTTCGGCGCGCGGCGAGATGCGGCCGGCGCAGACGGTCGCCGCCGCCAGCTTCGGGCTGACGCTGATCGCGCTCGCCTTCCTCGCGCCGGGCGCGGAGCGCGCGCTTTCGTCGATCCTGCTGTGGACGCTGTTTTCGGCGACCATCGGGCTGCGCCTCGCTGCGGGCATCGCCGCAAATGTCGCGGCCCCGCCGCCGCCGCTCGCCGACGCCGATCTGCCAGTCTACACGGTCGTCGTGGCGATGTATCGCGAGGGCGCGGTCATTCCCAAACTGGTGGCCGCGCTCAACCGGCTCGACTATCCGAAGGCGAAACTCGACATCAAGCTCGTTATCGAGAGCGGCGACGAGGAGACCCTGGCGGCGATCCGCGCCGAGCGGCTGCCGTCGCGCTACGACGTCATCGTCGTCCCGCCGGGCAAACCGCGCACGAAACCGCGGGCGCTGAACGTCGCGCTCGACGTCGCGCGCGGCGAACTGCTTTGCGTCTACGACGCCGAGGACGAGCCGGCCCCGGACCAGCTGCGCCGCGCCGCCGCTCGCTTCGCCGCAGACGTGAGCCTCGACGCGATGCAGGGCAAGCTGACCATCGCCAACTGGCGCGACGGCTGGCTGAGCTTCATGTTCGCGGTCGAATACGCCGCGCTGTTCGAGCTTATCAATCCCGGGCTCTCGGCGCTCGACTTACCCGTGGCGCTCGGCGGCACCACAAACCATTTCCGCGCCAACGTGCTGCGCCGCGTCGGCGGCTGGGACGCCTGGAACGTCACCGAGGACGCGGATCTCGGCCTGCGCCTCGCCCGCTTCGGCGCCCGCGTCGGCGCGCTCGAGTCGGAGACCGCCGAGGAGGCGCCCAACGAGCTCGGCAACTGGTTCCGCCAGCGCATGCGCTGGCAGAAGGGCTGGATGCAGACCATGATCGTCCACACCCGCAATCCCCTGCGCTATTTCCGCGAGACGGGCTTGAAGAAAGGCCTCGCCGGGCTGACGCTCATCGTCGGCACGGTGATGACGGGGCTGTTCGGGCCGCCGTTCCTCGCCGAAGCGATCTGGCGCGCGATCGACGAGGCGACGTCGGACACGGCGATGTCGCGGCTCGCCGACGTCTACACCTACATCCTGACGCTGATGGGCGTGCAAGCCGTGCTGCTGCCGGCGCTGGTGGCGATGCGCAAGCGGGGCTTGAGGCAATACGGGCGGGCGCTGCTGTACATGCCGGTCTATTACGCGCTGGTGTCGGCGGCGACCTGGGCGGCGCTGTACGAGCTGATCGTGCGGCCGTTCTACTGGCACAAGACCGCGCACGGACGAGCCGGGCCGCGGGCGCCGAGGATAGCGGCGGGGACAGGCGCGGCGGGCGGAGTTTGAAGGGGTTAGGCTGCGCGACCTAATTTGCATGACCTGATGTGCGATTGACCCCGCGGTTATCAGCCAATAGTATTTGCAGGCGCTAATTTTTAAGAGCCGCGCGCGCAAATTTTCGCGCAAAAATCTACGGGAGGCCTACCATGTCCGCACCCGCTTTCCACCACATCAATCTGAAGACGACCCGACTTGCCGAGATGATCGATTGGTACGGCAAAGTCACGGGAATGACGGTATCGCATCAGGCGCCTGTCGGCGCCTGGTTGTCGAATGACGCGGCCAACCATCGCATCGCGTTCCTGGCCTTCCCTTGGCTTAGCGATGACGCCGCAAAGGAAGGGCACACCGGGCTGCACCACTGCGCTTTCGAATATCCGACCTTCCAAGAACTGTTCGAAAGTTTCGCGCGGCTGCGCGACATCGGGATCGTCCCAGCCGTATGTCTGGATCACGGGATGACGACTTCGATGTACTATTCTGACCCGGACGGGAATCATGTGGAGTTGCAGGTCGACAATTTCGGCGATTGGGCGAAATCGAAGGAATGGATGGAAACGTCTGCGGAATTTGCCGCCAATCCGATCGGCGTGTTCTTCGATCCCGGGCTTGTCTACGACGCTTATAAGGCTGGCCGCTCGCCGTCGGAGCTTCATGTCGCCATCACGGCGGGACAATTCCTGCCCGACCCTGTCCCGGTTATCGGGCCGCCGCCAGCGAGGGACTAACGTTTCCCGATCAGGCTGAAGCGCCGGCAATCGCGCACATGCGTCGTTCTCCCTGGGGCTTGGTATGACTTGTTCGATTAGATCAATTGCGCTCAACCGATTTTGAAATTGGCGGCGGACAACTGCGACGCCGTGGTATTCGTGAAGTCGATTGAACCGTAGATGCCGAGTTCCAGTTTCAAACCGCCCGCGCCGTCGCCGGTGAGAGCGCCGTAAGCGTCTTGCGCCGTCGCAAAGCCGCCGACGCCGTTGAGCAGATCGACGATTCCGCTTGGGTCGGCGCCGAAATTGTTGACGGTCGCCGCGCCCACGGCGTTCCCGACGTCCAACACCGAACCCGCTCCGTTGTAGTTGATTACGTCGTCTTGCCCGAGCGCGATCTGATCGCTGTGGCCCCACAATATCGAGATCGTGTCCCAGTTGCCGGCCGTAATGACGTTTTGCGCTCTCGCCAACGCCAACACGACATGGTCGCCCACCACCGCGTCGACGCCCAACGCGTCGATCTCGGCATTTGTAGAGGTGTTCACGCTCACGTCGAAATGCGCTCCCGTCAAAGTATCGAGCGCGCCCGTGGCGCCGCTGCCGGTCAGATTGACTTTGTCGCCGATGCCGAAATGGGCTGACGTACCCGTTCCGTCGAAGGCTACGGCCGAGTCGCCGAGGACCCTGAGCGTGTCATCGGCGCCGGACATCGAAATATTGGAGTTGCCGCCGATCCGGACCGTGCTGTTAGACACATCGCCGAGGTCCGGCGCGCCGCTCTCGCCGTTGCCGCCGATAAAGAAATCTGCGCCGGTGGACGAGATATCGAAGCCGGCGCCGAGGAGGCGCTGGTTGGTTCCCGCCACCGTCGCCGCCGCAGTGGCGGCGAAATGTATGACGTTGTCGCTGCCAAAGATTTCCAGCAACGAGGCGGTCGCGACGAAGACGCGGTCGTGCGAGCCCGTGACCGAGTCGCCCCCGACATAGGCTTCACTGAGGAAAATTATGTCGTCGGAGCCCTGAAAGGACGTGTTGTCGCCCGCCGTGACGACGAGGCAATTGTCGCCGAGGGTGAAGGCGACGATGCCGCCGTTCAGGGTCACATTCAAGCCGGCCTCGACGAACACTTCAAGCGTGCTTCCGGCGAGGGAGTCCCATTGTCCGGCCGGGCCGTTGAGGGTGACGTAGCCTTGGCTCGCCGAGATCGTATTGTTTCCGCCGGTCACGGTCATGTTGACGATGTCGGCCGCGGATATGGTGTCGTCGTCGCCGACGATGGTGACGGTCGATTGAGTGACGATGGAGATTTGCGCGTCGGAACCGGTGAACGCATTGTCGCTGTTGCTCAGAGTGACCATAGCGTTACTGACCTCGATCATCTTCAAGCCGACCGGAGGCTTCGGCTCAGGTCGCCGCACCTCGGAGATTTCTTAACTGTGGAGATTCTGCCCGTAATGCCGATTTGCGGCGAGCCTCACCGGAGCCGCTACCGCAAATTCCCCGTATGCCCCAGCGAGTAACTCCCCGGCTGCGGCCAGACCGTCAACCCGTGCGGCATGCCGCCGACGGGGATCGTCTTGACCGAGCCGTTCTCGGTGTTGAAGGCGTAGATCACCCCGTCGTAGCGGCCCGAAAGCCACAGGTATTTGCCGTCCGCGCTGACGTTGCCCATGTCGGGGCTGCCGCCGCCGGGGATTGTCCAGTTCGCGACGATCTTGCGCGTGGCGAAATCCATCACCGAGACCCCCCCCTCGCCTTTGATCACGCCGGCGAGGTTATGCGTGCCGCGATTGGAGATGTAGAGCTTCGTCCCGTCGCGGCTGGGATAGAGGCCGTGCGCGCCGACGCCGGTCTTGATGAAGCCGGTCTCCTTGAACGCGTCGCCGTCGATGACGATGAGGCCGTCCTGCAGCATGTCGGCGACGAAGAAGGCGGAGCCGTCGGGGGCGACGCGGATGTCCTGCGGGATGTGCTTGGGCGACAGTTGCAGCATCCCCGCCAGCTTGTGATGCACGAGGTCGATCTTGGCGAGCTTGTCGCCGAACTCGCAGGTGAAGATCGCGTAGGAGCCGTCGAGCGCGAAATCGGCGTGGTTGATGCCGCCGCATTCCGGCGCGACGACGTAGCCCTGCAGCGCCATCGTGTGCGGGTCGCGGAACTCCAGGCGCCGCTTGGCCTCGGCGACGACGATGGCAGAATGGCCGTCGGGGGTGAAATACATGTTGTAGGAATCCGGCACGTCGATCGCCTTGCCGACCTTGCCGGTCTTGGGGTCGATCGCCGCCACCGAGGCGTGGCCGCCGGTGTAGCTGATGTCGCCGGAGACCCACAGCGTCTGCAGGTCCCACGAGGGCACGATGTGCTGCGGGCTCGGCACCGCGAAATAGCTGTCGACGACCTGGAAGGTCGCGGGGTCGATCACGTCGACGCGGCCGGTCGTCAGGTTCGGCGCATAGACCCGCGTCAGCGCGCCGGCGGTCGCCGGGCTGATCTTGTCGGGCGCGATGCCGGCGTAGACGTTCTTCGGGTCGGGCAGCGGCGGCATCGTCAGGTTGCCGGGCGGCAGGTTTTCGGCCGACGGCGCCGGCTCCGGCCGCCATTGCGGGCGGTAGAAGCTGCGATGCGGCGGAGTCCAGCGGGCGACGGGCGGCGTCCAGCGGGCGACGGCGGCGCGACGAAGCGGACGGCCCAGCTCGTAGCGGGCGAGCTGGACGAATTCTTCCGGCGTCTGTGCGACTTCCGGCGCGCCGAGGCAGGGCGGCGGGCACGGCTTGACGCCGCCGCACCAGTCCGGCACAGTCAGAGACTGCGCGCCGCCGAAAGCGAACAGGCCAGCGAGCCCCGCCAGCGCGGTCAGGCCCGCGCCGAGCCATGTCTTGCGACTGATCATCACGTTAGGCGCCGCCCCTCGACCCAGTCATTCGCGTTCCCTACATAAGGGCGTATTTTGCGCCTTGACACATAAACGGCGTATGAACGGACGAGAATGCGGCCTTATGTCCGAACATTGCTCGCGTCACAATAAATAATGTTCCGCCGCATCGAATTATCCGATTCCGTTGTTACCTCTTACGGGTATGAGCCGACCGTAAGGCAGGTCAGCGGGCGCCGTGGGCAGGGAAATCCACATGTCGTTGAAGTCGGTTTCCTGGGGAATTCTGGTCCTTGCGCTCTGCGCAGGGGCTTACGCGGTCTATGCGCCGCAGGACGTCGAGAAGATCTCGCCGCAGGCGGCCAATCTCGCGCGAACGGTGCGCGCGAAATTGCCGCTACCCGCCTCAGGGACGCAGGATGCGCAGGCCAAGCCGGAGGCCGCCTCGGGTCCGCCGCCCGTGCCGGTCGAGGCGCAGACGGTCGAGAAGAAGGATTTCCCGGTCGTGCTGGAGAGCCTCGGTCAGGTCGCCCCCTACCAGACCGTCACGATCAAGGCGCGGGTCGACGGCCAGATCACCCGCATCGCGTTCAAGGAAGGGCAGATGGTCAAGGAGGGCGAACTCCTCGCCGAGATCGATCCCAAGCCGCTCCAGGCCGCGCTCGATCAGGCGGTTGCGAAGAAGGCGCAGGACGAGGCCAATCTCGCCAACGCCAAGCGCGACCTCGACCGTTACCAGACGCTCATCAAGCAGAGCTTCGCCTCGCAGCAGCAATACGACACGCAGGTCGCGCTGGTGAACTCCGACACCGCTTTGGTCAAAGGCGACGACGCCTCGATCGACGCCGCCAAAACGCAGCTCGGCTATACCAAGATTTATGCGCCGCTGACGGGCAAGGTCGGGTACCGCCTCGTGGATCAGGGCAACATGGTGGCCGCCGCGCAGCAGACCGGCATCGTCGTCATCAACCAGTTGCAGCCGATCTCCGTGACCTTCACCGCGCCGGAGGAGCAGGTCGGCCAGATCAACGCGCTGATGAAATCGGGCGCCGCCAAGGTCGTCGCCAATTCGACCGACGGCAAAGAGATCGCTGAAGGCGCGCTGGAGGTGGTCGACAACACCATCGACGTCGCCACCGGCACCGTGAAATTGAAGGCGCGTTTCGAGAACAAGGACGACAAGCTTTGGCCGGGACTCGCCGTCATCGCCGATCTCACGCTCGGGATCGACAAGGACGCGCTCGTCGTTCCCACGGCGGCGGTGCAACATGGCGTGCAGGGGCTGTTCGTCTACGTGATCGACGGCGACGGCAAGGCGCAGACGCATCCGGTCAAGATTTCGCATCAGAACACGCAGGAGGCGGCGCTCGCCTCGGGCGTGAAGCAGGGCGACAAGATCGTCACCGCCGGTCAGACCAATCTGAAGCCGGGCGTTGCGGTCGCCATCCAAACCGCGCAATCGCGGAGCTGACATGTCTGGAGGCTTTTCCGCACTCTTCATCCACCGTCCGGTCGCGACCACGCTGCTGATGCTGGCGCTGCTGCTGGTGGGTCTCGTCGCCTATCCGCTGCTTCCCGTAGCGCCGCTGCCGCAGATCGACTTCCCGACCATCACCGTCAGCGCCCAGCTTCCCGGCGCCTCGCCGGAGACGATGGCGTCTTCGGTCGCCCAGCCGCTGGAGCGGCAGTTCGCGCAGATCGCCGGCGTCTCGCAGATGACTTCGACGAGTTCGCTCGGGGCGACCGCGATCACCATCCAGTTCGATCTCGACCGCAACATCGACGCCGCGGCCAACGACGTGCAGGCGGCGATCAACGCCGCCAGCGGGCAGTTGCCGAAGAACCTGCCGAGCCCGCCGACCTATCGCAAGACCAACCCGTCCGACACGCCGATCCTCATTCTCTCGGTGACGTCGGACGTCGAGCCGATCGTCGAGGTCGACGACGTCGCCGAGAACATCCTGGCGCAGCGCATGAGCCAGATCTCCGGCGTCTCGCTGGTTCGCATCGGCGGACAGCAGCAGAAGGCGATCCGCATTCAGGTCGACCCGGCCAAGCTGGTCGAGAAAAACCTCCAGCTCGAAGACGTGCGCACGCAGATCACGCAGGCGACGGTCGACAATCCCAAGGGCTCGATCATCGGCGACAAGCAGACGTTCACGATCTACGACAACGATCAGCTCACGCTCGCCAAGGACTGGAACGACGTCATTGTCGCCTATCGCAACGGCGCAGCGGTGCGCGTGCGCGACATCGGCAAGGCGATCTCCGGGCCGGCCGACACCACCCAGGCCGGCTGGAGCAACGGCAAGCGCGGCATTTTCCTGGTCGTATTCAAGCAGCCCGGCGCCAACGTCATCTCGACGGTCGACAACATCAAGAAACAACTGACCAAGCTGACCGCCGCCATTCCGCCCGACATCAGCGTCGGCGTGCTGTCGGACCGCACAACGACGATCCGCGCTTCGGTCAAGGACGTGCAGAATACGTTGATGTTGACCATCGGCCTCGTGGTCATGGTCATATTCGTATTCCTGCGCAACGTCTGGGCGACGATCATTCCCTCGATCACCGTGCCGCTGGCGCTGTTGGGCGCCTGCGCGCTGATGTGGGCGGTCGGCTATTCGCTCGACAATCTCTCGCTGATGGCGCTGACCATCTCGGTCGGCTTCGTCGTCGACGACGCCATCGTCGTGCTCGAAAACATCCAGCGTCACGTCGAGGAGGGCATGAAACCCTATGAGGCGGCGATCAAGGGCGCGGGCGAGATCGGCTTCACCGTCGTCTCAATCTCGATCTCGCTGATCGCGGTGCTTATCCCGCTGTTGCTGATGAGCGGCATCATCGGCCGGCTGTTCCGCGAGTTCTCCGTCACCATCGCCATGACCATCGGCGTCTCGGCCCTGGTCGCGTTGACGCTGACGCCGATGATGGCGTCGCGTTTCCTCAAGGAACACGACGCGAAGAAACACGGAAGGATCTACAAGCTCAGCGAGCGCGGCTTCGACGCGATGGCCAAAGGCTACGCCAGGGGGCTCGACGTTGCGCTGCGGCATAGTTTCATCACGATAACGATCTTCCTCGCCACGGTCGTGGCGACCGGCTATCTGTTCGTGAAGATCCCCAAGGGCTTCTTTCCGCAGCAGGACACCGGCATCGTCTTCGGCACCACTGTCGCGGCGCAGGACGTGTCTTTCCCGGCGATGTACAAGCTGCAGGAGCAGATCGGCAGGATCGTTCAGGACGACCCGGCGGTCGCCTCGATGGCGATGGGTCTGGGCACCGGAACCGGCAACGCCTCGCAGAACTACGGCCGCATGTTCATCCAACTGAAGCCGCGCGAGGATCGCGACGTCGACGCGTTCCAGGTCATCAACCGGCTGCGCAAGGCGACGGCGAACGTCATCGGCGTCAAGCTCTTTCTGCAGGCGGCGCAGGACGTGACGGTTGGCGCGCGCGCGGCGCTGACGCAGTTCCAGTACACGCTGCAGGACGCCAATTACGCGGAGCTGAACGAGTGGGCGCCGAAACTGCTCGGCAAGCTGCAAGGCCTGCCGGAACTGCGCGACGTCGGCACCGACCAGCAGTCCAACGGCACGACGCTGCAACTGCAGATCGACCGCGACATGGCCTCGCGCTTCGGCATCCAGCCGCAGCAGATAGACGACACGCTCGACGATGCGTTCGGCCAGCGCGAAGTCACGCAATACTTCACGCAGATCAACAGCTATTACGTAGTCGAGGAGATCACGCCGGACCTGCAGAAGGACCCGAAGACGCTGGAGCAGTTGTACCTCCGCTCGCCGACGAACGGCCAGTTGGTGCCGCTCAGCGCCTTCGCCAAATGGACCACCGTGCCGGTCGCGCCGCTGTCGATCAGCCACCAGGGCCAGTTCCCCGCGGTGACGCTGAGCTTCAACCTCGCGCCGGGCGTCGCGCTGGGACAGGCGACGCAGGCGATCCAGCAGGCGGAACAGGATCTGAAATTGCCGGCGGCGTTGACGACCGCGTTCCAGGGCAATGCGCAGGCGTTCCAGGATTCGCTGTCGACCGTGCCGCTGTTGATCCTGGCCGCGCTGCTCGCCGTCTACATCATCCTGGGCGTGCTCTACGAGAGCTTCATCCACCCGCTGACGATTCTCTCGACGCTGCCCTCGGCCGGCTTCGGCGCGCTGGCGATCCTGATGCTGGCGGGCTACGAGTTCAGCCTCATCGCGCTGATTGGCGTCATCCTGCTGATCGGCATCGTCAAGAAGAACGGCATCATGATGGTCGACTTCGCCATTGCGGTGGAGCGCGACGAGCATCTCTCAAGCAAGGACGCGATTCGCAAGGCGGCGCTGATGCGCTTCCGTCCAATCATGATGACGACTTTCGCCGCGATGCTCGGCGGCGTGCCGCTGATGCTCGGCCACGGCACCGGCTCGGAGCTGCGCCAGCCGCTCGGCTACGCGATGGTCGGCGGCCTCATCGTCAGTCAGGCGCTGACCTTGTTCACGACGCCGGTGATCTATCTCTATCTCGACCGGCTCTCGACCTGGCTTTCGGGCTCCAAGGCGAAGACGGCCAAGAAGCCGCGCGAGCGGGCGGCCGCGGATGAAAACTGGCCGGAAGGCGCGCGTCAGCCGGCGGAGTGACGAGAGGCTCAGGTCGGCGCCCAAGGCGCGTCGGCGATCTGGCGCAGCAACAGGCGCTTGGCGAGCACCACCGCTGTCGGCCCGTCCGGCGCGGTGCCGTCTGCGCCGACGCGGGCGACGAGGTCGGGCTCGCGATTGAACGGCGCGCCGCCGACGATCACAGCGAGTTCGGGATTCTGCGACGCCCGCCGCAAGCTGTGAATCGTGAGCGCGACGTCGTCGAGATGATCGAGGCCGCCCATCGTGACGCCGACGACATGCACCCATTCGTCGCCGACCGCCTGCTCGTTGTTTGCGGTCGGCAGGCCCCGCTGGATCTCGACGGTCCAACCCGCGGCCGTAAGCATGGCCCCAATGACGTCGAGGCCGAACGCATGCCGGTCGCTGGGAAGCGAGACGAGCAACGCGCGGCGCGGCCGCTCGTGGAAATTGATCGCCGGCGCCCCGCTCAGCATGGCCAGCATCTCCTGCAGGCGGCTGACGCCGAAGGTTACGTCGAGAAAATCGCAGCGGTCCTGCTCCC